>Ga0157364_1003685_pt1 | contig 14948 bp, 15 predicted proteins | sample AttsexASBM2_FD_111476 | JGI IMG/M metagenome (GOLD analysis project Ga0157364, IMG submission 111476) | Fungus gardens microbial communities from leaf cutter ant in Ribeirão Preto, State of São Paulo, Brazil - Atta sexdens ASBM2 | ecosystem: Host-associated > Fungi > Mycelium > Unclassified ... | reverse complement strand
TTATAAAAACCCTGAGTATTTTATAAAGAATCAAAAACTAAACTAGAAGCAAGCTAGATAGGCACTGTACCTGTTAAGATTTAAGATTGTCCTAAAACATATTCTAGAAAAGAGCATGGGGAGGGCAAACAGATTGAGCCAAAGACCAGATTGGGAGGAGAGAGTGGAAAAGGATAATGAGAATCAGACACCACTGAAGTTTGAATAGTTCCATGTCTGAGTAGTAGAAAAGAGGGAAGTTCTGATTGAAGAAGTGGATATTCTAGGAAAGATAAGACAGTCAAAAATCAGGAACAATAAGATGATGAAGATAGTAGAATAAATAAAGAAGCTGGAAGTAAAGATGTTGTGGGATGAAGAATGGAGGAAGAAAAAGGGATTGCTACTAAAAAAAGAAAAGATATATGTCCTAAGGAACAAGGAGCTAAGGATGGAGATTATTCATCTACACCATGACACACCCATAGCAGGACATGAAGGATAGTAGAAAACAGTAGAGTTAGTAATAAGAAACTTTTGGTGGCTAGGAGTAACTAGAGAAGTGAAGCAGTATGTAAAAGGGTGTAATGTCTATTAAAGAAACAAAAATTGCACAGAAAAACCCATGGGAAATTTAAGGCCCAATGAGATATCAAAGAAGCTGTGGATATTAGAGTTATAAATAATGGACTTGATTATTTTATTCTTTTTCTTTTATTTTCTTTATTGGACTTGGATGACAAAGTGGGACATGACATCACACATGTCAGTCACACATGTCACATAGCCATATGATACAAAAGATTCTAGAAGGTTCTAGAACAGATAATATAATATAACATAACAATAGCATGTTGGCCTTATAGAAAGTACATGAGCTTTAGGGTAGGAGTTTTCTTGTGTTACTCAATACAAGAGTGATCTTTTGTTTTAACCCTCTAGACCTAAGTCTTAACAATAGACACACACTTCCACAAACTTCATTACAAAGCTTCCTCTAGCTTAAGACTACAACATAATATCGGTAGTGTGCAATCATTTCTCCAAAATAGTGTATTTCATTGCTACAATAGAAAGAACATCTGCAGAAGGATTGGCAAGATTGTTTTAGAACCATGTATAGAAACTTCATAGATTGCCCAAAAGTATCATATTAGATAGGAGACCATAGTTTGTAGCAAAAGTAATGAAGGAGCTAAACTAAATGTTAGAGATTGATACAAAACTATCTACTATATTTCATCCCCAGATACACTTCCAGATAGAAAGACTAAATTAGAAACTAGAACAATATCTGAGAATGTTCATTGATTACAGACAAGAGTTGTGGCCAGAATGGTTGGAAACCACAGAGTTTGCCTACAACAATAAAGTTGATACAGCAATTAAGATATCTTCATTCAAAGCCAACAGTGAGTAGAAACTGAGAATGGGCTTTGAATTAAGAAAGAAGAGAAATTTTGAAAAGGTAGAGAAATTTACAAAAAGAATAAAGGAGTGCATAAAGAAGCAAGAGCAATACTACAAAAAGCATAAGAGGAGATGAAAAAATATGTAGACAGGAGACAGGGATAAATAGAAGAATATTGGATAGAGGACTTAGTGATACTAAGTACAAAGGACCTGAAGTTCCAAATAGTAGGAAGGAGAACAGAGAAGTTCACAGAGTATTTTGTAGGCCTATACAAAATAAAGGAATATCATAGCCCCAAACTCTGATCTATCAAGTCTTCTATGGTAGATCAATTCTAATATAAAACCCTGCACTGAAGTTTGCACACTTCATAATCTGAAATCATGTTATTTACTATATCAGTCCAAAACTCCAAGGATATGTAGTCTTCTATGACAAATATACCTGGTCCAAACTCCAAAAATGTGTTGTCCTTTATAATGAACATATCTGGCCAAAACTTCAAGGATATGTGGTCTTTTATAACAAGTATATCTGTTCCAAACTCCAAAGTGTATTATCTTCTATAGCAGATATACTTGTTCAAAACTCTAATAGTATTTTAGCAAAGTTTACTCCTATTTATGTCTGATATCTAATGTTGTCCCATTCCAGATAAACTTAATCCATACTGAGATAGTGACATTACCCAAAGTGGAGATACTATTATGATTAATGCCTTATGTTTTCAGCATGAACTAGAGTAAAGGGTAATGATAACATAATCAGCTATGCTGAAGTAGTCTCAGTCAGCACCTCATGTAGTAGGTGCTATATCCTTAGTTTTACTTCATGTTGTATGACTTGTTTCACCTCATGTAATGTGGACATTATCCTCATGGTTTACTTATATATATAGCATAGATGTACTTCTGTATCTTTATGCTTTACCACTTGCAATCTATCCCTTACTTCCTCTCAAGTCTTTGCCTAAGTGCAATCTGAGCTCCAAGCTAAGGTCATAACAGATACCTCTACTTGATACTTCAATTGTTCTAGATAATATTGTAGTATATAAAACTAGTAGTTATACTATAATAGCTAGCCTGATAATTAACTAAAGCCCAACTAAAGTCCAACTCAAGTAACACTAACCTCTGATGTTAATAAGTAACACACTCCTCCCTTCTTTAAATCATGATTTTAAAGTAATCCCTTCTTTTCCAATGAGTACTCTACTTATCTTCAAGATGTTTAACATCATTTAGCATTAAACTCTAATGTTAACAGCATAATGCTATCCTCACCAAAGATTCTTGTCACTGAACTCTGGTGTCTTGTCAACTATCTTAGTATCCAAACTCTGATGCTAATTATGACCTACTGATTCTTATTTACTAGAAAACCCAACTCTCCCATCTTCAGGTCTTTTTCTGAAATTGCAACTAAGTAACTGTCAGGTGGTGCAACACATAAGTTGAAGCTAATGTCATTCAGAAGTCTACATCCTGTGTATCCCAGATAAGCCCAAGTACTTGATCCAAAACTTTGCACTTGTTCCATAGACTTCCCTATAAGTGTGAACTCCATACTTTAACAAGAGAGTAGTATCATCAAATATAGTAGAACTGGAACTGTCAAAGATAGTAAAAATATATCTAGTAGTTAATGTGAGTAGAATAAGAAGGTATCAGAAACAAATGGAAGGGCAGAAGAAAACTCTGCTGTTATGGTATGCTTGGACACTAATATTTTTCTTTTCTTTTATCTATTTTTCTTGATTTAATATTTCTTTTATTTTTATTTTTATTTTATTTTTATTTTATTTGATGATAAAGAGGTATATGACTGCAGTTACATGACATGTCACATGATGTGAGATCATAAGCCTAGACTCTGGAAGAAAAGATTAGAAAGATGATGTTAGAGCATATGTATATAACATAGTATTCTTATGGAAGACATGAGATTAATACATGATGAAAGCATGGACTATACATGGACATTAGGATAGGGCTATTTATCATTAGCATGGACTATGAAGACTTTGTATAAATAGTATAAGAATATAGTAGGGGCTCCTTGTCAAGTTCTCTTATGATTCTCACTTGATATCTGTCTTGAAATTTATTAGTTGTATTACTATTGGACTTTTAACTAGTAGTTACCACAATATCTGCCAGCACTGGTAATTATAGAGGGAGAAGAAGAATTTGAGGCAGAAAAAATATTAAATAAAAAAATAGTGAGAGGAAAGGAGAAGTATCTGGTATAGTAGAAGAGATATACCATAGAGACAAATATATGAGAGAGAAAAGAAAAATTAAAGAATGTAATAGACTTGGTAGAAGAATTTGAGCAGGAATATGATTACAAGATGGGAAGAGGGGAGATTATAAGAATGTATATAGATAGGAGGATAAGTAATTCAAGGCAAAATATCTGAAGAAGTTAAAGAGAAGTTGGCAGAAGTAGAAAAATAAGAAAAGTTTTCTAGAGAAGAATTCTTAAAAGAGAGTACTATTATAGACTCATATTGGTAAAGGACTTTTCTATTTTTAATCTCTCTATCTTCTAATATAAGGCTCACAATCACACTTCAAATCTATTTTAGCACAACTATTTCTAGATAAGTCACATAAAATAGCAGAATATTCTATATATAGCAGATAAGGTTAGAATTAGTATAGCACAAACTGTCAGAGTTGTGAATTCTTATTATTTATTTTATTTTATTTTATTTTATTTTCTTTATTGGACTTGCATAACAAAGTGGGTATAATATTATATATAACAGTTATACATGTTACAAAGCATGATGATGGTGTGACACTTGTCACAGGTCACATGATCACATGATCACATAATATAGAGAAGGTTGTAGAAGGTTCTAAAACAGATAATAATATATAGCATAACAACAACATATTAGCCTTATAGATAATATATGGGCTTTAGGATAAGCTAGATTTAACATAGCCCAGACCATTACCCAAGTGTATATAAGGTAGAGTAGTTTGTACTAGGAACTCTATTGAGTTTTCTTATGTTACTTAATACAAGAGTAATCTTTTGTTCTAATTCTTTAAGCTTAAGTTATAATACAAACTATGTACAAAAAGTATAAGTAGCTACTCAATTCAACATGAAACTCATTGAGTTCTCATTTGTCCTTGCCCTCATAATTCTTGAGATAGTTTATTGGACTCCAATAGTGTGATTACTAATATCTTTGTCTAAAGATTATCAAGTAGGGTTGCAACTTCTCCAATTGGGTCAGAGAATCTGAAATAGTGACAAAGCTTATCAAAAAAGTGACTTCAGTCTTGGAGCCAGTCATAGAAGATCTCTTGTTCCTTCTGGTTGAGTTCTACCTTAAAGCAATACTAGTGAGATAAATCATTACAAAGTTGATTTTTACAATGTTAGATGTAAATTGTGCCAGGTTGTTATAAAAGTAAAGATAATAAAAAGAGTGCTGGTGTTCTAGAGTGCTGGTGTTCTACTACTTAAGTTGTTAGCAAGATAGTTTAAGACTTCTATCAACAGGTCTATTGGTTAGCATGAAGTTCTCTTCTGATTAGTAGAGAGAGAAGAAAATACAAGTAAAGGAGATTGGTCTTCTAGAGCTGGGGTGTCTTCTCAGTTTAGATTATTGTCAGCCAGAATAATGTTGGGTTTAGTACTATATGTAAAAATATGCCCATAGCTCTTGGAAGGGCATATATTGGTAACTGGAGCAGAGTTCTTAATTATAGATTAAGCCACCTTAAGTAATAGAGAGAGTTTGCTGTGGCTTTGGTAAGTTAGTTGCTTAGCTATGGAGCAATTGTAAATGGAGATCTCAAAATAGGGTTTGAAGATGATCTCTATAAGAAGACTATAAAGAACTTAGAAAAACAAAAATAAATAAAAGTATAACAGCAGTTGGAGAGTCTGAAAATACTGCTAAGAGAGAGACTATCAGATACTAGATCTTGCTTTAATAGCTATTTGCAGTCAGTCATGTGGCAAGGGAACAGATCAAGTATGGGAACTTCTTTAGGGGTGGATATGGTTATCTAGTTAAGTAGATAGAAAATCTAGAGTATAGATCAAGCTAAAAAGCTTATTTATAGAGCTTGGACCTGACTATAAATGACAACCTTGGCCTCAACTTGTGTATTATGCCACTGTCCGCTGTATGGTCATAATTTCAGATAGAACATGTCAAACATGTGAAGCTTGGATTATTTAATATTTTTTTTCACTCTTTTTTTTCTTTTTCTTTTGATTTATTCCACTTTGAACTTAGGATTAAGGTTAGAGGTAACATCACAATCATGCTGTCACACATCAGTCACATCAGATGATATGGTCACAGTAATGGTCACAAGTCATGAGAAGGATATAGAAGGTTCTGGAAGAATAATGTCATAATATTATGTCTTATACATAGTCTTCAGGATAGGTTAGAGAAGTAGTAGCATGGACCATCATTGTTTAGTATATAAGGTGGACATTTCTGTACAGAGTTCTCTATCAAGTTCTCTTGTATAACCCTATATAAGGTTCTGCTCATTGACCAATCTTAAGGTCTTTAAGTCATAATAAGAAGTATTGTTGAATAGTAGTGCAATAGAGCTGGTTATAAGTTAGAGTTTGCTGGAAAGCAGAGATTTAAGTTAAATATCTATATATGAGAAACATGAATAGTTCTTTTAATAAGGAAGAACCAATTGAGCATATAGTGGAAGTAAATATTTATTATCAAAAACACAGAGAGAGAATGGTGATTGATGTGATTAATAGTCAGAAGTGGAGTATGATTTTGGGAATACTGTAGCTTGCTCATCACAATCCTGAAATTGACTGGAGAACAGGGGAGATGAAGATGACAAGTTGTCCAGAAGAGTGTAGAAAGTAGTAGAGATCAAAGCAGGAAAATTTAGGATGGCAGAAGCAGAAGAAGGAAGAGAAAAAGGAAGAAAAATGAAAGAATTTAGAAGAGAAGAAGTAAGAGTAAAAGAAAAAGAAAGAGAAAAAACAAAAAAGAAAAAGAATGATAAAAGTCAAGAAAGTAGTAAAAGAATGGGAGATTTGGTATGAAGAAGAAGAAGTAGCAAAATTTGAAGAAGAAGTCAAGAAATTGGTTCCTCAAAGGTTCCACAAATATATCTATGTCTTCAGGAAGAAAGTGAGTGAGAGAATGCTAACAAAAAATTATAAGATCATGTGGTAGAAGTAAAGGAAGAATTTGTGCTGGGAAAGGGGAAGGTGTATCCATTGTCAAGAAAGGAAAGGAAAGAGGTGTGTGAGTTCATTGAAGAACAATTGAGGAAGGGGTACATTAGACCTTTGAAGTTACCTCAAACAGCATTGGTGTTTTTTATAGGAAAGAAGAGCAGTAAGAAGAGAATGGTTCAGGACTATAGATATTTAAATAAGTGGACTATCAAGAATAACTATTCTTTATTTCTAATTTGGAACATTGTAGAGAACATTGGTACAAAAAAATTATTTACTAAATTGGATCTATAGTAAAGTTATAATAATGTATGAATAAAGGAGGGGAATGAGTAAAAGACAGCATTCATAACTCTGAAAGGTTTATTTGAACTGACTGTAATATTCTTTGGACTCATGAATTCTTCAGCAACTATGATGAATAAAATCCTATGTGACTTAATCAATACTGGAGAAGTAGCAAGCTTTATTAATGACATTATAGTAGGGACAGAGAAAGAGGAAGGGTATAATGAGATAGTGGAGGAAGTAGTGAAGAGGCTGGCAGAAAATAATTTATATGTAAAACCAGAAAAATACAAGTGGAAGGTTAAAGAAGTAGGATTATATAAAGTAGTAATAGGGCCAGAGGAAATCAAGATGGAAGAAAAAAAGGTGAAGGGAGTGTTAGAGTAGCCAATTCCAAAAGGGATCAAGGATATGCAGAAGTTTTTGGGACTAGCCAATTACTATCAGTAGTTTATCAAATATTTCATGTCCATAGCCAGACCATTGTATAACCTAGTAAAGAAAGATCAGAATTGGAATTGGGCAGAGAAGCAAGAGAAGGTGTTTAGGAAGTTGAAGAAGAGATTCACAAAAGAACTGGTGTTAACAGCACCAGATTTAGATAAAGAAATAGGGATGGAAGTTGTTGTATCAGATTATGCAATAGAAGAGATTTTATCTATAGAGTATGAAGATAGAAAATAGAAATCTATAGCTTGTCTCTCAAAATGGCTCAATGAGACAGAGAGGAACTATAAGATTCATGATAAAGAGATGTTGGTGGTAATAAGAGGGTTGGAAAACTAGAGATATCCATTAGAGGCACAAAATTCAAGTTCAAAGTTTAGACAGATCATAAGAACTTAGAATACTTTATGAAGGAACAGAAGTTGAACAGAAGACAAGTCCAATGGGTGTTGTATTTGTCAATATTTGACTTCATCTTAAAACATGTTCCAGGAATAAAAATGGAGAAAGTAGATGAACTTAATAGAAGACTAGACTGGAAAGTAAGAGTAAAAAAGGACAATGAAAATCAGACACTAATTAAAAAACAATGGATTCATAGTATAACTGAAGTAGTAATAGAGAGACTAGAAGTAGATATATTAGAAAAATAAAAATAGCTAAAAAAAAGAATGAAGAAGTGGTTAGAGTAGTAGAGAAAATAAAGAAAGCAAGGATAAAAGTATTAAGAAGAGACAAATAGCAAGTGGAAGGAGACTTGGTATTATAAGAAGGAAAAGTATATTTGCCAAAGAATGAGAAGTTGAGAGTAGAGATAATCTGGTTGTACCATAATATTGTTGTGGCAACTACTAATCATAAAGATCAATAGCAACACTACAAGTAAATTTCTTAGAAGATAGATATCTTATAGGGATCATGAGAAAACTCAACAAGGAGTCCTCACTATATTACTACACTATCTATACAATATATAGATGGTCTGTGTTAACATTAAATAACTTTACCCTAAAGTCTATACATTAGCCATAAGTATTCTATGAGAATGACATATTATAGACATATACCTTGACATCACTTCTTCTAGTTTTTTCTCTAATATTCTAAACCTATAACTGATTTGTTATATGATATGATTATGTAATTGGTCACATGTCTTCTTCATTATCAAAGAAATAAAGGGTAAAATAATTAGAAATAAAAATGAAAAAAAGAAATTTGTCTCAGAAAAATTCCCAGAAAAATTCTTTAAGTTCCATTCCTTAATTCTCTCCTTTAATACAATATTTAAGCTTGGACAAATATTGTCCTTATACCTCTTTAGTTGTTTCAAGTTCAAGTATCTCATAACAGATGTACTAGTAGCAGAATATAGAGGAAAATTGTCACAAACTTCATTCAGCTTGTGTCTTCACAACCAGTGGACCAGTTTTCACAAACTAAGTTGCGCTGGAAAGCCCCAAATCAGGGCTATCCGCACATATGCGGGATGTACAAAAGTGACAACAAATGACTGAGATATCAGGCCATCAGTAGCTGTAAAAGCTTCATCTGCTAATATCTCATGAACGGCTAGACAGATTCACATGATTGAACTTGCGTTGGAAAGTGCTCATCGATTTGTTTCTAATGATATATGATACATCTCAAAGTGATAAGTATTGGTAGAAATACAAGCATATCAATATAGTAACATAATTAGTTACCTTCTAAAATTAGCCTGACAGCTGCTATGACAGCTGACAGCTTCCATCAGGTACGAGTTTTGATCATGTGATGGCAACAGCTTGTGCATGGACCATCACTCTTTTGTATATATACCTCTGTGTCTGAGAGCTAGACCTCAGACTTAACAATATCAATTATTCCTGTTGATACTTTTTATCATCTGTCAGTCATCATACCCTTGTACTGAACCTCTGAAGCACTATTCAGCTCAAGTATCACAACCAGTAAGTATCTTATTTGTGATAAAAATAGAGTTGGAAATGAGAAACTACTGATAGTCAGGAATAACAAAAGATATAGAAAAATATATAGGCAGATGTGATATGTGTCACAAGATAAAGAACTGGGCAGAGGTACCAGTAGGAAAGTTGATGGCAAATGAAGTTCCAGAGAAACTGGACATATTTGATAGTTGACTTCAATACTAAATTGCCATTAGTAGCTGAGAAGGATACAATTCTAGTAGTCTGCAATATGTTGTCAAAAATAACACATTTTGTGGCAATAATAGAAGAAACATCAGTAGAAGAGTTGGTATAGTTTTTTTAGAGATAATATATGGAAGTTGCATGAGTTACTGGTATTACACTGGAAAATTCTATTCTATGAAAACAAGTACTCTCATAAGTATATAAGCCCTACTTGAATGTATCAGCAAGAAAATCTTACACTCTTAGATGACTCCTTAGGTCCTCTCAAGGAATAGTGTGGTAGCTATTAATCAAACCAGATCTTAGAAAAAAGAGATTTTTAGTGATAAGAAATGTCACTTGTAAACAACTAGCTATGAAGTATATATACTTGTGAGAGTATTTTACTGGGTTACAAACATTTGGACAGTTGGATAAAGCAGGAATACATTAGATTGGAAGCTGATAGAGTCTAGAATGGTGGAGTGAGTATGGACAACCATGGAAATAGTAAAGGAGAAATGGAATATGCTCTTGTGAGTAGAAATTGATCATTATATTGATGTCAGGTTACAGATGAAGAAACAGCCATATACTTACAAGGTCTTAGAGAGCTTCATTATAGTTTTGATCTTTATTATCTAGTTCTATTCTTTGTATTTTTAGCATAATATATAAGCTATGAGTGGAGGGGAGCAAGAGAGAGAACTCTTATTTGAATACTCCCACACATTTAAACCTGTATTTTATCAAGTGAGTGTTGTTAGTACCTACTATCACTTTCAAACAAGTTTTGGAGAGTTCTAGCAGTCTGGGAAAGGGTGGAAAAATAAGTATCAGTTGGTATTTTCAGTTATAAGATTTGACTTAAGAGATGCCTTCAGAGTACATCATCTAGAATGGATAGTGTTGTGGTGGGCTCTTAAGGAGCTATCTAATCTATTCACTAGATTTTCCAAATAAGCTTGTTACACAGTGTCTGTATTGGCAAGGAAAAGCATTTGTAAATGGTTTTATGAGTTCTAATCTTCTTTTTTCATTGTTTCTATACTATTTATCAATTCCTAAAGCTAATATTGTTTTTTTTGAATTTTTTAGAGCACAGTGAAGGGCTAGTGTTGTATAGCTCTTGTTATATCATAGCATAACCTCTTTTCTGCTTAACTCTTGTCAACATTGTATATCACCCATCTATCTAGTAATTTTAGCTGAAATACTCCTTGACTAATGTTTTTTGTGATTTCAAAAGGTCTGTATCTTTTTTGGTCCAGCTTCTTTGAAGGTTGTTTCAATTGGATATTCTTGACTTCTAACTACAAATTATCTTCTTGTTTTAATTCTTGAGGATTTCATCTTTTCTTATTGGACTGCTTTTTCATGGCTTCTTTTGTCTTTTACACTGATATTTTTGCTGTTTCCCAACTACATTGTAGTTCCTTGAGGAAAGTCTCCAGTTTTGGTAATTCTATCTTTATTGTTAGGTTTCTCTTCCATAGGTGTTTTCCAAAATTGAGTTCAAATGGTGTGTACTTTATAACTGCATATTTCTGGTCATTATACTAGAATTTCACTGCTGATAACTATTCTATTCAACCATCTTGCTGATAATTGACATAGTATCATAAGAATGCTGTGACTTCCTGATTAATCCTTTCTGTTTAATCATCAGTTTGAGGGTGGTATACTGTTGACAATGTCCATTTCATTCCCAGTGCCATGTTTAAGTCTTCCATGAATCATGAGGTAAATTGGAATCTTCTATCACTGAGAATCTTCTTTGGTATCTTATAAATTTTCCATATATCATCACTATAGATCTTAGCTATTTCTTTTAATGATACTGCTGTCATTGTTGCCTTGAGTTTGATTATCTTTGTAAATCAATCTACTATAACCACTATTATATCCTTGTCATTCAATCTTGGTAATGGTTCAACAATGTTAATACTGATTTCTTGCTATGGTTCTTGAGATGTTTTCAATGGATAAAGTTTTTCTGCTTTCTTTATATGTTGCGTTTTGTTCTGTTGGCATTTCTGGTATTCCTGGACATATTTTTTGATGTTATTTCATATTTCTGGTCACCAATAGTTTCTCTTGATTAACTCAAACATTCTTTGTTCTATGTCTACTAGTTTATGATTTTCCTATAAGATTTGTTCTTGAATCTTCTGGTTGTTTGGAATATAAATATTTTCTTCTATATAGACCACTCTATTTTATTCCTATGCTTAATCATCTTTTTTTTCCAATTCCTCCTGAACTTTTTTTTTTGTGCTATTCTTTCAGATTTCTTTCAATAGTGTGGTTTCTTCTACTATCTGGTTTTCTCTAAATATTGCTACTTTAGGTTCTATGCTTATTCTTCTTGTCCATAGTTTGTCTTTAAGTATTTTGATGTTCTTGTTGTCTTCTATCATGTCTACTTGGTCTTTTCTTGATAAAATATCTGCTCTTATATTTGTCTTTTCTAAAAATACTTGAGATTTTTGTGATAAGTTCAAACTTTGAACTTTTCAGTAGCATTCAAGTGGTATTGCCTTCATTTGGCTAAGGCTTCCACTATTGCTAATAGTTCTTTGTTATAAATCTCATAATTCCTTTCTACTACTTGTATTGTTCTTGATAAAAATGTCATTGGTTTTCATTTTCCTTCTTGTTCCTGAGGTAGAACTCTTCCAATAGTGTGTTCTGATATATCAGTTTCCACTCTGAATTTTCCTTCTCTTTTTGATAGAGCATATACCAGTTGACTTGTGATCTTTTCTTTTAGTTTATCAAATGCCTTTTGATATTTCCCTTCCCATTTCCAATCTTTCTTGCCCTTGAGTTCATTGAGAGATTTCACTATATGACTAAAGTTCTTAATAACTGTCTTAGTTTTATTATTTTAATATTTTGAAACAGAGATTGTGTTTCTTTGCCATCTTTAAGAATAATATGGTTCTCTTCTCTAGCTTTTTTTTGGTTTTAGCTAGTATGACAAAATTATTCATGTAGTTTGCTCATACTTCTTCATGTAAGATGTTATGATGCATATGAGGACTAACATTTTTCTTTTTCTTTTATCTGTTTTTCTTGATTTTATATTTCTTTTCTTTTGAATTTCTTTTTCTTATAGACAATAAAGAGGCACATAACTGCAGTTACATGACATGTCACATGATGTGATATCATAAAAGGCCTGGAATGGACTAGAGTGGTCTAGAGTGGTCTAGATGGATGATGTCAAGGAGCATGTTAACTACATGGCTATCTCATGGTGTATACATGGTATATTCATGGACGATACATGGACATTAGGGCAGGAGTAATTATTTGTAGCATGGACCATGTATAACTTATATAAATAGGATAGCAATTTAGCAGAGACTCCTTGTTGAGTTCTCTTGTGATCCCTGCATTGATAGCCCACTGAGAGCTTTACTTGTTTGTATGATTATTGGACTTTGTGTCTAGTGGTTGCCACAACATAAGAGCTCTCTGAAAATACTGTTTATCATCTATTAAAATGTTCCTGGTGAGTTGCATAGTGCAAAGTACATTACTTTTGGTTCAAAAAAGTCCTTTGTTTGTTAGAAATGCCAATTTCTATTTGTCTCCTTCTTTGATCTGTATATTGTTGTATTCCTGGATAAGATCCAGTTTGTTCAAGTATTTCACATCCTTGAGTTTGTTGATTACTTCTCCAATTTATCTTTCTTTGGAATATAGAAATATGGTACCACATATATTGAGCTTGATTCTACTATAAGTCTTGTCTTAAGTTGTTCTTCCAACCATTAGTTTAATGCTTCATCTTCATTGACTATTATTGCATAGGCTTTAACATCTAACTCTTTTGGTCTATCTTCCAGTAAATTAATTTTGTGGTTCCATTCTCTCTTTTCTAGTAGTTTCTCAAATTTCTTCTTGCTAAACAAATGTGTGAATGACCAAATATATTCTGGTAGATCTTCTAAATTCATTGGATCTGGTTCCTTGCCAATTTCCTGATGTTCTTTATTTGTCTCTTCCATTAGTTGTATCCTTCTAGTTCTTAATGTGAATATAATATTCTAGTGTTGTGCTCTACATTCTTTTGGGTATTTCATAAATTGTATTGTTCCTTTGTTCTGATTTAATTTTGGATTGTGTTTGACCAACCAGTTATATTCCAGAAAAATATCCATACTATTTAAGTTTGTAACTGCTGTATTGATTTTTATGTGTCTATTGATTTCCAGTTCTAATAGTGCAAATCTTGTCACTTCTCTATTCTTGGTTCTATTTACATTGAAAACTTCAAATGACTTGTTCACTGGTTCCTTCTTAATTGATATCTTCATATTTGTGAGCATGTTGAGTTCTCTCTCTTTGTTATCTCTCCTTTGTGAAATCACATATCAATTCTTTAGTAAATTACTATGTATAGAGATTCATTGTATTATGTCTACTCCAAACCTTTGACAAAACCCCCCTCTTTGTTGTTATCTTCCTTGTCTTTATCATCTGAATCTTCCTATATACTTCAATTCTTTGTTCTCTTTCCTAACCTGTGGTCTTTCACAAGATATTCTATTTTGTTATATTTGTACCACTTCCTAGTTTCTTTTTCTTTCTTTGGCTTTCAGTAATCCTTTACCATGTGTCTGTATATATTGTAGTTAAAGCATTTAGGCTTTCTGCCCTTGTTGTAATTGTCTTTGAACTTTCCAATATCCATGAATGCTTCTCTTCCATCACAAGTGGTTCCTATTCCTGTCTAACTGATGTAATTGTTACTTTCTACTTCTTGAGTGTCTCTGGTACTACTATAGGTGGGTATCCCAATATGTTTTGATAATATTGCTCCTGACATTCTTTTTCAATAAGAAAATGGCATATATATCATTTGTTTCAGTTTTTATAACCAATACTTTGAACTTTATTATGAAGTCCACTATATGTTTCTTTCTTGTTCAAATATTTCAATCTTTTATTCAGTGTCTGCTATTTGGCTCTTGTTACTAAACACTATCTTAATTTCTATAACAAAATTGTTCTAATCTTAGACCTTGTTTTTTTCTTCTATCTGATTAATATTCTTCTGTGTATATATTCCTGCTACACCCTCTCTAAGTTGGGCTAATATGGCTATGATTTTATTATCTGTTGCTATGACTCTGTTACTCTTGAGAAATAATTGTATTCTTTTCCACTAGTCTTTGAACTTCATCTAGTCACTATTGAACTACTCTAGGTCTAGAATCATACTCTTTGGTATAACTATCTACTTTATATTGTTGTGAACTTCTGGTGCTGGTGTTGTTGATACTTTATATTGATATTTTTATAGTTCTGTTTCTATCTAAGGTATTGTTATAGCTTGAATGTGTGGACAGACTTGGACTAGGGTTAGGGTTTGGACAAGTATATATTGTAGTGATAATTATTAGTCTACAACGGGAGGAGAGATATAGGAGATAGGCATGTGACCTGGAAGTCATGTGGAATAG
>Ga0157364_1003684_pt1 | contig 14953 bp, 4 predicted proteins | sample AttsexASBM2_FD_111476 | JGI IMG/M metagenome (GOLD analysis project Ga0157364, IMG submission 111476) | Fungus gardens microbial communities from leaf cutter ant in Ribeirão Preto, State of São Paulo, Brazil - Atta sexdens ASBM2 | ecosystem: Host-associated > Fungi > Mycelium > Unclassified ... | reverse complement strand
TTATAAATCCACTGTGAAAAATCCATTACAAAATCTAGTCAGAAGTCTGTATCTGGAATTTGGTTTATCGGTAACTAAGCACAAGTTTCTCGCATAGTAATACAGATGGCAGTAGACTTACATTTAAGAAACTTTAATCCAGACTTATTGTGGCATTAGCGCTATTTATGCCATTCTATTTTTATCATTTATTAGAAATAAAATAAAGATAGAATGACACAGGAGATTCTTAATTCATATACGACAAAAAAGATTAAAAGGGATTTAATTCAGAATCCCATAGGAATAACTGAGCCGCCGACAGTCATTTAAACTTGGCGAACTCATCCTTGGCAACTTGGGCTTAATATACTGTTAACATTCAGCCATATATTTTTGCAATTAAAAGTTTTATAAACTTTTGAGGAAAAAACAAATGTGATGCACAATCTGTGAATCTGTATCTGTCTTCTAAAAAGAATAAGAATAATAACAATAAAGACAAAACTCATGTTTGACATATGTAGATGAAATTGAATAACAAAACAAAAGCTGATTTTTATTTATGTCCTTTAATGAAAAATAATTTGATAAACTATTAAAATCTCCATTTTTTTTTGTTTCATTAGAAAATCTAATTATTCTAATTAGTTTTTAATACACACGTGTCCGATGACGCATTTCTTTTTTTTTAAATACTAAGAATTCGAAGTAATTACTTATTATAACATTTATATATACAATTTTTTAAATATACAACCTTAAAAATATACTTTCTAAATTTGTTAAAATATATAATACAAAAGTGTAAAAGTGATGAAAATTAATCCAAGATACGAACTCATCGTATGTAGATCGGAAAATCAATCGTGCGTACTAAAAGTTAATAATTGTTCATCGCATTACAATTTTATGAAAAAAAAAATAAATAAGAAGATAATACTTTAATCAAAATAGAATAATTCTATACAGAAAGAATGATTTTGCCAAAGTATCTAAAATTTAGCTAGATACAAATTTAAAAATAATTTTGTTAGACCATCAAAATAATTATGTAGATTATGACGTTCAAACTAATTGCTGGAATCTCAAAACTTTTTGTAGCATTGCTGATTATGGTCCTAAATAATTATTTTGATAATTCAACAAAATTATTTTCAAATTCGTATCTAATTAAATACTTTAACAAAATCATTCTTTCCATGTGGAGAATATAGTTTACAATAATCAATATTTTATGAAATTCCTTCGGTCTCTACAAGATATTATAAAGGTATACGCGATTTACAAAGATACTTACTAGAGTCTTCTCCTTTTGACTCCGGAGAAGACAACGCGATAACACTTATCAAACTGAAGAGCAGACGTAGGATTAATAATGCGAAACCGAGCGTCTTCCCGTTCCTTCGGGCGAGTCGAAAAGACGAATCAGTAGGCTAAATAGAGCTGCCAGGATAAGGCAGGAGTCAGACAGCTAAACCCCGGGACGCCGGAAAGGGGCATGGCGCGGGGGCAAGAAGGACCATAGTCAGGAGGCAAGTGGGGAACCCGGACGGGGGGTGGGCGGCTCCCAAGAGACGCGTTCGTAGCAAACGCCCACGAACGGTGACAGTCGGCGAAGATTTACGACGCTATAAAATATCATTTGTATTTGATGTCAGAGCGAGGGCTTGATTAATGCACTGCCGGGCGCACAATGAATAACTGACGTGTTGTTATAGTAACATCAATCTGAAAGAAGCACGGGGTGAGAGCCCCGGTACCCCGTTGATAAATTGTGTAGATTGGAGTCGCCGTTGCTGAGATACGATCAGCAAGCCTTCTACGATTCAATCATTAATGCCGTTTCTCTTTCCCTCTCCGCGCAACCGGAATCATCCATAACTCCCCGGCATGTTTGCCATATCGCGAACTATCGGTACGTCGATAATTTTTCGTTTTTGTTGAAAGCAAACTAAAGTGAACGAATAATTTGATTTATTGACCGACATACGTTTCAAACAGCTGGACGTAATGTAAAATCGGAGACCGGTTTTTGCACGCAGTAATTTCCATGTACGACGAGACAGTTCTTCAAATCTTAAAAGCTATCCGTTAAAAAATTCTGTTAACATCCTATGACATGTCTATTTTTATTTAACGGGAAAATAATTCCGGAAGAATTATATTTATCCTCCGGCGTTGACATGGGTCTATTAATTAGACTCACTCAATTATATTCCCCTGGAGCTGAGTCTGTTGGATCAACTATATATAATCATTGTGATAGCAAATTCTGATGAATACAAGTGATTCAGATTTTTTTGTGAAGCTGTTAAGATAAATACATTATTATTATATATAAATTTACTATTAATTTTTAATTCTCGTATCTATTATTGTCTAGAACAAGCATTTTAATGTATTTCAAATTTTGCACACTCATGTTACACAATTAAATTTTTTTCTTTATATTACACCGACAAATTTATTTTTTATTCAAACAAACTTTTATTCCTTTTTATGAATTATCATTTTGGTCCTTTGAAATTAATAAATGTTCAATTCCTTCTATTCAACTCCTTCTATTCAACACATTAAATAAGTCTCACAGATTCTGTTAGCAATTGTTACAGATTTTGGCATCAGTTTCAGACAAGATGGCCAGCCAACATTAGTAAATATTATATATATAAACATAATTAACCATATTCAGGTCTGAATTATATAAAATCGTCTTTAAATGGATTATTCATTGTTGAAAAAGAGAGAAAAATAAAAAACAAGAGAACTTAATCGTCAATCATTTATTTTGACAATAACAAATGTAATGATGATGTACTCAGAACTCGTAAGAACTTTAAAACCATAACATAAAAAACATAGATAACATAGAAAAACGTAAGGCAATAAGACATAAGCAGTTAGCGAATTGGCCAATTACAATAGAGAACATAAGGTGATAATATTATCTACTTCCTTACGTTTTTCTATGTGTTTCTGCGGTATTAGAGAAATTTTTCTCGTGCATCGATCTTTTCTTTTCGAAATGGCTTTCATTCACGTCCACGCTCCAACGTATTCGGATCGACATTTCCGAAGCAGGAACAAATGCAATCCCCATCTTCGGAAATGTTATCGGTCACGTGAACAGCGCGAAAGTGTCGCGAAGTTTATGGCGAGGAACTGCGCTCGGTCGGTCTCTTATAACACAGTCATTAATCACTTACCAACAATGATTTTATTCGCGGCGAGCGGTCCGAGCGTAACGTACCGTGACGCACCTCGAACAGCGGGGACGATACATCACTGCGATGCGTAATATCGTCCTCAGCTTTGCGAAGGGGGAACAGAATGGAACGGGAAGAGAAGAGCGCCGTTCAGTTTGCGACGTCGTCGCGCTATTTTCGACCTGTCAAAATATCACCGGAACACGAAGTCGAAGACGCAAAGCGACACGTCGAAGAAATGATTGATTTCCTTTTCCCTGACTCTCTAAGAAGCATTAAACCCTTTATTACTCGGGATGTCCCGGACGCCCCATCTTAACTCACTAAATGTACCCGAAAAGAACAATTTTGCTGAAATATTTAAAAATTTAGCTGAATATAGATCTAAAAATTAATTTTGTTAAATAAAATGATTACGTAGAACACTGAAAGATTGATTATGCTGCAAAAAGTTCTAGCAACCAACTTTGACTACTTCTACATAATTATTTATTTGAGTTTAAATCAAATTATTTTCAGATCTATATCTATATTTAAATTTTTTATATATTTTGATTAAAAAACCATTCTTTTCCGTACAAATTATTAAATTTAGCACAAATTACTTTACAATTGAAAGCATTTTTACATTCACCTTTATCCAAAAAAATGTATAGAGTATCAATTTTTATTTAATTGTAAATCATCAAAGAAAACAATGAAAACTAAGATATAATTAGGATATCAGAAACATTCCATGAGAGTAATTTAACGAAACTATGCGAGTAATGTAAAATTCGAACTAAATATTTGATATAAATAAGAGAAATATCGTTCCTCTGAGAAAAGTTTTTGGTCTAAAGTTAACAAATCAAAAAAATCTGATCATGTCAATCAGAATTCTGTTATCTTAACTAGATAAATTGATAATAGATTTAATCAGAAAATTCTGATTTGTCCATTTTTAATCAGAATTCCATTGATTTACTAGATTATTTTTCCAGTACACCGACGTTTATTTCAGGAATTTAGTTGCGGACGCTATAACGTATTATATGGGAAACGATAGATTGGTATCAGAGGAAGATTTGCGAAATGACGCGCCGATCGATTTATCCGCAGACCCCCACGTCCAAAGATGATATCACATTCACAACCACAGACGAGGCAGACGTAGTGCGGCTTACGTAGCGTCGTACAGTGAGGTACTCTCTCCGAAGAGGGTAGGAGGTTACTTTATTGTATATGGGCTGATTATGCTCGTAAATATTTCACCAAGGGGATGATTCGAGCAGCGGGACGAGAACAGCTCACGGTTGAGGGACGAGCCGGCACCGCAGTAGGAACAGCAATGGAAAACGGTGACGTGAGAGGAGGCAGGAAGATGGGGGATCGGGGGGGGGGGGGGGAGACAGGGATTTACGCGTGCGAACCTGAACGCCCTTTATACGTCGTCGACGCTATAATATATGACACCTATAGATCACAATTACGTGTAATGGCGCTCACTCTTGTATTCATGGCGATATTATTTCTGGTTGCCTTCCATAGCCGTCGTCGGGGTTGTCCCCTCTCACCCTTCTTTCCAGCCCTCATCGCTGCTTGTTCCTGGGAGACTTTGGTCCGTATGCTAAGCAGGCGGTAATTCTAGTTTGATTTACTTCGTCGGTCAACCCTCCCTCCTTGAAACTCCGCGGCATACGCGACTTTCAACCCCGCCGGGAAAGTGATTACGCTTGGATCGGGCGATAAGTCCTTTATGGTTTTTGGTCGTGGCGTGTCGCACATTGGCGTAGCACGAATTCCCTCGGCTATCGTGACGTGTGCTTTTTTCGTCGATTTCTTTTTCTTCTTCGAGAGAAATAAATGTCTTGGAAAAATTCTGTTTAGTTGTTCTGTTGTAAAGAATCTAGCGATCAAACTTTCAGGAATTATCGATTAAATAATTATTGGCAAAAGTCATTATTTCCACTTGAAATTTTTTTGAAGAAATTTGTATCAACAATAAAAGATAAGAAAAGGCCTATGGTATAAGCAAAATAGATTTGTATAATTTTTCTCATTCAAAACTATTAATAATTTTTTACTTAAAAAATTTATTGCTTTAATTAACAAAACATAATGTGGCATGAGAAAAAAATATAATTTTCATTTATTAAAATATAATGTAATTGACTGGTTTTGTATCTGATGAAAAGATTTTAGCTGATTCTAAAAGTGTCCGTTATTTTTATTAAATACGACTGGATGTAATTACATTTGCAACAGGGATTTGAGGATTTAACTTCTTATGCACTTTTTTCCCTACAATAAAGATTTAACTTCCTTTGCAATTAAACCCGCTTTTTTTCTTTGATTTTATAGGATTTGTAATTATTTCAACACTTTCAGTTAAGGAATTCAGAAATTGCAATATCTCATTCTTTATTTTTAGATATAGCTGTTTCATATACCGATTACTCAATTCATCCACAGAGCATCTGTATTTATTTAAGAAAAGATTAAAATTTTTTTAAACAGAAATGATTGAGAGTCACTCTCAATCATTTCTGCTATCTGTCATCTGGGAAGAAAATGTTACTAAGTTGCTGCAAATTATCTTAAACTCATCGCAATAAGGAGAGATGACATAAATTGAACGCACGTAACGTGGACAAATTACAAATTACGTAAAATTATACATCGATTATGTATCGTGACTTATAATGAGGCGCATTAATATAACCAGAGGTGTATTTCTGTTTTGGAGAAGAGGAAGAAAGAGAGAGATAGAGCGAATGTCGATATTCTATCTGGAGAACTGTGCGCGACGTGACGCTTTAAATTAAGGAAACGAGAAGCGTCAGGATTTATACGACTGTCATCTTGCAGCGGCTGTTCCTAGATATATCTTGTACATCAAGCGGGCTCGTTAAGTAATTAGTTCGAGCAGTGTCAGCGGAATCATGGGATATAATCAAAAGTTAGAAACGCGAGCGATTAATTATTACCTTACGCCGGCTCTCGAGTCGGAAACGTCAGTTCCTGACCGCCTCTGGATTCGCCAGAGGCATCTACCTACACTAACCACGAGCGCGTTGTCATAACGAGGCGTCATTACTGACTATCCATTACACGCGACGGATGTTCACTGAGCGTTATGACACTCAATGAATATTCACGCCCCGTTATATAGCCATTTTATAAACGACCGCTGCGGCGCGACGGATGACGCAAGCGAGACCCGTATTTAAACGACGGTTTGCATGTCGCGTCGCAGAAATGAGTTCGATTCAACTCAGTAAGTCCGAAAGTACTATATCAATGTTTCAACATGTTGCGATTACACGAAGAGAATGATTTTGCTGAAGTATATTTGAAAATTTAGCTATATACAAATTTGAAAATAATTTACTGTCAAAATAATTATGCAGAATCCTCAAATTGGTTGGCTGGAATGCAAAATCAAAATTTTTTTGCATCAATGTTATCAATGCTTTAGCATAATTACTTCTACATAATTATTTTAGTCCAATAAAATTATTGTCAGATCTATTTATGGAAAAAATTTTACTGAAAGATCTAAAATTTTAATAAATACAAATCTGAAAATAATTTTAATGGACCATTGAAATGATTTTGTTAAAAATTCAAATTGATTGCTAGAACATCAAAATATTTTGCTGAAAGCGGTGCTCATTATTTTTTAATTTCCAACTTAATTATTTTCCGGTTTATATCCAGCAAAATTTTAGATCTTTCATCGTTTTCTCTCTAAATTTTTCGATATTTCAGCAAAATCGTCTCTCACGTGCTTATCCCTTTCACCATTTACACGCATAAAATTACTTGTCGCATATTTCAAAGTTTGTTACATGCGAAATGTATCATCATGACTCAGGTCGCGTTTTTTGTTCATCTCGCGTTTGTGTCCGTTGATTAAAATTAGCATTTGTTATTAAATGTTTGAATAAAGCGATCTTTGTCTAAACTATCTAGACTGTCATAGACTGTCATCCAGCTGTTTTCGATACTTCGAATCGGACCAGAAGAGGAAGCATAGACTTTCTCTCTGTATAAATAAAGTGATCCAGTCTCACTATCGGGCATCACCGCCGAGCTTCGGCATATGCACGCGCAAATAATAACGCGCACACTTACGCGATGCGGAGAGTTAACTATTGTCCCGAACCCGAGGAGTAATGTCCCATTGTGAAACGGTTACAATGACGTATCGTCTGTCATCAGTGAAACGACGGCAATTTTATTCCATCCCAGTCGTATTTAATGACCGTGTCAAAAGAAGCCTGGGAGAGGGGGGAGGAGTTGAGAAAGCAAGGGGGAAGAGTTAAAAATATTAGCGTTTCGAGTCAATGCATTTATAAAGAGACACTGTCACGATACCGCGACGTAAGCGGTCCCGTGAAATTAATTTGTTCCACTTAAATCGGGCCAGCCGTCGTCTCGAAGACGACGGATACGCTCGCAATGTCAATTGCAGTGTAAAAGTTGCAGGTATTCGTCGCAATTTTCTTTAATTGTATACGGAGCGTAACCGCCCAGTTTCGCCTTTCGGTGCGACAAACATACGCGGGCCGTGTTCACGTTATTATACGCGCACCCTTGTTTTATACGTTCCTATAGCCTGGGTACGTGCGGGCGCAGCAACGAATCACTCACGTTTCCTGTAAATTGCGGATTCATGGTTTATCGGCGTACGGCCGAAACGTTTTACTGCCCGGCGATGCGCGATAACGCCGCGCTGACAGCGAAATGTCCCCGACTAAAATGAATCCAACGAGTACACGCGAGACGCATATGCGGGAAACGTATTCTCTCTCTCTCTCTCTCTCTCGTGTATGTTTTGTTTTTCCCGAGCGTGACTGGAATATCGGATTTGTCCAGTGACGTAGACGACGGGAAGCATGGAGCGAGGGGTCCTGTCGTATTGCCGAGCACTCTCCCCGAAACCACGGAAGACGACAGTCCGTTCATGCTGTATCCAAAATTCTGCGTTGATAGGAAAGTGACACATCTCACAAAATTAATAACTTTTCGGTAGAGCATTTTTTAAATGGTTAATTGAAATAATATTTTAAGGATGTTTCACAAAAATAGCTGAAATTGGAAATTTAGACTGTACTTTCTGTAAAATTAAATATTATGTAACAATATGTATAACAATATGAAACAGAGTTCAATAATATTTAAATATTTAACAATTCAATTTTATAGTTTAAATGAAAATTTTCTCATTTTATTTTTAATTATTTTTTAAAAATATGTATTTCTTATTGAAGTGATTTTTTTGTTTAGGTTTTAAATCACTACCAAACATGATATTAAAAAATCTGTATTTTTTCATAATTTTCCTATTTTTTGATTAAAAAATAGGAGTGTAATACATCTTTAGGATAGCGAATACGCAATTTTTATAATTTCAATTTCAATTATAATGTATTCCTTAAAACTATGTAAATTTTCAAAATTTGAACACTGCAACTCTAGTATACATTCTTTATAACTTTACTTACTTTACTACTTTTTTTTATATAAATCTTTTTTATACACTTACTTATATACGTACTTTTATATACGTACTTTTTTATATAAATCAATATGCACAAATGTGACATTTTTCCACAAAAATACATTAAGGTTTAAGATCGATTTTCTCTCATTATCTCAAAAATGCTAATTTTTTTACTTGTCTCAATTTTTTATCAATAACAGCGATATTTTAATGAGGACATAAATCGCAGATTTTCTATACTAAATAATGTTAAGATGAAGCACAAGTTCAGTATTAATATCCTTCTTAAGTCACTTTAAACACGATAATAAATAATGAGAAATATTTATCTACCTTACGCAAATTACAGAAAGTTATATTTAAATTGAAAGATGACAACTCTGATATATCGCAATCCATGTCGGCACTGAATAGGACATATATTATGATTTCGCTTTTAAGCGAATTTACTTCATTCCGTTTGATTCGCGCGTAATGCTCGTTAATTTAATTTCCAATTAAGCGTATGTTGGTTTCATTAAGGGCGTAACGTGACTCATTAAATGTGATTGCGTGGCATTTATATCCGCGCAGTATTGACAAATATGTGTTATATTCGCAAAGTATTCAGTAAAATAGTAATGTCGCGTATGTACACGATTTGTGATGAAGGAAATGAAATTATTTCCCCGGATAGATATAAAATTTCTTCCTTCGTAAAATTGAGATTCTTTTTCTTTTAATCGAGAACACAAACAGAAATTTTTAGCAGTAACTAGTACGTCATTTTGTAATCCGTCAAGAGAACGTTTACAGATAAAACGAAGATTGACGGGACAAATCATCAGCAAACGCTTATTATTCAAAAAGGATATTTCGTACCGGAAAACCCATCAAGGCTCTCCATTGCGCGAGTATATACATATATCTAAGTGCGCGAATCCTCGTTGGAAGATAAATGAGCCAATCTGTTAAACCCGGTCTTGAGATACGCACGCTCTCGCGTGGCAATTATATACGTTTCCTGAGGTCCAAATTTATTATGTACTAAAACGCCGTTATTGTTGCAAGAAGGCGGCCGTTGAGTAGAAAAAGCTGCCGTTATTAATTCGCATTAGTTTAATAGGTACCCGGGTGGAGGCCGCGGGACCGAGGTACAGGAAGGTGCGCGGTGCGCGCGGCGGAGGAAGGAAGAGGGGAGGGGGAGGGGGAATAAGGTCACGCCAGAAAGTGAGTAATGAAGGCGGTTTATCTCCGAGGAGTAACTAGCGGTGTTCGTGTAATGGGGGCATTCATCAACGCGATCTCACATCGCCTTTCCGTTCGCGTTTCAGAGTCTCATGACGATTTGCGCTACGTACGGACGGTGAGAAACGGAGCTGAAACGATTTCTTTCTGCACGCGCCCCTGGAAAACCCTCGTTGCCACTTTGCCGCGGCAAGATTAATGCCGGCGAAGTGGTGTTTTCGGCGCCATTAATTTTTCTCTCCTCATTTATCAGTTTTAATTCCAGGAGGCCCGGACCCCAGACTACCCCCTCTTCATCCGCCGCGTATGACGTATAGGATTAGCACAATTGAAATTATTTTCCGTATTCGCGCAATTTGTCCCATCGGCAATGACGCCCGTTCATTTAATTACTTTCAATATTGTTTAATCGGATAATGAATATAAATGTCTATTTTGGAGATGCAATTAAAGGATTTGTCTCGAAAACCAAACAAGTCTAAAATGTTTTTCAGAAAACAAAAGAAACTTCTCATGCTCGAACTGTCCATTACATAAATACAGTAATTTTTCTCTGCATATAATAAATATATAAACAAAATTTTTGAATAATATTTGGAGAAGCCATTAAAAATAAATAAATAAATAAACTTTTTATTTGATTTTTGTAAAAATATAAGATATTGAATCCTGTATGATCTAGCTAAGCTTTGTGATTTTTATTTTTATTAATATTTACTGAGTCCAAAACTGCATTCAAACAAATTCAAAAGAGGAAACATTCTTTAATTTAAAAGAGGAACATTAAGCAAAATATGAGAAGTTTTCAAATATTTACATAAGTACAAGATCTTTAAGAAAAAAATAACATTTAGGTCATACTGGGAACACATGTATTTAAGTAATTTTTCGTTTTTCTTTTTTTCGTAGAAAAAAAATGTTACAGAAATAAAAAATAAAGTGATTTATAATGTTACTTTTATTAGCATTATAAATTTATTAACATGTTGACATGTTTATTAATTGACGTGAGAGTACACAAAGAATCATTTTCCAAACAATTGACTTTCTTCTTATTTCCATATCTACTTATCTTCACGATGTTTAGCAATTTATTATATCCATAATTTGAAACAACAAAAATACATCACTTAAAAAAACATCACAATATATATACAATATGCCTAACTTAACCATATAGGTTCTACCTTACAAAGAATGCTCTTTGATAATAAACAAAATGTTATGACTATAAATTAAATAGTATCGAAAAATATAATTGCATAGTAATTACAATGATATGAACTACAAAAATGAACTATCTCTTGGCAGTCGTAGAAAGCGGATTACTTATCTACAAAATGTTACATAACGACCATGACGTTTTTTGAATTTTCCTTTACTGACAATAACAGAATTAACAAATTGAGCAATAAATTGATGCAATCGAATCGGACAGATAGCCTCTGCACGACTTACTAATGCTACCTGTTAAATTCACCGTGTAATTACCCACAAATAACAAGTAGGTCGTGTTGAGTGATCCATATATAGGGAGATCCAATTATTTTATTTATTACTTATTTATCTCATAATAGTTATCTTTTTATAACATTAATAATGATAAAGGTGAAAAAGGAAATATTATTAAAAGAAATTATATAGCAATAATGTTTTCATTTTTTATTTATAAAATTTTACAAGTCGCTCTTAACAAAACATTCTTTGCAGAAGTTAAACTTATATTTTCAGTTTTTTTTTGTTTGATTTTTGTTTGATCATCGAAATGAAATTGCTTACGATGTGACGCTACATGAAAAGATTTTGCTGAAATATTTAAAAAAAATTTAACTAAATCTATGAAAATAATTTTGTTGGACCATCAAAATAAATTTATTTAGAAAATTTAAGCATAATGAGTAATGTTCTAAAAAATTTTGATATTCTAATAACATTCTATGTAATTCTAATTTTTTTGATAGTTTAACAAAATTACATTGTTAAAAATAAAATGTTAATTTTAATTTAAAGACGTATAGTAGACTTTCTAAGGCAGGCAAAAATATGAAAATTAATATTTTATTTTTAATAGTATTTTCAAATCTGTATCTATCTAATTAAATTTTTAGAAGCTTCAACAAAACTGTTCTTTTCGCGTATCGATGGAGAACGATTTGACACCATAACTCAGATACTTAAAAAAATGGACTTGTTTGGTTTTCGTAAAAAATCCTTTCATATAACAAAAATTTATTCTATCTAATATCCTTATTTCATAGCGTTTGTTATACTTGTTACGAGTCCAGGATGATTTGCAATAATTAAAGCTCGCAAGAGCATTAATCGCTAACGAGAAAGGAAATGGTCACATTGATTCCAATACCACTTTTAAGACAACTTTTCATAGCCGTCAGTATCTTTACACAGGATCGAAGATTGATTGACATATCGTCCCTCCTGGCAATCTTGCCGCAACATTATATTCCTCCTCGGCACGCTCATTACTTTCCTAACGAGGAAACCGATTTTACCCACAAAAATGCACCTCTCGACGATTCCGCGCTCCCGACGATTGACATTGGCGGCCACGTTTCTGCGGCGCATCAACGCCGCCGCACGACAACCAGCGACAGGAACAGCAACCAGCACGATATATATCCGCGGAACACGCAACGAGCGCAGCGGGCAGCCATATTATTACCGTCTTTTCGCAGTCCGCGCCTCTGTAATTATGATTTTATTTTTATGGACATAAATTATACGGGCCGCCTAGCTGTGTCATTATATGGCATTTTAATTCAAGGCTGTAGACATAATGGTAACCCGCGCCACACGGACTCACTGCTCACCTGCCCGTAGGTGAGGGACGGGACCGGGAGAGAAGGGTACCAGTCGTGGGGCACCGAGGGAGAAGGCCGATGAGCCGATAGTGGGATACATGGACTTTGCCTCTCGCTCTTAGGCTCTAACATTTTCCTTTCCTTTTTTTCTTTTTATCTATTTTTTTTTTGCATTTTCGAGACTTTTCTCGCGTTGGTCATCTGATATTCATTCATGACTTTGCTAAGTATTGCAAAATAATGGTGTGTACATCAAATAAAGAAGGACCAAATACGATCGAGAGGATGAAAAGAGAGGAGAGAGAGAAAATCTTAGAATTTTATATGTAAAATATATATCTTTCAATTATACAAATAAATTGCGCGCCGATATTATCAAACTTGAAACATAATCATAAATTAAAGCTGAAAAAATAATATCGCAATTGATTATCAATTTAATCGTAGAATGCTATCGGTAAATTTTACACATAAGTGAGCGAGATCATTGAATATTAATATCTTCTCTCAGTAATCATTAGAAGGTTCAATCTGCCATGTTATATAAAAGTTATACCAAAAAAAGTCTACAAATTGGAATTCTAGTTGAAAATGGATAAGTAAAAAGAAAATTTCTGAATGAATTTATTAATTCTAGTTGATAATTAGAATTCTGATGATTATGATCAGAATCTTCTGATTCGTTCATTTTCCACCAGAAATTATTCTCAATGTAGAACAAGCGGAGACAAACTTTTAAAAATTCTGTTATATGTGTTTTTTATATGTGAGTTAGGGCTTCTTGGCAATCAGTATTATAACAGAGAATGTGATAAGCGATTTAAATTTTTAAGCATTTTTATGTTATATATTTTATTTAAGTGTTATGAACAGACATTGAACTACATACTCCACTCATTTCATGATTTGATGGTATATGTTTATTCTTATTTTTCACTCAAGTTAATAATTAGATTATTTGTGTCGTATAAAGGTCTAGATTATAAATATTTTTTCTATTAAAAATGAAAAATTTTGTGTTACGTTAATTAAGCGTGATTATATCTTATAAAATTTACATAACAATACTGTATCACTCAATATCGATCATGTTCTGAAACTAATAATGATGTTAATAAGCATCTTAAAACAAAGAATTTATGGCGAAAAATATTATCCCAGTCATATCTGGTCCTTCTTTAGTTATTTGATTTATTCATACATCGGTCTAGTTTAACTTATTATTGTTTATGATTCGTACATCGCATACATCGGTCAGTTAATAACTCCAAGATTAGAAGGTTGGCGATTCCGTTCCGGCCGTCTTTCTCAGCTCGGTAGTTTTCTCGCGATGGTTAAGAAAGTACATCGTTCTGCCACTTCTTTCGTTCGCAAAGTATGTATTCACCGTGTACTCTGCAATTATGTAAGAATGTACTCGCAACGATTTCACGATTATGAAACGTTGTGTAAAATAAGGTGCACGATTTTAATCTATATATATTCCTATTAATTCAGTTGCCTCTTTTTCGTTTATGTAATAACTTTACAAAGTGGAAAAGAAAGAAGGGAAGAAGGCAACTTTTACAGCAATTTCAATCGCGTCTTCGTTTCGCCGCGAGGCACTCTCGACGTACATACGTGTGAATTCAAAGATAGGTCCTGAAGGTTGATAAGCTAATTGACTATATTTTCTCATTATAATGTTACATGGGATAAACAAGATATAATCTTCGGCGAGCGATGTATCTACTATTTGCGAGGAAACAAAGCTACACTTCGTCACGCGAACGCACCGAGCGTCAAGAGTTAAACTTTACCGGCAAACCTGATGCGTTTTTACCACAATCTCACTAAAAACACACATTTGTACGCGGCGTGCGTGATATCACGCTCGGCACAGCAGCGTCTGCCTCTCTATTACGATATTACAATGTATGATTTCGCAATATAATTTTTGCTTGCCATGTATATTCCCTGTCCTTAAACGACAAGCACCCCCCGCCGGCTACGCCCCGAGTCGCCCTCTCTCTTTCTCTTTCTCTCTTTCTCTCGTCGATAAGTCGTGGCTCTACGTACCTATGTATTTAGCACCGTGCACGTGAGTGATATTCGTCAAACGGCAACACGGCTATAATTTAACCGCAATTTCACAAACGCAGTGCGCCGGGGACCTGACGATTGCGCCAAATAATTACGTCGGTGGAGCTGTTGTTACGTCGTTACCATCGGAATTACACTTAATTTAC
>Ga0157364_1003683_pt1 | contig 14954 bp, 8 predicted proteins | sample AttsexASBM2_FD_111476 | JGI IMG/M metagenome (GOLD analysis project Ga0157364, IMG submission 111476) | Fungus gardens microbial communities from leaf cutter ant in Ribeirão Preto, State of São Paulo, Brazil - Atta sexdens ASBM2 | ecosystem: Host-associated > Fungi > Mycelium > Unclassified ... | reverse complement strand
CCTTAGGAAACAAACAGGAGAAGTGCTCCTTGAATGTCTATCGCGAACCCAACATTAGACATAAATATTTTAAGGAACCTGACAGAAATCTCCACGTCCCCAATGTCGCTCGCGGCACTCCATTCCGCATAAAAGCAATTACCTCGGTTTTGCGTCTCTATTGAGACGCCAAGACTAAGACACTCAATCGCTCTGATCACGTATGTCACGCCCAACTCTCGTCAACGTGTTGCAAAAAGATGATCCCCTCACAACCAATAAGGTATCGTCAGCGTAATATAGCGCAGAACATCCCACGGGCAACTTCAGTCGCAGGATAGAATCATAGCTCAAATTCCACAAGGTCGGTCCAAGGACCGAACCCTGTGGAATACCATATCGTATACCCGACCTCACGTATCGATCATCTCTATTGCCACAGGACAGTCAACGATTAAAGAGATACTCATCAAGATGCGCCGGAGATATTCTGGAACTTCCTTCTCAATAAGAATTTTCTGAATAGTCGGCCACGGGAAGGAGTTAAAAGCATTGGCTATATCAAGAGATAATATGATTATCCTGCACCGGCTTATCTACCATCTCACGCAATTTTTACAATGTATCCACTGTACGGTGGATCTAAATTGGGCATTCGAAATATCTCTGTTGCATCCAAGTACCGCACCAACCTATCGCAAAGTACTCGCTTGAAAAGCTTACCTGCCTCGCTCAATAGACAAATAGGTTTATTGAGCAAATAGATCTATACGATGACGGAGTGAGGTCGGGCTTCTCGGGCTTCTTCAAGAGTACTAGACGCGCCATTTTCCAATAAGAAAATCAGAAAAACCTCTTCCGCGAGGCACGCCGTAAAGCAGCTCATCCACCATTTCAACATAACGCCTGCTGAGGACTTAATAATTCGATCGAGTTATCCATCCCTTGTCCATCTTGGTTCTAGAGACTGCAAGATGAATTTCCTTCCCAGTCACCGCGCATGACTCGTTCCTGGATAAAGGGAAGACATATTCGAGAATTCCCCACTCCAGAAAGAAATAAAACTCTTACAATATCCGCGATAGGGGGGAGTGACTTTAGTCATCCCTGTTTATTAAGGACTGTCCGCAATTTATTAAGGTACAATCCTGTACATGCCTAAGAATCCCGATCCCGAGTACTGAGGAATCCACGCCAAAGGCTCATCTTGGCTCTAATGGAACCCCTCAGCGACCTGCTAGCATCACGGAGTTCGCGCCAGAGATCCCGGACAGCCTCACAGTCGCAATATCTTTGTCTTAGGCGCATCAGTCGCCTCCGCACAGCTCGAAGTTTGACAATCTCCTCATTCCACCAGTAGAAGGTCTATCGGTGATTCTCAGCTGCGGCATGGAGACGTCCAAAATCTCTATGATCGCCCAACCCAGACCATCCGCCAATTCATTCACCGCCATATCTTCACGAAGGGAGGATCACGCCTTTAAGTTAGCCGCGACCAACATATCCGCCACTATATATGATCTTGCCACAACCCCTCTCGGGAAGTGTTTAGCAGCCATGACCCTCCTGAGAGGTCAGCAATCCGTTCCCGCACCCTTATGAAGACATATTGATGATCCGAGAGGGACTCGATGTTCACTGCAACACGCCGTAGCAATCACTGACATAACAAGCGAAACTCTGAGAAGTGTATGCAGGATCTACTACGCGGGTGGGCTCGAAGCCACTATTAAGGAAGGTCAGATAAAAAAATTCCCCGCCCAAGAGAATCTTACTTCTACGATTTACATTCCTACTCGGAAGATTGGTCATTAAAAAATTTCCCAAAACCAGCAATGGTCTTCGGTCGCATGCTGAGATCCACGCGCCAAGATGCAGCCCTCTTACAAAATTTATCTTCGGTATGTTGGAGAAGAAGTAGCAGCTACACTATCACTCCCCCCTCCCCTTCCCCCATTCAACCGCCACGTATCTCTCTCCTAAATAAGGGAGAACGGCTCGTCAAAACAAGAATATTGTCAGATCAAGACAGTAATCAGCGGATTATTTAATAAAAATGCCATCGACGAGAACCGAATGTTCCAACATTGTCATCAGGCCTAGCCGTTCCTCTCCACACTCGCGCGATAAAATCCTACACAGTCCTCGACCTATTGACATTAATCAATATTAGCCATTGGGAGAATCCATCACCATGCCCTCTTCCGCAGGGGGAACCTCTGCCAAAGATACAACAGATCTTAGTTCATCGCGTGTCCGACCATCTTCATCATTATTAATCGTTTCGAACTTGAATTATCTAACGCAAAGGCTCTTATAAAGGCCACATCCCTTCCTACCAGCCTTATGGTTAGCAGGCAAATTCCTAGAGGCACATATAGGATAGTGAGATAGTAGCCTTACATCCAATCACCGTATGCCCGCAATTACTATTTCTGTCGATAGCACTCCTACAGTTGACTTGCGTGTGACCAACTGCGAAACACTTGTAGCATTGCAGTTTTCTTTTTGCCAAGGATATCATCCACATCCCTGACCAACCAATGCGCAGAACGCCATCCTTCTACAACAACTCTGCACAGTTGTGGGGGGCATTACTCCACTACTCCACGCAGTTAAGACCGCCTCTTCTCTGCCTCAGCGGCTCATATGAATATCTTTCAGAGGCACCTTGTTCTGCTACGACGCGATACCCTCCGAAGTCACTAAGTACTCTGAATCGAGGAGGCGAAATTCTACCTTCTTCATAGATCGCACTATTTTAACTTCCTCTCTTCTCTTCTTCTTTGAAAAAGAGAATTGAGGCGCTCCGCCAATTTGTCTGCCTGTTTAGGGACGGAACTATCTCCCGGTATTTCAATTAGTAAATCACCAGTCTGGGTCTTTCTAATTCTAATGTCCATAATTTCAAGATTCTCCAAGACACTCCGGATTTTACCTCGCTCATTACCTCGGCATATGTAGAATTCCCATCATTACTGCATCATAACGGTTGCAGAATTCGGTATCCGTATTTTAGCACGGAAGAACTATTATTCTTTTTATATAGTGTATAAACATTTTCTATAACGCTCATACAGCACAGAATTTGCAGCAATATCGCTACGCAAAATCTCTGCAATATTGCTGCAACTTTTGTGCAATTTTATATAGGGGCGATATTAACATTTTTTATACATTTTTTAATACATTTTTATTGACTTGTTTTATAATAAATGTTTTAAACATAATGTGTTACAACATTTTCAATGTTTATTATAAATATTTATTAAAGCTTAATGTTCAGAGTAAAATTTTAATTTTTTTATAATCTAGCTTCCTTTTTTTCTGTTTATTTTAATATGATCGTTACTTTGTGTTTTGGCCCATTGTCTTACACACACTACATTCTCATAATATAATAATATAATAATATAATAATTTTAAAATATAATAATTTAAAATTTACGATATATGCCATATATGCATACACTTAACGCAATTATATTGTGTTAACTTCTCTTCCGTGATTTCATTAGTCTGATCTGTTTTTTCTTAATTTGAGATTTAGAAAATAATATTTTTTTACAAATTTATAATAAACATCAGATAATGTTAAATATTTTTTAAATCATATTTTAAATAAATAAATAACAAAAAACAAACATTTATTAAATGTCATATGAACGTTTAAGAAAGATTTAAATCTTTAAACTATTAATAAATAATAAATAAATAAATAAATATTTCTTTAAACTATTGGGTCGTCCGGAAAGTTCGTGCCGATTAAAATTTAAATTTTAGTATATATTTATTAAATTAAAATTTTCTGCGTTTCAATTTTCCTTCATCCAACATCAGCGTGAACTTTCTGGGACGACCCAATATTATTTCAAACAAATAATTAATGTGAAATGAATATTTATTAAACATTAATTAAATAAATGTGAAATAAATTTTTTATCATCACATTTTAAATAAATAATGTAAAATAAACATTTAATAAAAACGTTAAATAAACATTTAAAAATATTTTTTCAACTATTATTTCAAATAAAAATTAAATTAAAAATAAATATTAAATAAATGTTAAAATAATTTTTTTCAATCATTTATTTCAAACGAAAAATTAGAATATAAAATGTTTAATAAACGTTAAATTAATGAATTTTGAAAATGAATTATGAAAAATGTAAAATTAATGAAAAATAAACGTTTAAAGACATATGATATACGGCTTAAAACACCACTAATCGAATCGCCGGGACGCGCACGCGATCTGCCACTCCTGAGTCGCTCATCCGCACTTAACGCTGACCGAGCGTCTGCCCGGCGCGAGATTCGACCACCGCGAGAGGGCTACGCGACCACGCGGCATAGTAGTAACCCGAAAGAATGATTCATCATTCATAGAAGTAGGACTCTGCGGGAGGTCTTCAGCATCACTAGAGTTAGAGTGAGCTCGATAATGGCCTCTACTCTAGTATTAGATATATCCTTGTGAAGCGAGTTCCTCGGATCTTCACGAAGCAGAGCGAGCCTCATTCGGGCCTCTGTGATTATTACTTCCTGGCAACAAGAGACCATACATACTACCACGGAAGCGCCGGACCACTCCGGTCTCCTTCGCACACCAGAGGGACTTTCGATGGAGAAAATGGAAAAGCTATTCGATCCGGGTATTACTCTCCTTCCACGGAGGCTTATACCGCTAGAGCTCCCACGAGAGAGTATCCCCATCAGGGATCCACGACCCTGCATCAACAAGCACGAGCACCTTATCGCCGCCAGTACCATCGCTACTGCTGCCTAAAGAATTGTGGGAGTTGGAAATCGCTGCTGATTAACCCTCTGCCGGTAACGCCCATTCAATCGAAGATACCGAGATGAAGAAATAGGAGAAGGATCAACTCGCGGTTGAATAAAATAAAAAGAATACATGCCAGCTCTTTGGAACCGACTCTGACTCCGAGGACTCTGAGGAAGAAACATAATATACTAGCTCCCACACACACACTTTACACGCGCCGCAAAATGCCATAATAAATAGCATAAGGTACTTTTCGGTATCTCTGTATAATGTATAAAACTGAATAAAGGGTAATATATTTTAATTTGTGAAATCCTCCTTAATTAAGCGACACTCTTCCACAAAATATTTAAAAACATTGTCTGCTGATTGAGGACGTTAATAATGACAAACGATGCATCTTAAAAATTAAAGATTCAGATTTTGATCGCAATATCCGCTCGTAGGGCACGTAGAGAAAAAAATAAAAACATTTTTATTATATTTATTATATTATTCCGAGCGGATGCAATCGATTGAGCACACTTAGAACTTGATCGGCCTTTATTCAGCCTTTATTAAGATCCAATAATCTCGATCTCTCACAACTTACCGGCTCGCATAAAGGAAACACGGTATAGTAGTGTCGTTGCTCTTGACTTAGCATTGAGAAACCTGTCTCCAGATCCATATTTTATTCATTTATCTTAGAATTTACATCATAAATCACATTACTTTTATATTATTTGTTAATTTATTTACAAATTGTGTTTAATATTAAGAAATGTTAAATATGAATTAGTAAACATACATTTATTTATATGACCTGATTGATCACTAGCTACATATTAAATTTCTTTCTATTCGCAGGTGATCCAATAATGTTTAATTCATAATAATAAAAAACTCTATTCGAAATCCGATATTCGGGACAAGACTTTTTTGACCAGAAAAGAATTCTTACTTAAACATTTCAACAAGGACGTCACAATTTTATGTGATTGCTTTTATTATCATATGAAATATTATTTAATCTATCTAGCACTATCCAAGCATGACATGTGAAACAAAATCGTAATGAAAAATTTAAAAACGATTTACGCAGTGTCTCAGCGAAGTTAAACCTTAATTCTCTATTGCTATGAAATTGTTGATATATCATATTTGAAATTCTCGAAAAATGCTGGCGTGACACAATGCGCGTAACTGAGTACTTGGATACACATTTTATCCTGTATCGCTGTCTTTCTAAAATTATTATATCTCAAAAATGACTGGGCCTCCCCAGATTGTGATTTTGTACGTTAAAATTGACATAAAATATTATATTTAGAGTAAAATATTATATTTAGAGTATTAAAAACAAAAATCAATACTAGTCTCTCATTATTGCGCGATTTTAAAGATTTAAAACGTTTAAATAGGAATAATAATAATAGGCTTGTATTGCTTCCCATGGAAGTCTTAATCTTCTACGAGTGCTTTCTATATAAAGATTATGCATTTCGCGGATTTCCTCCGTGTCCAGATCTATTCTTAGAACCCGCGAAACGCTAATCTTTATATAGGAATAATAATGTAGAATATTCATATATGTACATGTATTTATCTGGTAATGACTTGCGAGGGACAGTTCAAGCTGGTAAAGTTGAAGTCAATCATAATATATTTATTTGTATTTGGGAAATACGGTGACGACCCTCGGGAAAAAGAGAGTCAGTCGTCTCCGACGAAAAGAAGGAAAAGTCGACGTTATGTGCTGCGAGATTAGCGAAATTTGTAAGCCCGAGACCTATGTTTATAATTATTTGTACAACCATCTCAATCAATAATAAAATATATAATATAAGTAAATTATGCCACAATAATGAAGAATTACTCAAAATAGGGCATCACCACTTGAAAGAATAGGCATTCTTTTTATGGGAAATTAACGGTATTAACTTCATTTTATTAATTTCATTTTTTATAAAAAAAATCGAGAAAGACATAATATATAAACAACAACAAATCATAAAATTTATTATTCCTTTTGCGGCTACTTAACTAGTTAAACTAAAAGTCTAAAACTTTGCACAACAGTATTCTCAAACCCATTAACTTTAGTAAATTTCGTCAAAATTTGGAATGTTTTGAAAAATGGATTGTTCACTTTTACGTGAAATACTTCATATATAACATTATTTCTTTGTTTGATATAACAATAATTCCATAATCAATTATTTGTACGCAAAATAATGATATAAATCTTTTTTGATGGAAAGGTAAATCTATTGTTTAACAAATTTCGATTGCATTCTTCGGCGACACTCCCCTTTTAATTACATGCGGAATCGTTTTCGGGATCATACTGAAAATAAAATGAATAAGATAATACATTGAAAAACCAAACATTTGAAACAGAGAAGCGTAATAAAACAAATTAGATGTATTTGCAACTTACGTGATACAATCGATAATTGGGCAGACGGATAAGCAAAGCGTACAACCGGTGCAATCATTCGTCACCGTTGGAATGTGAGTGTTGGGATCAAAGGTGATGGCCTGATATCCAGAATCCGCGCAAGCCATATAACACTTGCCACAATTTATGCACATGTCCTGGAAATAATAGCAAGTAAATACAATATTGCATTTTAACAATAAAATAAATTGAGCGATTAAAACATTATTTAATGTACATCATCAATCAAGGCGATCACTTGCTTCTTGTTGTCCAATTCGTTGTAGCTGCCAATATGAATTAATGCTTTGCCGATTATGTCCTTAACAGTAGGTATCGGCGCAATTGGTTCTAGAGCCGGTCGCATCGCCTTAACGATCTTATTCAAGGGATTCGAGTTCGCTTTTAGTTCAGCTATTTTTTGCTCACGCAGCCTTTGATACTCGCCGAAATATGGTATATTCTGTAGAAGTATTTTTTTAACTATTTTGTTTTATTTATGCAGATATTAATAACTGATAATTCTTACTTTGCCAAGGGCGTGTTGCAAGGATATGGGTTTGCCCTTTTGGTGTTTGAATGTCGGTGGGCTCTGTCCATTCCAATCTTTCGCCTGTACCAAGCTCTTTAGGTATAACAACGTTTTCAAACCGGTCACGTAATCATCTATCAATGTGAAGTCTTGGTTTTGAATGGCACTACAGACCTATGTATTAAAAATATTCGGTTAATTTTTTATTCACGATACTCGCAAAAATTTTTCTTTAGAATTTTTAAAAATTTCTATATAATTATAACTTTTTAAAAAAGATAATTATTTACAATCACTATAATATTTAAAAAAGATAATTATTTACAAGGCACTATAGCAGATCTAGATCATTCATCAAGGAGGAAGGCGATTTATATATTTTTGAGTGGATTTTTGATTTCTGATCGTGTGCCAATTGTAACGAATGAGTAATAAAAAAAAGAGAAAATTATTTTACATCATTCTCATATCTTTCCGTCTTTATTATTTATTATTAAATTTGCGCACTAGCAAAATTTTTTTTAAGGTTAACAAAAAGATAGACTATTTGAATTATCATTAGCCAAGTACAGTTATATTGAAAGTACAGTTATATTGAAAGAGAAAATGATTGGAAGAGAAAAACGTGTTTGAGTTAATTGCAATATAAAAAGTTCATATAAAAAGAATTAAAGCCATTTGGATTGGAATAGAAAGAATCGTTCAACAGAAACACAAATATAGATGGCTCACGTAAAGTGTTATAAGCTAATAATTTTAAAAATATTTGATTAAAAATATTTGAAATCTATCAAAAAGTTGTTCGTGAGAAAGTTTTATCTATTTGATTTTAATGTAAACAAAAATCCGCTCTCGCTCCTCTTGAAGGGGGGCAATATTAAAGTTTCCAATGGAACTTTCTATAAAATATCACATATTAGAATTCTACGGGAAAAATAAATAAACTTTGTCTGAAATATTTCTTTCGAAAATTCTTCTATCAAAAGCTATGAATATTTAAACTTTAAGGTAGAGTACTTTTAAACTAATGATAAAAACATAAATAAAAGACTTCATTATTTTTTGTTTTTTTTTTTGATTATATTAAATCGATCTGTCGACCACTCACATTCAAACATTCAATCACATTCACTTATTAATTCTTTCTACAAAATTTTGTGTAACTCTAAACAACATTTCTGGGATCATGCTACCGCAAGCTTCACGTATTCTTCGTTTTAAATCTTCTTTTGTTATAAGTGATTCAAACATGACTTTCTCTTTGACATAGCGACTATAAAAAATAGTTCAAAGATGTAAGATCAGGTGAACGAGGAGGCTATTGAACAAGACCATCAACCTATCCATCTATCACCAAATATTTTGTTTAAAAAAGTACGCGTAGAAAAATGAGGAAAGACATCATTTTGTTGAAACTACATTTTTCTTCTCAGTTAAGCGGTAATTCTTCTAGAATTAGATGAAAATGATTGCTCAATAAATCATAATAGAATTTAGTATTAACAGTATCAAAAAAGTATGATCCAATTATAAAATCGCCAATTATTCCACACTATACATTTAGTGACCAATGATATTATATTATAAAGCAACTATATATATCCATTTAGGATTCTCATGTAATCAATAGTGCATAGTGCATACTATGTCTATTACAATAATATACCCAATGTTGATAAATTGTGCATCATCAGAAATATTTTGTAAAGATAAATTTTCTATCACGCATCCTCGCAAAATATTAAACAATGCTCAAAATCAGCTTCCAAAAATTTTTGATATTCAAAATTAAATGATATGGATGAAAATTTTGTATTTCCAATATTCTGTATTGATGATCGTATAACTCCAGATGTGTTCGCGTTGATATGTCGATTTACTTCAATTGCCGTGTTGATACTGTTATCATTATTAACTACTGGATTTGCTTTTTGTCTTTTAATTATACTTAGTAGGTCATGCACGCGTAAACGTTTTTCACAAGCAAATACCACATGCAATTTTTCGATACCATAACGTTCAAAAAATAATTGTACTGCAAGTCGAAAATTTTTCTCCCAAAATCGGCAACATATCGTCTTCCACATCAAATCAAGCCATTTTCAAGATTTTCGAAATTAATAGCATGAAAATCACCTTAGAACTAACCATAAAACTTTTATTTACACTTTCGAATGAATGTATAAGTGTTTATGTTTTTTTACTTAATATCTTTGTTTTTATTAGAAGACATAGAGTTCTTCATATTAACTGGAAAAGTATACATAATAAATACAAATACACATGATCTACTGAGCAATCTCCCTCTACTTCCAGAAAAATTACTTACTACTTAATGTGAGAAGTTTTAAAATGAAGAATACATGAAGCTCGCGTGACCCCAACAGAAATATTGTTTAGACAAATTTATAGAAAGAATTAATAAATGTTGAATGTGAATGGTCGACAGATCGAACATTTAATACAATAAAAAGAAACAAAAAAATAACGAAATCTTTTATTTCAGTGCTCGCAAAGATTTGCATTTTGGACTGATTCCGGTGAGCGACCCGTACTATCGCTCGAGGCTCAGCGGCCGAGCCGCCCAGCGCTCACATGACGTTCTGACTATAAATTATTCAGTAAAAAAACATATTTCAATTATAATTTGGCGGAAGGTGCGCTCCCAGTATATTTCTGATATAGAAACACTCCTGAGCCAGAGCGTCACGTGAGCACTCGGCAGCTCGATCACCGAGTCTCGAGCGGTGGGGGTCGCTCGCCCGGGAATCAGCCCGAAATGTGCAAATCTTTGCGAACACTATTTTATTTAATTTATGCTTTTATCATTAGTTTAAAAGTACTCTACCTTAAATTTTAAATATTCATAACTTTTGATAAAAGAAATATTTCAGACAAAAATGTATAACAGAAGAGCTAAGAGCCAAATTTTTCGTATATTTAGATTCTTAAAAACACATACGTTTTCGACTTATTTATCAAATCATTCTTAATGTATATATGTCGATAAATTAACGCAAATTTAATAAAAATCATAAAACGGTTAAATACAATTTTTGCAAATTATATATAGTTATGTAAAGTGGTGGACTTATTTCATGTTTGTTTTTTCATCGTAACAATGCTTTTTGTCTTGTCATCTTCGTAGATGACAGAAATGATAATAAAATTATGAACATATGTAGAGTCATTCCGCAAAATTGTGCAAGCACACATTCTGTTATCAAATTAATACCATAGATTATAAAAATTAAAATGACAATGAATGAATGATATCGTTATATTCGAGATTCTTAGTATATATATATATATATATATATATATATATAATCTTTATTTAATTGACAATTATATTAAAGCATACGTGATAAATAAAATAATTGTACATATATCTCAATGTGAAGATTTAGCCAGAATAATCTAGTAATTGAAACAATACGTCAAATTAATTTAACAGAGGAAAATGCAATTAGAGTTGAGAAAATTAAAAACAGTTCCATTAGAAATTACTAATATATATGCAGCATGTTATATTGCAGCGTGTGAGCGACATTCTGATGTTTTATACTATCTTGTTAAAAGAATAGAAGAAGAATAGAGATAGGAAAAGAATAATGGAAGTGAGAAGGGAAAAACTAGGAAGAGGAAGAAGACTGTAAAATCAGTAAATAAAAATTAGATAATGCTTCAGTATCATTTTGTTTGTTTAGTCCCAATTTTTAATATAAACTTTTTAATATAAACTATTTCAGAGATCAATTTTTTATTATACGATTATATATAGTTTCTTATCTAAGATTTTTACATTTTTCCAATTAAAATTATGATTAATACGATGGTCATCATCGACGGAAAACTAGTCTTTTTATTAATATCCGAAATGTGTTCATTTAATCTTGTTTTTAATTTTCTTTTGATTTGTCCCACATAACTAGTTTCACAGTCTTCATAAGATATTTTGTAGATAACATTTTGATTAACTAAATGATCTAGTTTATTTTTACCTCTAGTTATGAGATTTTTTAATGCATTTGGAATTGAATATGATAGTTTACATTTATATGCTATAAGTAAAAAACTTTAGAGATAGATTTAATATATGGAAATTTTAGAGATAAATTTAATATATGGAATTTCTCTTGAGAGATATGATAAAGAACTTCTCTTTGATATGGATTTTCTGCGTGTGATATTTTAATCTTTTATCTATTGTTGAAAAAATAAAAGAAAGAGGATAGCTATTGTTTAGAAAAATATGAATAGCATCAACCAAGTTTTTTTCGTAGAAATGAGAATGAGACAATTTAATTATTTTATCTATGAAACTAATACCTTTTTTATAATTCAAAGTGTGAGTAAAAATTAAGAAATCTCCCTGAACAAGTGACTTTCCTGTATTTATCAAAAATAATCTTATGGTTGTCAACCATAATCATAGTGTCCAAAAAAACTCAATCTACCCTCAATGCCGATCTCCATAGTAAATTAAAATCTGACATGTAAGGAGTTAAAGATTTCTAGTATTATATTAGTGCTATCCAATAGAGCTAAAATGATGTCATCCACATATCGGAAATAGAACAATAAATTTACAAGTAATTTTTGGATCGCTATTTCCTTAAGATCCTGTATAACTATGTCTGCAATAATTGGCAACAAGGTGAGCCCATTGGAGCACCAAAAACCTGTTTATAAATTTTATTATTAAATGAATGTAGAATTAAGAACTAAATTGATGGTGATTAAAAATTCTTCTGATGGAATCTTTTTTGATATGGATCCCATCTCTTTTTAATACTATTTAATGCCAATTCTACCGGAATGTTAGTGAACAAAGACATCAAGTGATGTAATTGGAATCAAAATAGATTTCATTTAGTTTCTCGATCAAATGGAAGCCATTTTTTTATATAATTAGGAGCTTTCGATATACTGCTAATATGCAATAATGTTATATAAGAATAAGGAATAGAATAAGGATTAGAAATAATGGGCTATTAATTGAAGAAACAATAATCCTTAGAGGACTAGGTTTATGGATTTTTGGTAAACTATATGCTCTAAGTAGATTACTATCAGTCGTAATCAGTTATTTTCTGTATGTGGAATCATCAATAAAGCCACTCTTTTTCCATCTCATTAGTAGAGAACGTAATTCAGAAGTCAACTTAGTTATATTTTGTCTATTATTATATATGTATCCATGTCAGAAAAATTCTTCTCCATATTATATATATAAAATCAACTTTGTTTAAAACAACAGTGACATTATCCTTGTCTATTTTTCTATTCTTAGTTATCAAATAAAATAAAGAATATAATTCAAATTATCTTTAATTGTCTAACTAGGATGTTTTGTAATTAATAATTCTGGATGGTTTTTAATTAATTTATTAGTTAAATTTAGCGACTTTAAAATTAATTTTTCAATTGAATTTAAGTAATTGAAATCAGTGTAACATCTATTCAGAATCTGAATAAAATTATTTCTGACAAAATTTATGACATTCTCTGACCTACCGCTTATTTGGTTTTCAATATTTTTTAATAAATTTTATAACTGTCAAGATTGTTTTTACTAATAGATAGTCCCAAATCCTTCTTTTAATTGGACTTCATTAGAAGAATGTCACTCAAATTATCTAATCAGTTATTTTCAAAGTATTGGGTTGTCCGGAAAGTTCGTGCTGATATTGAAGGAAAATTGAAACGCAGAAAATTTAAATTTTAGTATACATTTATTAAATTATATAGGTTAATCGGCACGAACTTTCCGGACAATTTAATATATAGAGGAGAATCCTCTTCAAATTCCTTTGAAATATTTCAGACAAAGTTTATTAATTTTGTCCCGTAGAATCCAAATCTAACATTTTATAGGAAGTTTATTTAAAACTTTAATGTTATCTCCGTCCCCAAGGGGGGGGGGGGAGCGGATTTTTACATAGTTAGAAAAATCTCTCGAATATATAAAATTTTCTCATGAACAATTTTTTGATAGGAAAAATATTTTTAGAGTTATTAGCTTATAACACTTTACGTGGGCTACTCTGTATATATATTATACTTAGATTTCATTGTATAAAAATTAAAGATAATACCATTTGAATTATATTCTTTATTTTATTTGATAACTAGGATTTAACTTAGCCCAAATTGTTGATATCAAATTTTATACAAATAATATATGTTATATCAACTCTCAGTACCCGCAAAAGGTTAGTGTAACTACAGGTAGTACAAGTCCCCCCCTTATCCCTCCCGATTTTCAGTTCAGATATTGGAATTCGCTTTGAGCAGTGGCTGAGGCTGTGGGGAAGGGGGATTTGTACCACCTCTATTCCTTTGCTTAGTGAATTTTAGTTCGCCATTAGTTACGAAGTTGTAACTGTACAAAGTGCGTGTCGGGGTTACCCTAATTCCTTGTTTGTACAACATCAGAAAATCCGGACTGCAAAATAGTTGAAAAAGCTGCTGCGAATGCTCTACCAAAAATAACGTTTTGTATAATATATTTACAAGATACTTGTACATATATAATTGAGTATATTTTAACAAAAATGTAAAAAAATAAAAAAGTATTGGGAGTACAAATTAATTCGGTCCGTTTCCCTAAGGATAGCTCCAGCTGTTGTGAATGGTTCATAGTGACAGTTGATTTTGGCGGTTTCAGAGAGATTAAACATCTGCTAACAATATTCAGTTTATATCGCTTGAGTTTCATACAAAAACCTTGATTTTTATTGCGTTGAATGAAATGTTGAATTTTGTGTTAACCAAGCAGCATTTGCGGAGGTTTTGATTTTCTGCTTTAATTGGAAGAAAAGTGCGGCTGAAGCCCATCGAAGTTTATCTTGTCGAAGTTTATGGTGACACTGCTCCAACTGATAAATCATGTAGGGAGGTTTCAACGTTTCAAGGATGGAGATTTCAGCATTGAAGACAAGCCTCGCTTTGGACAGCCAAAAAAATTCGAAGATAAAGAATTAGAGGCATTACTCGAAGAAAATCAGTCAAACACAAGAGAAGCTTGCAGAATCATTGGGGGTAACTCAAGCCGTTTCTGTACGATTGAGAGCCATGGGAATGATTCAAAAACAAGGAAATTGGATGTCTTATGAACTGAAACCGAGAGACGTTGAAAGGCGATTTTTCACTTGCGAACAGCTGATTCAAAGATAACAGAGAAAAGATTTTTTGCATCGGATTGTGACTGGAGATGAGAAGTGAAT
>Ga0157364_1003681_pt1 | contig 14959 bp, 8 predicted proteins | sample AttsexASBM2_FD_111476 | JGI IMG/M metagenome (GOLD analysis project Ga0157364, IMG submission 111476) | Fungus gardens microbial communities from leaf cutter ant in Ribeirão Preto, State of São Paulo, Brazil - Atta sexdens ASBM2 | ecosystem: Host-associated > Fungi > Mycelium > Unclassified ... | reverse complement strand
TAAATGTAAAAATCCTCGAATAGTCATATTAATTATACGAACTTAACTAAGATTTGTATAAATAAACATTAAACAAAGATCACTAGTGCTAAGATGGTTGATTCACATATTAAACATAAGAAGCAAGCGATTCCACAAGTTTATAAATAGATATATCTCATTGTGTATTAGCTTATATAATACATTTTTATTAATTCAAAATAATTAATACAAAATGAACTTTGTAATTACTGCTGAAATCAACTCTATTCGCGCGAATATATGCTGTGTCTTTACTTAACCTACCTACTACTATCATTGAAACCAAATCAGCTCGTTAGAGAGAGAGACCGATAAGATAATGATCACATCGTTGCGAGAGTAATAACGAAACATTCGCGAGTGTCAATTGACGTTACTTCTAACTCGATAAATTTGGTTTTTGTCGCACGCAGGAAAGGTTTTGGGAACGGACGATCCGGGCGGCAGCAAGGGACTGTTGAAGTGGAAGGGCGTGATGTTCGCTCCAAACGATGAGGTAGATCAAGATGCCGAGCACGATCAAGAAGAGGTCGAAAGAGACACCACGGTCGCTTCCATCGAAGACGTTGAACAAGGCAGTGAGGTTAGTCTCCCGACTTCACATTTTCATAATGAAGCTTTATTCCAAGCAAATTAGATTTTTATTAATACCAATTAAAAGTATAAATACAATGTTATGATTCCCTATTGAAAAAAAATCACGTCACAAAGTTACATAACAATATCATATATTTAAAACAAATAAATCACATAATGATTTGTTCCACATCACATAATTATTAAAATATATAATTTGAAAAATCACATGATATTAAAAATAATTTCATGTATTACATATATGATTTTATAACTATATCGAATTTTAAATAATTAAATGATAAATAGAAGAAAATGATTTAAATGACAAATAGAAGAAAAAGATATATCATTGTGAATTACGTGATTTTTCAAATTACGTGATTTTTTTACATACTGATTTGGAACAATTCGTTATGATTTACACATTTTAATTATATGATTTCTTTATATATGTAACTTTGTGACATGATTTTTTTCAATAGGGTTTCATACTGAACAATATGAATAAATGTAATATAACACGTACAGTGTTACACACATTTCTTCTTCTTCTTTTTCTCTGTTATTACATGACCTCGCCGATTTCATCAATGGCGATCTGACCAAGTTACATTGATAAATGTGAAATTATAATATTAATATTATGTTACTTTTATTTGGTGTTTACTGGATTATAATCTAACGAGATGCGCTAATTTTACGATAAAACGGTGTCCTAACGACGATTTTGTCGAAACTCAATCAATTTTATATCTAATAAATGCTTTGTTGTTTTATTAATTTTAATGTTGAAATGTATGGTTATTGAGAACGCGCGAAAGAACGTCGCGTCGCAATGTTGCGCAATCTGCTCTCGTTGCAGGTGTTCATGGTGGAACTGACGCGTGGGTGGAACAGCCGATTGGGCTTTAGCTTGCAGCCGGAAGGAAATCATACAGTGATATCGGTCGTACATCGCGACAGTGTCGCGGCCAAGGATGGCAGGCTTAAACAAGGCGACGTGTTACTGATGGTGAATCTTGCACATCAAGTTTTTTTTCAGGACATCCTTTGGATCAAGTACATAGCACATTTTATCCAAAGGATGTCCTGAAAAAAAAACTTCTTAGACCGTAGAATGTTTGTAAGATATATAGATTATAGACCTTTGAAAAATCTGCGCTGCATGAACACAACTCCCTTTACTTTTCCCAATTTCCTTTATAGAATGTATTTCACGAAATCATTATTGAACATATAAATATTTTGGCGAGAGAGAGAGAGAGAGAGAGAGAGAGAGAGAAAGAGAGAGAAATAATTATTAATAACTATGATAATTTAAAACCTTGATCATAAAAAGACAATATTTATATCTTCAATAAACAATATTATAAATATAAATAATTTTAAATAGAGAATGAAGAGATTAATATAGAAAAGATTCCTTTGAGGCTTTTATTTTTAAATAATTTTAAAATTAAAATCTTTTTTCAGGTTAATGAAGAGAGTGTGGAACATATGTCAACAGCTGATATAATAGATCTATTGCGCAAGATACGCGGCTCGATAGGCATCACCGTGATGAGAAAATCGAAACGGAGTAATGTAACGTGACACTAGTCCAGTGCATGATCAAAATAGAAAAATCGAAAAAAAGACGATCTGATCGAGAGTGTTCCTTATCAGTAATGGCGAGTTTGATTTAGACAAGAATCCAGCGTAAAGAAAGTTTATGTTGAAAAAAGGTGCTGATTTTTCTCTAAAGTTTATTAAGCTTTGGATAATGAGGTGGTAGAAATAAGTAGAAAAGCACCGGAATTATTGCAAGTAAATAGAAATTATAAAAGAAGGAAGTACAATTAGAGGTATTATGAATTGGTGGATCTTCAACATCAGAAGAAAGAATAAATTCGCCACTATCAACGACGAAGATTATCCACGGAGTAGTATCTTTACAAAATAATCTCGCTGTGAAAGACAGCGCAGACGCTTCTGATTGCAAAAAGGAATCGTCTTCGATCGATTACAAAAGACTGCCGTCGAGAAATATTCGCAGATGCCATCCAGATATCCCTGACGAATGTCCGAAGATAGTTACTTGTTCTTGCGAGAGCTTTGAAAGGAAACTAAACGTCAGAGATATAAGATTAAAATGCCCTGGGCAAATTAAAATGCCCGTTGCACTAAATTCTCGATTTCGTGCGCGAATTAATCAATCTCGTAACATTTTCAATATTATTTACTATTGCACTGGAATAACTATAGTAATTATAATACAATTCATCTCAAAAGAACGTTCAACACGCCGACCATGATAGATTGTGCATTAATTGTAGGATAATCGGAATGCCGTCCCACAAGTTCGAATCTCTTCGATCTCCAATTATCGGCGCCTGTCAATAGTATTCCTGATCATTTATGATAATATTAACGAAAAGTGGCACCCTCTTATGATTAATGCGTATTCCTCCAATGAATTCGAGAATCAAAAAGGATCAATCAAAATACGACTAGAGAGAAATGATATTGCAAAACGAAATGTAATCAGTCGAACCACAAATTATCGATCGAGAGAAACGATTTAAAGCTTTTTTATGAAACTGCGATATACATATGTTGTACTATAGTTGTAAAAAGATATTCTTTTAAATGTTCATGAGCATGGACAGAAAAACTCATTTGAAGCTTGTGATATGTATCTTGCTACATATCTTTGTAAATCATGCTTATTCCATCAATGCTTTAAGAAAAAAAGAAATACAGAATTTTACGGATAAAAAATTAAATAGTGGAAATATCTATAAATGAATTTGACGGTAATAATATAATGTACAGATAGATTTTTATACTGTTATTTTATGATTTAATAAATTATTTTATATTAATTTGATTGCGTTCCGTTTTATGCGATGACTCCTAATAGTTCTTGTTATTGATAATAATATTGGTAATAATATATTCTTTTTATTTTTTTTTCCCTGATATATTTAAAATAATGCAACATTAAACTAAAATTAAAATTAAATTTCGATATTTTTTCGAAGGCATGGACATTTTTTCAAGTCCTTCAAAAATAGAGCTGCGCCATTGTGCAGGATTTATTGTGTAAATACTATATTTTTATCCGACAACTTTATTGAAAAAATTTGACATCTATTATCGTGAATTCACATGAACAAAAAATAATGATTGTAACATGAAAATTTATTCCGTGTCATATTCACGCACGAGAAGTAAATTTTACGTGAAATAAATTCATTCATGTGAAACAGCTAATTTACATTTCAGTTTTAATTTCGTTCATTCATGATTAAATGAAAATTTACAATAATCAATATTCATAATTAAAGCGTGTGATAAAAAAAGCTCGGCAGAGTTTCCTTATTCAAGTGGAAGAGATAATCTATTTTCAGGATTTTCCCTTTAATTAATCAAATAAATTTATAAATAAAATAATAAATTTAACTGAAGTTAAAAATAAATAGTAGAAGAAAATTGGCCTTTTCCGCGGCGAAGATAGTCTATTCGTCGTACTAACTTCTTTGAGGGTACTATCTCTGGTCTCTTAGCGAATCAAAAGACAATCTATAGTAAGCGCCAAGAATGAGTCGTGAATGAGTTGCTAATGAATCTAACGATAAATGAATTGTGACTATTGCTTATAAGATGTCTCACGCATCTAATATGTCGATCTTTCCCGGAAAAATCGGATAAGATAACTACGCACGGAATAAAAGTTAGAGTCGCTTATAGCGTGTATAATATTTGAGGGATGTATCAACGTTCGAGTAACTACCTCGCGTGATGCCATACTACAGTGGAACAGAAACTATTAACTGCGTGAACTTGTTTAAAGAAAGAACTATTTTATGCCCGAAAACATGTATTTCCTAATCTTACGCATGTATATCCTTAATCATGTTATGTCAGAAGATCATAAGAGAGATAATTGACCATTCTGTTAAAATTTTGTTAAATGAAATATTAGATACGAGAGTTAAAGACAGAAGCTTGTTAAAATACATAGGAACTATTTAAATTATTACATCAATGACGTTGCGCTTCCCGAGTCGTAGACAAATTTTCGTTCCTGATAATGACGCACCTCGCATACAAGCGAGGAAAGAAGTGTCGGCATAATATAAATAAAGATTAACGATCTGTAACAGTGCAATAACGTTAAGTAAGAATTAGAATGAGAACAATATGTAATGAATGTGATAGTCGTTCCGTTTAGAATTTTAGAACGTTAGTGCTGTAAATCTACGAACTAAACGAGTTATTGTGCGAATTGCACAGATATGTACATAAAGTTAATTGTACAATTGTATAAATCGATACCAAAGTTGTATTAATATCAAAGTTGTGTAATATTAAAGACGAATATTTTACTGTATAACCAATTGTTAGACACGGGCAGCTATATTTTGACATTACGTTAAGCTTAATTAAATTATTATTGTAGTATCTATGAATATACATTCGAGATATACAAGTTTTATCGAAATTTGCGCCAATCGTTCTACCGTTTAGGCTCCCTTTCCTGTTTGGTATAGTATAATATACACATATATATTCAATAAAATTTAATTGTTTCTTTGATAAAGATTTTGGTTCCTTTCCTATCAAGAACATTAAAATAACATAACAAGGTATTATTATAAAATGAAATATTATAAATATATTGAAATCTCACACATCTTTTATTCCATTTTATTACATTTTTTATCAATTAAACTGTAATTAATACAAAAAGAAATATTTATATAATCAAAATTGTCCAAAATATATTACAATATTTAAAAAAGTAGATGACAATAATCTTGAAATTCTCTTTTCTTTTCTCAGAAAAAGTCGATTAACAATATATTGCTATATATAATTATAAAATATGTTACACGTACAAAAAAAGATAAACATAATTTGAGGTTTATTTTATTAAACTCGTATTTATTCTCTGTTATGTTTTAAAAATAAATATACATTTGTTTTATATCAAAAGCACTACAAGTAAAAAAATATATATACATCATTGAATATGTATCTGCAAAAGATTATTTAATCTAATTTTTTTATTTTGACATTTTATAATGCTAACAAGATATATAAAAATTTATTTCTATGATTTAATTATTTTAATTCTATGGTTTAATTTATGTTATTAATTTTTTTATATCAATTTTTAATTATTTTATTTCTCAATCTAACAGATTTTCTCTAACAGATTTTATTTCTCAATCTAACAGATTTTCTCACAAAATTGCGTACATTATTCGTACGAATTACCTGCGATTCTTCCTTTTCATTTTGTGATTTTTCTTCATCCCGCGCAGTTTCGTCGAAATTTTCGTTATTAAATCCTTTAGCCTCACTAAGTCCAAACCGAAGAGATTTTTTAACATTCATTGTTCTATCTGTAATTTTTTCCTCATCGCTTAATGCGAATGCCATTTCACGTTCTCGTTTTCTAGGAGTCCAAATTGTTAGATCTTTGTCCAATGCTTTCATGTTTTCTTTTTCAGATTTCATCCCGATAGCATACTTTTCTACCGCTTCATTTAATTGCTCGAGGTTTGATTTTTCTATAAAAATAAAAACTCTTTCATAAAGATTTCAATAATTCTAATACAGAGGAACAACTATAAAAAGAAAAATAACTTTTATTTAGACTTGTTTATATATTAGGAATTTTTTTACCATAATTATCCGTAACATCAATATTGTTGTCGTCTTCTACAATTGAATCTACATTTTCGTTGCGTAATTCTTTCTGCCATCTATCTCTAAGTTCGGAATGTGCAACATGTTTGTTTGGCGTATATTTTGTGGCACTTCTATTTCTGTTAGCTAATCTTGTTTGTTCTTCATTCTTTGTTTCCATATTAACAAGTTCAGAAATTGATTTTACAGTATCAATATCTATTTCATTCTTCAAAACATCACATTGTCTTGAATGATTATTAGAAATTATTTCTTCATGTATTAAAATATTTTTGGAAGATAATTCCTCGGGTTTTTTATTTTCCATTTTTATAGTACGATTAAATAAATCAGGGTTGATTGTATTTGAACAGTTTGAAATATCATGATTGAAAGCACATTGATTAGCAGAATCATCAGATGAAGTATCTAGTTCAACAGTTAGAAAATCCATAGGACATTTGCTAGATTGCAAGAGATAAGACGTGTTTGAATTCGAATCTTCGATACAATTAGTAGAATTTAGCAACAGAAAATCACTTGTTTGATCATTTTTTAAAGTTGAATTATTTTCTGCAACACAATCATTAAGTAAAATATCAGAATTTTCTTCGTTTAATATGCGCCTAACAGAAATTTTTTGTGGATCATTGTCATGTTTTAGTTTTACAATTAATTTGTCAAAACTTTCCTTGTTTGTTGTCACTAAAAATAAGAAAAAAGAAAAATTGAGAGTTTATAACATTTATATTCCAAACATCTGCAGAGAATACTTACAATACTGTTTTCTCTTTTGTTCTACAATATTATCTTCAGTGTTTCTAGTGATATTTGAAAAAATACTCTGAAAAAATGTAATATAATTAAAATCTAGAAAAATTCTAAATGTCAAGAATTCTGATATGTGTAATCTTGTATTTACATTTGATTTTTGTACTTTCTTCTCCAAATCCTCTTCTTCTTCACATTGCTTAATTAATTCTGGTATAGATCTTGGATATGTCTTATCACATTCTGCATTATAAAGAACTGTATATTTCTGTAGTCTATTCGTTAATGCTTTTCTATCTCCTTGAGATGATAAGCCTAATTCTTTCAGTCTTTTTCGTATAACGTTATCTTTCATTAAACTATACACTAACTTTGGCAAAGGTTTACGTTTCGGTTCGCTTCTGGAAATAAGCAAGTATTTCAAGAAGATTTAAAAAACTATTAAAACATTCTAGATGCTAGTAATTTTCTTTAAAAATTTGAGAAAATAATACAAGAGAATGCTTACTTTTTAGGTTTCATCTTTGTATTTTCCCTCCTTAAACAATCATCTAAATGTTTATTTATATTATTTTGAGGCACTTCCACTTTGCACACTGGACAGCTAACTAACTGACGATTTTCTTCCTTTTGAAAACTCTTTCTACTCTTTGGAGTAAACATTAAAGGAATCCTAGAATCTGCACTAGTGCTAGGAATAGACATATCTTGTTGATTATCCTTTTGTCTACGAGGTGTGGTATTACCAGCTGTGAGCATTGAATTATCCAAATGATGGTGTGATACATTGAGCATATCTTGTTCCTCCTTATACTCAAAATTATTTGTCGAACACTCAACTTCAGAATTTTCATTCTTTACAGTAATTAGTTTTTCATGATAAACTTTCTTGTCACGTTTTTCTTTAAAATTTAAATATTGAATGATAATCTCATCCACGAGTTTGTTCTTCCTTAAATCTTTCTCGAAGATTTCCTCAAAACAAATTGGACATTGAGTCTTATGATGCAGATACTTCCTAATACACAACGAACAATCTAAAAATATAAGACGCAGAATGTACATGTGTAAAAAGTAATAGTAACAAAATTTCTTTATAGAAATACTCACAACTATGGGAGCAGGAGGTTATTACACTAGTGTCCATATAATCATAGCATATCCCACATTGCAATAACGCATCAATACACTGCAATGACAAAAAAAATTGAAGTACTGTTCATTTCATATCTTCTATCATCTTTTCATTAACTAATATCACTTTTTTCATACCTTTAACTCAACATATTCTGTCGACCACATTGTTAATCGCGAGTTTTGAAATTAAAATAAATAATTCAATATTATTGAATACCATCACTTTGTATCACTTTTACAATCCAAACCGTGATTATCATTAATAGACTCATATGGATCTATAGTACAGCTACAAAGATTCATTTTGATTCATTTGAACGGATCCTCCTGCTTACTCCACGGATGTATTCTCTTTTATCTGATAACACATGGCAGATGGCAGTTATGGCACTAAATATGGCAGTGATGGAATTTCGAATCCGAACTCCGGAGGGTCCAGGGGGTCCGAACACGTCAGCGTTTTTCCCAATTGATTCTTGCACAATTATTATGAAATTAATAAAAATGTTATGGCCAGTAATGACCTGTACTGACATTGAAATGTGGCCGCAGCACAAATTTTTGCATAAATGTATAACGCATAAGAGAATCAGCCAATCAGAATCTTTCCTTTCCTTCTCAGGGAAAAGAGGAACTTTGATTGGATGCATTCAGAACGATAACCTTTAGTCTTGATCACAGTTCTTCTTGATTGCATTTTTGTTGGGCGATTGTGATCAACATTTCGAATTGAATTTACTCTTGTCAAAATAATTTCTGAATAAATAATGGGCATCGTGCGGTTAGTACATTCACTCAGGAATAGAAAGGACACGCTGTCACGGTATTCACATGATGCATTGTTCCACGAGTTGAAATCGAATCACGACAAGAGGTTATACTTCACAGGTTCGTCATCAAGTCCACCCTTGTAGGCGGTGTCGTTTATTACAGTGTTCACCAAGGTCTGTGGTCCAAATCTGAGGACAGCGTGCAGTTATATGGGAGGATCTATAATAATATCGCACCTTACGTTAAGGACAATATCCCTAAGGAAGTCATCAATGAAGTGAGCTCTATTGCAATTGACAAATTCATTTAACATTCTTAGATCCTTCATTTAACATTCATTCATTTAACGCTCATACGCTATAAACATCAGTTTATCCTTACTGTCTAGCAAATATTAAACAAATATTAAGCAAATATTAAATTAAGAACAAGTGATGTTTATAAACGTTGTAAGCACAAAACGAAACTCAAGCCTAATTTTTCATTATCTGATTAACTTGTGGTTAAACTTTATGATAAACTTTATCTCATGTTTCACTCAATGGGTTTCACATGACATCATAGATGAAGTCTCTTGATCATAGATAAAATTTTATTATTATGAAGATCTTATAATAAATGATCGATTTTTTTATATTAGAACTTGAACAGTTATATTTGTGACAATATTATCAGCTTTCTGTTTCGCATTATAAATTTTTTGTTGCAACATTTTTATTAGATTCATATAAAAAAAGGAGATTAAATTGTATAGTTACCAACGTTGCCAAGTACCAGTGACCTCTCCAATTCTCTCAAATCGTCATGGAATAAGGGAGTCATAGCAAGCATGAAATTTCTATCTGAGACTCCAACTCATGTGACCACCGGTGTACAGAAGGTTTCAGAAATTATACAGGGTTATATAGAACAACAAAGCGTATCTGAGAAAAGTCAATAGCGTTTTCTAATCCTATATTGTGGATTTTAGGAAAATATAACATTATTGAGTATCATTGAGCTGTTAGTTAACTGCTATGTTAATTTATATATCTATACAATATACACTATTAACGGCTCTTTATTGAGTTTTTCTTATTAATTTATTATATGTTCAATAAAAATTTTATTGTGGTTAAATCAGTTTTTTGCATTAATGATTAAATACATGTATCGACAAACAGTCAATATTTATTATTAAATATTAATTCGACGACATTAATCAACAATAAGTCAGTGATTTCGAGTTATTTATAAATTAGTTTATAATGTAATATCATTTCAACACATGGAAATAATTAAGACATCCATGATTTATGTACATATATGAATGTTTATTCGTTCTCAAATGTTATACAAACTGTCGCCAACTATGGATCTCGCTCGACATTTACATTTAAATAACATTAACGTAAGTTAACATAATAATTTATGTTAATTTACGTTAATTTATGTTAACAAAATTCCATTCTCTGAAATTCAAAGTGATGCTGATACATCTGATTTCGAAGCTATAATCAGATGGATACAAAAAGAAAAATAAAAATTCTAAGAAAGTTGAGAATGTGCAACTAAATACGAATTCCATTATGAGTCACAGTACATACTGGTCCCCAAAATAGTGATAGTATTATGTAACTGTGTTACAACAATACTTAATTGTAATGCAGTCATAGCAAATATGTCGTGTCTAGTATAAAAATAAAAGGAAAGATAAGATAAAATAAAAAATAAAGATAATAAGATAAAGATAAAACGTGCGATAACGAGTCGAAGATATATTCGCAAAAGCTATATGCAATCTTAAATGCCGATACAAGGAATCTCGTGGCGTCAAAAATAAACTTTCTTTTGTTTTTTAACAACAATATAGTAATATAATATCTCTCGTGAAGTCATCTAATATTTCAACGCGTACAAGAAATTGAGCTTCCTTGATCCTTCAATCGATTAGTTGCAGGCCCTGCCTGTTCTTTATCCTAAGAAATGGATCCAATTCTGTAACTCTTAATTTTTTGCAAATTTTTCCCTTAATTTTTTTTTAATTTACAATTTCTTTGTATCTCGTTAGAAAAAGGATTATGATCAATCATCAACTAAAGGATCAAAAATCGTTACGCAGCCGCGCGAAGTTCAAACTCTTTAATTTTAATTCTTTTAAAAACTTGTTTAAGTATGCTTATATAACATATACCTATCTCCCATATATATATATATATATATATATATATATATATATATATATATTTGTATAATTATTCCTTTTTTTTTGTAAATTTAACGGGTGACTGTGGAACAAGATCCACTAGCACGATGCACGGCTCGCGAAGTACGGCTCACTTTCTAGGCTGCTGAATAATAATGGGACGCGAACAATGCGCTGGCCGTGCGTCATGAGTCGGTATGGGTTTCTCATGGAAGTGTTGCACAGCTTCTGGTGGAAAATCTGCATTTCCTTTGGCCGGAGCGCCACTGATCATTATTGTCTTTGGCGGACTGCAAATATTAGAAATTTTCTTATTTTCTATATACGACTAAAGATAAGATAAGATAATGAATTGTAAATACTTTACGTTTTTTACAATATTTTAACATTAGAACTGCCAATAATATTCCGCTAGAATCGTCAAAGATACTAATTTGATGAATTTCTTATTTTTGTTTTCGGTAAAGAATTATTTTAATATTATTTGTATTATAGTCATATATTTACATATAATATTTTGTACTATATATATCTAATATAAAAAAGAAAAAAAATTAAAATAATTAACGGAGTTATCATTGGCAATTCTAGTGTTTTAAAATTGATATCTAGAAGATACACTCAAAAACATTAATTAAAAATGATTCTAGAATAGCCGACATATCTTTGCAATATATATATTTATATTTGGAGAAAAAGATATTGTTTTGTCTTTTCAAAGTGTCTGTTTATTGCAAACAACAGATGTAATGATAGTGCAAGATATAAACTGTGACAATTTTATATAAGATGAATAAAGATATATTCACGTTGAGTTAAGCAAACATTTCGAATATAATGTATCGATTATAAACGACAATTAATATCAATGAATTTTTTTTTAAATATGTTACATATTTTTTAATGTAAAAAAATGCAAGAAAATTATTTTTATTTATCATAATAAATTTAGAGATTTTCTACACGTCATAGTTAATCGTCATAGTTAATCGTCAAATTATATTTAAATCGTTTATTTTCATTTGGCGCTTCGCATAAATATAGTAACTCTCTCCGTATAAATGTTCTTCAGATGTAACTCACGTTTATTTTCGATTGCACAACATTGTGTTATGTAAATGTGGAACACCAATAATCACACTTATTATCAGAATTGTCGCGCAGAAATGGATTAAACAACATAATCACAATTTTTTGTCTTGCAATTCTTTCATTCGTACCTAAGAATATAAAAAAAAGAATAGATGATGGATGTGCCATATGTTTGATATACTTTGAGCTGAATAATACGTGGGAAGAATCGGTTTCGTAATGGCGGAGATTCAGAGGAATAATTATACAAGTTATTAAAAATATGAGCAATAGCAATGTATAGTTACAAAGAATTTATAGAAAATGCAATAAAAATTACAGTTATAAAAAAAATATATGTCATTTATCAGCAACTGTTTCATTGATTGATAGCAATATCTAAGAAATTGATCTAAATATAAAGATTGATACTATTGTATTGGAAAGAAAATGTCATTATTTATTAAATGTCAGTCTTTAGCTTAAAATTATATATTCGTTAAAAATGAATAAAATTTAAAATCTCTACTTTCAAAAAGTCGTTATATTTGAGTTTCTATGAGTTCGGTAATTTTTACATATAATAGAAAACTATGAGCTAAACAAAATGAGAAATTTTTTTCTCACTTTATGGATCCGTCACAAAAAAAAATTTGTGAAAATTTTAAATTATCTGACGTGAAAGCTTAAAATTTTCTTTACAAAATTGTTTTTCAAAAATGTTCCTAAGATTTTTTGTTACTGAGTGACTTACGGATTAAATAAAAGAAGCATTCTGATTACTCACAATTCCATTCGTCAAAAATCATTCGTTGCGTATCAATATACAATTTTAAAAAATTCCAAAACTGCTCTATTGAACGTATTTGTCAATGTTTTAAAAATAGAATATATGTAAATTTGAACTAAAAATATGACATTCCTTTTAATTATTGAGCAATGATCTATGTGTAAAAATTACAAAGAAACTAAAAAAATATAGTAAGCTTTCGAAAATAGAGATTTTAAATCCCCTTTTTGATATTCAAATTTCTCATTTTTAACATATTTTGTTTATAATTTTGATCTAAAAATTACTTTCCTTCCAACCACTATTAACAGTATATTAATATTTTCACTGTCTTTTAAGTAACAGATAGTAAAATTTAATAATTTAATAAATAAAATAAACATCTATTTTTAGAATATTAATTAAATTATATAGATATGTAATGATCTTAATTCGTAACAAGAATATATTTTTTAATGATTGACAGAAATCATATGAGAGCTTAAAGTTTTATATTACTAATTTTTTTTATTTTTTTAAGAATTTTATTTTTTTCCAAATTAAGTTCAAAAATAAGCTTGTAAAACATAATTATTCCAAATTATTACACTATTTAAAAATTAGAAAAATGTCTCAGGATAACTAGGACTCATATGTTTCAGTTACGAATTAAATATATATCATTTGTTTGAAGAAATCAATCTGTAAATTCTTAAATGTCGTTAAATTTTTCATTCCCTTCATTTGCCTTCTTCAAAACCGATTCTGTGCAGCGAGCTATTGTAATTATCAAATCAGTGTTGAAGGACAACTGTTTTAGCATGTCATCGCGATAAACACGGTATACGAAGATGTGATCTATTTCACCTGCTGGACGGCCTGCTCTCCTCGACGTCTTTGCTAGGCTTCGTTTCGCGCTCATCCTTCGGTGTCTTGTGCTGCGTTATCCTCATACCGCCCGCCTTTACTAAAAAAAAAGAGACAAAAGTCGTGTGAGAGATGCGCGACCCGGCATTAAGAGAACGAACTTCAGCGAAAGGCCGACCTTGGAAATCTGATCGCGATCGACAGGTGGCACGTCGCGGCTATGAGCCACGAACGCGAACCCTAACCCGTCTTCCCGCGTAGTTTTCGCAGGGCGAACGAGGGACGAAAAGGAAAATCACTAACCTGCCGGGGGATGACCGCCCTTCAGCTTGCACTCGTCTCCGCTGCTTGACATACCGTTGTCTTCGCGTCAATTAGAGTCTCGACTGAATTCCCGTCACAATATGCTACCAATTGCTGACACAACGCAACACACACTGATTCTCTCTCTCTCTTCCTCGCCACTCCGGTAGTGAATTAGCGATAGCATTCAACTCCAACAGCTCCAACTCTCGAGTTCTGACGCGATGCCTTCGTGTGCGTCGCACTATCGAGTACCGATGTGAAAAGATACGAGAAGAAAGGGGGGAAAGGTTGCCACACACAAGTCGCTTATATTTCTCTCGCGATGCCTTGTCTTGAATATACGTTATACACGACGGCGGACATATGCACGACAAAATGATTTACGTATTAATATAAAAGATAATATTATATAAACAGAAATTAATATAAATTCTATATCTATACTTAAATTTTCTCATTTTTATGTAAATTTAAATTTGCAGTATGTATTATTAAAATTAAAAGATAATATTTTTTCAAAGTAATAAATATAAATATTTATGAAATATTCTTTACATTTTTATATAATAATATACCTAATAGTAATAATCTATCTGATAATAGTAATTATTAAATGATTTTTTTAAATTATTCTTTTAATGTCCAATTGTGAAACTTTGAATACTTAATTTCAATTCAAAATTGAAAGTCAATTATGTTAATATTGTTTTATATTCAATATACCAGTTAACGGACATGATTATTATTGACCTAATTATTGAATGAAATGGCAAAAATTTTAAATATTAAGTTTTCGATTAAAT
>Ga0157364_1003680_pt1 | contig 14959 bp, 3 predicted proteins | sample AttsexASBM2_FD_111476 | JGI IMG/M metagenome (GOLD analysis project Ga0157364, IMG submission 111476) | Fungus gardens microbial communities from leaf cutter ant in Ribeirão Preto, State of São Paulo, Brazil - Atta sexdens ASBM2 | ecosystem: Host-associated > Fungi > Mycelium > Unclassified ... | reverse complement strand
GTCGGTTTAGGTGCCGTCTTCGCTAAGTACCTTTGGTTTTAATTTTTTTCCTTCTCCTTCAGTGCCTTCTTGTTCTTTTGCTTCTTTTCTTTTTTTTTTTTTCGTTCAAAGATCATTTTAGTTTCTATGACGCGAGCAGAAGAAACTGCGTTTCTGCTCCTATTTTCAAGCCAAGGCACGTAAGAACCTTGAGAGATGCTTCATTTCGGATCACATTTCCCGTCGAAATTTAGAACAGGTTACAGCACGTATCTGTCCTCGATTACCTTCCTCGTCCACTATCTTCGTGTTCCCACATATCGCGTTTTCAGCTCACTTTGCCACATGCTTACCCCCTATGTCCTCGATCCACGCTATTGTTTGCTAAAGTGCTTAAGAACAGCGGTTGCAGCTGTCGCCTCCCTACGACTACAGACCTGCGAACTCTCCACAGAGACATTACCCAGTATATTCGAACCCCATCTTCCACAGTAATGGGGATGTTCGCTCTGTGAAGCTCCATTTATCAGTAGGTCCCCTTTCGGTCGAATCTCTCACATGCTCGATTCCAGATATTTCTTACGCATTGTCAGCCGTAGTGATGGATGGTATCTTTTATCGTCACTCGTTCTTGGTATCGATCATTATACATTTTATGGATCAGCGGTCGCCCCAAGGTCGCCCCGATAGGGGGATGCACATTATCTATCGAGACTATACTGATACTTTATGAGCGATTCGCGCGAGCAAATAACCGACATTATGGATTTATAGCTGTTTGACGACTTCTGGTGCTTCGGGGACGTAGTTTATAGAGCTTACAACTTGTGAAATAATATTGGACGGCAATCTGTCTATTGTGAAGAGTCGACGAACGATTGGATATCAAAATTCACATGGACGCGTCCAACTCGCTGTGATTTACGCATTTCGAGTTTCGATACGGAAAGACTCCCGGATGATTTAATATTCTACAGACGATGTAATTGCGGACTAGCCCATTGGCTCTATGCCATACACGTTCTGGAAACAAAACGATGATGGCACGTGGAACTGAACGGAAGCGGTAGTTGGAATGCGATGCGGAACCTGGCACGATATAGTAATATGGATTTGCATATTATCACTTTTGCGTTACGATTGTAATGTCTGTGAACTCAGAAAAAAGTTAGATATTGTCACACATGTGCTCTCGAGGTAATCTTCAATATCTCGCATTCAAAGTACATGAGTAATTAATTGCACGGATAAATGAAACGAAATGTAACCTTCATGATTAATATGATTAAAAGTACATGAATTAATTTAAATGAATTATGATAAAAAGATCATAGGCAAATCTCGTATTTTAAATTTATTCATTCAATGGAAATAAATGTTTCTTTGAACGCGCAAATGTAATTACTGTAATTACCATACTGTTTGACAAAAAATCACTTTGGTATAGCAAAAGTTACTTGACATAGCAAAATGACATGCCATGAAAATTCTTGATATATCATGCAAATTCTGCTTAGCGAAAAAATTTTTTAAGTATATTCTATAACACTTCTGAGAGAAGAGAATTTGAATGTTAAATAGTGTTATATTTATAGTATAGTTATAATTATATTTATAGTGTTATATTTATAGAATATTAAAATTGAGAATAAGTAGTTGCGTGAATATATTTCTATATTTAATGTTCTATGATCTAATTATCCAACAAAGAAAATGTTATTTTATTTTACTTTTAATATTTATTCGTAAAATTACAAAAAGAGAGTCTAGTGGTTTAATGTTTTTATTCATATTTTTCTTATGGAAAATATTATCTGCTATTTTTCCAATTACATCCTATATGAATGTGCGAGCGTAGATTCATCTTTGCATAATAACTTAAATTATTAATACACATGCATTTATTCATAATTTATGTAAATGTATGACAAACGCGCGAGTATAATATCTTGCTTGCAAATACGTGACAGGTTTGTAGAAATACATAGAGAAGACAGAAAGAAGAAATTCTAGAAGTTTAAAATGGCAAATCCGGGATTAATTTCTCTTGCAGCAGTTTATCTGCAATCATATACATATATCTATACATGTATGATTACATATATGTGTAGTATACACATTTGTATACACATAGTGTATACACGCGCGCGCGCGCGCGCGCGCGTGTGTGTGTGTGTGTGTGTGTGTGTGTGTATAATATATCTTCCTTTCATCCAAAAATTTCTTCGACAAGTTTTTTTATTATTTGGTACCCTTAAATGCTGACTACGCTGAATTTTAATCCATGATAGATTTGTGATGTAGCTACGTGAAAGGAAATCCTTCCAATAACGTGTAAACATTTTTTTTTACTTCGTAACAGATTTCTCGCAGATGTTGCTCACGTGATATAAATTATAGTGCAGGAAAACGCGTATCATGCTAGTAATAGATGCTAGTTTCCGACGAATCTAAATTTATTTCAGAATCCGACGATGAATACTGACAGAAATCAGTATTTATGAATGATGAATTCTGATTTTTTATACAAGCAGATAACAAATAAAATGTTTTTGTTTTTGATTTAATCAAATGAATCAGGATTTTATTTTTTCTTATATTCTTATATTAAATGTCATAATTATTTAACTTTAAAAAACAAAAATATTTTGTTTAATTAAAAAATATAAATAAAAAATATTCGAAGAAATAATAAAATTTTGAATTGTTTTAAAATTTGAATTTTGACTGCACTGCATTTTTACTCAAGAGTTGATTTATACGAATATTCAGAACGTTGCGTGATAAAAGCGAACAATGTATATAAGTTAAAACTTCACAGTTCACACATAGTCTGACATATGTTAGAGCGAGTAAGATAAAATGGAAAGAATGGATTTTACGAAAGAAGACTGCAAGAAGTAAAGATTTCTCTTGGCAAGATGATTCTGACGAGAAACTGCTGCCGGCCTTGCGCTAGTTCGGTCGTAAGAGATATAGGAGTAGGATCTTCGTCAAATTGTACGTTGCTTCCTGCTATCTAATCTAAGCTCTTAAGCTCCAACAGTTACGAATGATGATCGACTTGCCCTGAAAAACCATATGTAAATATATACGAGCCTGCAATGCGTCAATGCATGCAGATGTGCTATTCCTGCATTCAAATTATAAATGAGTTAAGAAAACATTGCTTTATCTAAAAGTCATCTAAAGTGAGTTATGACTTTTTAAGGGTTGTGAAATAAAATTGATAAAAATGACATTTGAGCATGTTAAGAAAATATTTTTTTGCCGATATTTGCCGATAGTCAATAATTTTGTGTCAATTTGGAAAATGGTTTTTTTCCTTTAAAATTTTCCTAGAAAATTTAATTTTTTTAGTTGTGTGACTTTTGAAGTAAAGAGAACGACATAATAAAAAATTAAATGTACAGATTTATTTGTATTTTAAATGTATAATTAGTAAATAAAAAAATCTTAAAAGACATGCGCATTAATTTTGTATGTTATACGGAAAATCCTTTAGTAATATTAGCAGCTTACACAGTCAGTCGCCCCGATAATATTAAAGTAATTCAAAGGTAAGAATTAAATGTGCACGTTTGATCGTGACGTGTACATTTATACTTAAGGGAACAGTGAAATTGTCATAATTATTATCGCGACTTCATTTTTGCACTGGCGACATGTAGACGCGACCCTGGACTATAAATCTAGGAAGAATTTTCGGTAGGTACTCCGCGAATCAACGACTATGCATGTATACAAACGGCTGGCGTGGTCACGTACATATGCATAAATCGAGGCAGTCTTGATGTAATCTGTCAAGTTGACTCGTTAGCCTTGTCGACGAGTTATCCGAATATCAGGTCAAGGTTATCAGATATTAAACGGGCAAACGTTTGACACCACGCTAGCTGATTCTTGATAGCACTATAAAGATAACACTTTGTTGAAATGAGTGTCGCGCCATATCGGCTCTTTTGTCGGTTATATCTGCAATTGAAGATCGTGTCCATTCAATACTCGCTTATAGATTCATTTGTCGGAACTATTGGAACTGCATCTATTGGAACTGTTAAATTACAAATGCAAAACTGTTTTACATTGTAATATTTCGTAGCACTAATATTTTATGATATGGTCAATAATTAACGAAATGGAAATCGGCATATAATGTTTTAAATATTTTAAACATGTACATATACAATTTCTCCCTTTAATAATTTAGTAATGATTTTGTACCAAGGAAAACATAATTTCAATAGCTTTAAACGGGAGAATAATTAGCATTACGATTATTAGGCAATAACATTGTCCACCTGTAATCGGTTAAATTTGGATTTCTGTACAATATACGTAAACAATGAAATGATTCATGCAATTAGCAATTTACTCATTATGCAAACATGAAATTTACCAGATAATTATAATTCAACATAAACGATTCATTTAAATTAAAAGCTGTTTGATTTTTCCGCTTTAATTTCATAGATTACAATTAATTATTACATTGACAAACTTAATTAATTAACTTTGATTTTCTATACTCTTTTAATCACCTAAGTACCAATTAAATTCTTCGCTGTGTGTTGGAGCGTCTCTGCAAAGCAATTTACTCTTTATGTAACATAAGTTTTGTATTGATCGCACAAACTATTAGAAATAATGATAGATTTTACTTACTCTGTCACCTTACTATTCCGCAAAACTTTCTGCAGTTAACTTTCCATAAAATCGAAGTCTCTCAGGTTTAGATATTTTTTAAAAGAACAAAATTTTCTGAAAAATCATTGATTTAATATGATTGATAGATAATTAGGAATTATTTTTATTTATATTAAATCAGTCTTATTTATAAGAAATATTTAATTTAAAGAATTTCTGAAATAATTTCATTGCTCGCGATTATTAATTAATCGATTGTAATTAGTTAATTGTCACTGCGAGTAACACAGGTGACCCGATTAATTTCCAAATAGCCGACGGCTCATAATTACTGGGGATATGGAACCACCCCTTTGTATCCGGCATAGATGTGGGAAATACAATATCTCTCTATATTCAGCCGACATTGCATGGCTCTAATCTTGCTGAACTTTAAATACCTTTCATTACGTTGTATAAGATTAATTAATCTAGCATTAATTAATCTTCCCTTTCTTGTACATGGACGCGATAATCCATAAAAGGAATTGCTAATTTAACATGAATTAATTCAAATAATCGATCTTGGCGTCGAAAGATCGTTGAAGCAACGTCGAGCATTTATTATGAGAAATGCACATAAACACCTTCATCAATCTCCATTATTTCTAGTGGAATTATGACATTGTTTATCATCGTTATAAGAGATTTTCTTGTAATTTTTAATGTAATTTTTAATTCTATATTTTATAAAGTCAGCTTATCGCACGTACCAATACAAGATATCTTTACAGATATCACACAGAAGACAGATAATAGTTAATAGTGCATTTGTATGTTCGATTATATATACATCAAAACAGGAAAAACAAAGATATTGTCAAGACATGATAAGTTTGCTTATAAGATATTATTCGTTAAAAATCAAATATTTATAAAAATAAAATTGCGTTATTTCTGAAACTCAAATAAAATATCATAGATTATACACATAGTATCATGGAAACAAAATAAACTTGTTAAATAATCTACGCGTTATCACAAGTGTTTTGATTGAAATAATATATGGGAAGACCGGCTTTGCTGACGTAATCTAAAATTATAATGTAATTATTTTATAATTATTTTAATACAATGTAACTATTTCAGATTTGTATATCTGACTAGATTTTTATCTATTTCAATAAAAATGATTCTTTTCGTGCATATAATAAATGAGAATATCTGTGACGCTACATAATATTACAAAAGTATTCATGCAAGAATTGAATCGAAGAAAAAAATATTGTTTCTTAAAATAAAGATTTAAAAATGTCAAAAATATTTTTCAAATAAAGTTCTTATTTTTCAAATAAAAAGTTTAATAAATAATATTAGTATTATTTACGAATTTCATATAATACCTGACAAAGTTTGATGTAACAGTAAAAAAAATTATACTCATTTTTTAAACTTAAATAAAGTATCACAGATATGCACATGATATCATAAATTATTATTGTTAGATAATTTGTGTGTCATCACAAATGTTTCGGAAATAACATACAGGAAAAGCAGTTTTTTAGCTAAAATAGATATCTAAAAATTTAATGTAAGTGGCTTATATATTGCGTCAACACATTTTTTAAATATAAATTTCTAATTTGTATATCTGATATATTATATAAGAACAATGTCATGTGGGATATATATGATAATACTGATAACGCCTACGTGAAATTGTGTAAAGCTAATCGTGAAGTTTGCAATATAGCTAATCGGCTTTACACGAAGTTCAGTTGATAAGCATATATAACTTTTATTTATCTTGTTTATATCATTGCAAATATTAAGGAGAAGAGATTTAATAATTTTTATAATAGCCAAAAATTTTAATATTTTGTATAATTAAATATAGAAAGTTGGAAACGTGTAAAGATATCATAATTTAAAATATTACAGATAAAGAGAGAGAAAACGCAAAGACGAATATTAGATCGTGTTTTTTTTTATATTAAAGTTCTTTAGTTAGAATAATCAATAGCATAGGTCGATCATTTGAATTCTTTCATGCATCTCTTGAAAATAATAAAATTATATCGGAATACCTACTATTTTTACACATGCATCGTGCTCCATTTGAAGCACGATGCGTACTTCCGCTCGAACCAGCTTCCACTTATTACCTCCATTGAGAAAAGAGAGTCCCCAGACATTTTCTCGCAGAGGTCAGCGAGCCAAGGCTCTCATGGCGGATTATGGATACCAATGGTTACCGTCGAAAAAGGGGCCTAATCAAAGTGAGCCTATAAGAGCGAGTCTCAACAAATGTTTGATTCAGTATAGTCGGCGTAACTCGTAAGGCGAGCTAGATGTAATATTTATCTATGCGTGTCAGCCGGAGATTTATAATATGAAATTTTCTTATATATATATATATATATATATATATATATATATATATATATTTATCGTCATGTGCTGTTGAAGCACTAAAATTATCGGTTCTCGTTATGTAACTGTGCACGTATGTAACTGTGTAATTACTCAGTAAGGATCATTAGAGAGATACAGTATTGAATGACTACCTTTCAACTGCGTGAGTTCAAAACAAAATTAAAGCCATATTAACATTAGTATGCATTTCGCAAAAATTTGCGAGCGGTATGATTACATAAAGATTTAATAAGGTTAAAGATGTAATATTTATCAATATGCTGATTTGAATATTGTGAAAGTGCTTATTCCGAAGAGAAGCATCAAGACAAAAGTCAATGAAGTTTATAATTGTAAAAAGATTATAAGATAAAATTGAGCTTGATTGGATTTGATTTCATTATCGGAAGAACATGAAGAAAGAACGATTTTATTGAATTTATTAAAAATTGGACCAAATATTTAAAAATAACTACGTTATCACAAATAATTATGTAGAACACTTAAATATGACAATGCTGTTTTATTCTAACAACTACCAACTTTAAGCGTTTTAAGCAATTATTTTAATAATCCAACATAATAATTAGATCTGTAGCTAACTAATGGCTAAATTTTTAGATACTACAACAAAACGTTCTTTCACATGTGCACATGTGAATTTAGTAAAATTGAAATTCCTCGTCAAACAACTATACACGAAACAGTAGTGCTGCATTATAACGTACAAATTTATCAGTAATAAGATTTCACCAAGGCGCACACACAAAATCGAAAGAGAAATCGAAACTTACATTCATCGAAATTTATTTAGTCTATATAAGTATATGTAACATTAAGCAGCGTATAGATCTGATGACAGTTGCTAAAGGTGACGTCGCTTCCAACTTAATTAATTATTCAAAAGGCTATATTACCTCTGGAAACACACAAACCAAGGCTATTAGCTTTTAGTTGAAAGTCAGAGAACATTTCCGCGCAGGTACTGTTTTAACGAATGATTCTGATAGTTGGACTTTCGCAATATCGTAATCGACGCTACCACTTTGTTTAATTCGGCTTAGTCATTCTGAAAGGAGGGGAATCAGTTGCCACTTATCCACACTTTCTGTCATTCGCGTCTTCGCTCGTTACACGCAAGACGATAGACGGAGCTAAGATTGCCAAGTGAGAATTGCTTCTGCCTGGACGTTTCCGAAGTAGCGAGACGCTGACAGACGGGACGAAATGAAGTTTTCTGCAAAAGTGCTTTATACTGTGAATTACGATTTGTAGAAGAGAGTGCAATGTTCTCCGGGGAGATGAATGAGTCGACCCGCGTGTAAAGTCGCGGTGCCACGTGACTTACATTCTCGGACAGGAGAGAGAAAGTTGAATCAGATCGTAAGTTTTCTCTTCTTTCTTTCTATTTTCTCCGATACTCATTCATTTCGCATTCAGTTCTGGAATATACATTTCATTTCATACAGAACTCCAGGGAAGATATTTATGCGATCGCATAAAACAAAAGCAGTATTTGAAAAAGATATAATCAGTTTTATGTTACTCTTAGCTATTTATCTTTCTAATAAAAGAATACAACATAAATACAATATTGTGTATAAGTTATTTGTTAAAAAAACACATTTGTAAATATTTAAAATTATTATCTACTTAATTGTATTGTAAATTAAAAAATTTTAAGAGTAATTCATGATTCTTAAAAGTAATTTTTAATCTTGTTTGATACACGCAAAATATGAAGAAATAATAATTTTATGTTAAAGAAGTAATAAACTATTATGCTTCTTTAACATTAAATAAATATTTATTTAAGTTTAAATTAAAGTTTAAATTAAAAATTACTCTTAAGAATCATGAATTTCTTTTAAAATTTTATTTACTATACACTTAAACACATAGTGATTTTAAATCTTTATATGATATTTTTGTTAATAAAATAAGATTTTATTTATCCTTAATAAAATAAGATTTTATTGTACCCTTTTATGTTACAAAAAGATAAAAGTGAAAGATATAAAACTGATAATTTTTCAAGCATCTTTGACTTTACCGAAAAGTTTCTATTCTTGTAACAATGTTTAATATTTTTATAATAAATAAATTTTATATTAATTACGCAAATAATATATACAGTTAATATACATACTCTTACTTTAAAAAGTCAGTATATATCTATGCCTATTAAATGTCGGAAGTTAGAAATGTCAGAATATTTTATAAGTTTCAAATGCATATAAAGTAAAGGCAACTGTAGACGACATGGCTAATATACGCCAGAATTAGCAAATATTACACACATACACATACACACACGACATGTATAATTATCCACATGAATGTTGGCTAACACAAGCGAATGTGCATATAGTTGGTGTATCTTAGCCACGTCGTCTGGAGCCGCATTAAAATTATTGGGAGCTCTGTGTTATATAATAAAAAAAAGTTTATATGTTATATCTTTCTGCACATAATTATAATTATAAACGTAATTATCATGTAATTTATCTAGAGAATTCTTTGACAGTCGATAATCAGATCAAGATTCTTTTATGCTTTTTGCACAGCTGAAAAAAAAATTAAAAATACAAACAAGATCTATTAAAAATATAAAAAAAAGATTTTACATATAAAAAAAATGAATTCGATATGAATTAACTCTCTCAGTTAATTCATATCGGATTTATTTTTTAAGATGGAGATAAACAGAGAGATAAAAGCATTAAATGAATAACAATATTTTATCTGTTTCAAATAATGTTTCGTTTTCATTATTTCGTAATTTATGTAATGTATAATATCTAAATAAATATAGCAATAATCTTAAAAATATATTCTTAAAAATATATACATTAATTTTTTGTTTTGATACTTAATATAAATTAAAAAAATAAAAAATAATATAATAATATCATAGTATCATACATATGATAACACAAACTATAGCAATCAAAGCTCTAAGATTTAGCTGGATTTTAAATGCTTCTATGATTCTGTGTGAATTTATATACTACGTACTGAAACGCGTGTCGAAATAATTTTTCGGTCTTGAAACGTTAATTCTATTAATACCGCAGTAATATGTTAATGAATTAAATTAGCAATTTAATAAATTTTGATGCTTTTTCGTATCTTCGAAATGATAATTATAATGAGTGGCATATTAAAATCTGTAAATAATTAATTTTTATTGTGAACAATATTATCTCGAACCCGGATCTCTTGCATTCCGTGCGAGCGTCCTTAGTCTTTAGACTATCGAGACTTAAGACACTCGCTCATTTATAAAATAAGCTCCTTTGTTTTTAATACAGATTCAATAATTAATACATTTGCAATAATGTTTTTTTAATTGTAAAGTTCTTTTGTGTGTGTGTGTATGTGTGTGTGTGTGTGTGTGTGTGTGTGTTTTTCGGAGAATATCTTTGTTTTAAAAATATACTGCAAATATAATCATAAAACTTTTAACAAGTTTTTATGAATAAGAAATTATCGTCATTAAAACAGATTTGAGTAATAATAATCTCATAAAAATTTAATTGATTTGATTTAGAAGAAATTTTTATGCTTGCTGAATGAGGATAGGATTAAAATCTCAAGAATTTCTTGAGTTACATAATGTGGAACGAAAACTACTGCAGGGTTGCGGTGTTGAACGTGATTAGAACTTTCTGGTGATAGACGTAGTGATCGAGGCGTTCATCTCGTGAGAGATACTGATCAGAGATATTTAAGGATTTCAGCTATTCAGTTGAATCAATATGGCTCTTGATTTGAGGTAATGTATAATTTGAAAAATTTAAAATTGTGCTTACAGATTAGAAAGTTGTACTTGTACTTTTTGAAATTACAGCGAGGAAGGGCGTGCCATGATGGGCTACACTTCAATGAGCGAGAGTCCATTGGATCTCGAGAACAACAATAATAACAATGTCAAACATGACAAGAAAATTTTGAATGAGAAAGAATCGACTATGCAATCGAATTCGAAAGGAGTGCTTGCGCAGGTAAGATATATGATTAAACATTTTATATTAAGTAATGAAATTGCTTATATACGAGATAATTTTACATATTTTCTTTAATATTATTTTATAAAATTTTATTATTTGATATTTTTTAAAATTCTTTAATTATCTATTATTTTTATTATTAAACAGTAAAGCATATAATAATGGATTTGAAATTCAAAAATTTTTCAATGTATCAAAAACTGTTGCAAAAGTTTATTGTACGTAATAAATTTTTTGTTTGCTATCATTTACAACTAAACTGTAATAAATAAACTGACAACATAGAAGAAAATTTGTAGCGTTGCAGGAGCGCAATGCGTACTCAACGATGCGAGATCAACGTAGATATTCTGGATTAGTGCCAGAACATTTTTCTGTTTCAAAATAGATAGAAAAATACCAAACACAATAGATCTATCATTTTTCATCACCTGTACTTTCTTTTTATTCTATTAGTTTCAGAGAAAAAAATATAACGCAATGCATCATGTAAACAATATAAATGTTATTTAAAAAAAATTGAATACTGAATTCAATATATCAATTTCTGTAGCAAAACAAAGTTCTAAAGTCTAGGAAAATAAGCACAAAGTACATTACAAAATATAAATTATGTCTCTTCAATCTTTTTGTAACGTAACAATTGCAAAATAATAAGCCAAACTGTGAGCTTTTCTCAATAAAAACTTGTATATTTGCCTACATTTTTTGTTTATAATATGTTAATTGCTGCTTTTTGCGATATACATATCTCGAGCAGAGAATTCTGTTAATGAGTATTTTATCTTGGCACGCGTACGGTATATAAATAGCAGCTTATATCAGTATCTATAGAACTGCACTGTTTTATGTTTGATGAAAACAAAAACTTGTTATTGGCTACAAATTTATTAAATATATTTTTATTAAAAATTTTCATATAAAAGTAATTGCGTATATTTATCCAAAAAGAATTTTCAAAAATATGAAAAAATATAATTTATGAAAAAATTATGAATATTTTATAAGTTTTCATATTCGAAATATGAAAAAAAGTGTATTGAAAAAAAGAGCTTCAAGTAACCGTTGCCCCCTTATTGCTATAACCAGTATTTTAATGAAGTATTTTAAACGAAAGAAAAAAATTTTAATTTATTTTTGTCACTAAATTATAATATTCAGATTTGGAGAAAACTTATAAATTTTGAGAAATATTTTAGAAGGCAATACCTTTTTTATTAATAAGTTTTTATTTGAGATAACATATAATTTATATATGTATACGTGTATATATATATATATATATATATAAGTGTTTATTTGATACGATATATAATCTTTATTCTTGATTTGTGTGAGCGAAGGAATACAATAAAATAGAGCGCTACATAGATATTTTGGACGTTCATTTTCTTCTCTGTATAATCATGTTTACAAGCAAATCAGAGTGAAAATGAGTACGAAAACGAAAATATTCATAATTATTTTCGCGAAATATTTATTTCAATAGGATGGAAAAATTTTTATTATCCGTTTTTCGTCGAATACAAAAAAATTTATATTCATATTTGCATTCGCATGTATTTTTTATTCATTTAGTCGAATATTTGGTATATTCATCGTGTATACTAAACGAGACAAATTTTGCACGATATAATAATGATTTAAGTTTTATAAAAAAGGAGCAGCGAAGCAGTAGTAAATTTTGGCTAGTTGTCAACCACAGGTTTCTTATCCTCTTTACGATTAGGTGGAGTTTGCTCTTGTACATGACTAACGTATCTGTTTGGGAACTGTTCCAAAGTTCTTTCTCGTGACTTTAGTTCTTTTAAAAGAACCGAGCAAAAGAATCGAAAAATATATGTACTTTACGATCGTTCATCTTTCAGTAAAACTTACGTATGTCCAAACTTACACATATCAATCATTTAATACTATCATTTCTTTCATTTTCAGTTATTTAGATTAATAGCTCTATTGATTGATTCAGTTGGAGTACACGCTAATTGCGATTGTGCATTTGTTTATTAATTTACTATTCGCTTAAATAAAGTATTACTAAATAATAGCATAACAATTGTGGCGAATACAATCAAGTAATTAACGATTGCATTGTTTGCAGTGTTTAGTCACAGGTGCAGTATTATTGGTGGCAACGGGAGGCGGTATACCGATTGGTTACAGCGCAGTTTTGTTGCCACAATTGTCAGAAGAAAATAGTACTTTTCATGTGGATCGCGAAACTGGTTCTTGGATAGGTAAGAATGCATGTTCAACAATTTTGTTTTTAATAAAGAGATAGAAGATAGAATATTTTTAAAGGATTTTTACACAAAACAGCAGATTTTAATTTTGAATAAAAAATTTTTTAATATAAATTTTTATCTTGTTTCTGAAATAAATTAAGTGATTTATATCATAGAACGTTTTACATTGAATCGAAAGATGAAGTTTTGTACACGTAATTTCTATGAGTGAGATAAGAGATCTCACAGTCCTTGCGAGTTCAAGAAGCAGGTTCAAGGTTGCACTATCACGACTCTCGCGCAAATGAAGCGTCGCCGATTGTTGCAAACTGCATACTGTAACTGACCTACATACTGTCTCATTGGGTAATTGGATTTGTCTCTTTATCAATGAGTGTCAAGACCAAGTTCGTGCAGGAAGGATACCGTTTGAAAACCTATGTATGTGAGCTCAATGCCATAATTAACCGATTACATGAAAAACGTTACGACCTTTCATAAGTGAATGAAATTGGTCGGATGACCTTTTTATAATGCAAAAAGCTGCAGAGCTACAGCATTGGCCAGAACATGAATTTTAATAGTTTTTCTTATGCATTTTCATTTATCGTGTATATATATATATCGCGTATAAAGTGCGCAAAATACATTTACCATCCTATACGTACGGTATGGCAAAAAGCAAGTGTCGGCACTTAATGCTATATATTATCACGTATGAGGTGAAAATATATTTTATAACGTCATAAAACTTGCGATGCTCAGCGTATTATATATTTTACAGTTTGCAATGGCGGCTGTACGACTGCTACGGTTTCGTATAAAAGCTTTTATACGAAGCCACACAAGAATCCTCAATATTGCTTTATGTTGATTTTACAGACAGCAATAAAGTATGAAAAAAAGCTATGTACGTAGAGAAGATGGCCAAAAATTAGACTAAAAATTCAATAAAAGAAGATATAACAAAAATCACTTAGAAAACAGTGTTTAATGATGAAACTATCAAAAGTAACCATCGAAAGTATTTGATGTTGTAGAGTTTTTGATTATTTTAAAACTGGAGACGGAGATATGACACGAAATTCTTTTTCAGATCTCTGTCCACAAGATTTCGCATAAAGTGATTGAATGTGACTTAAAGGAGTTACTCTGAAAATGTATAGATATATTGTATATAAAAAAAAAAACATTGAAAATTTGCTGACGAACACATGAAATATTATGAGATCGAATCGCGAGCTTGAGTTTTTTGTGGATGATTTTCGTACGAATAATTTTTCCATTACAATCCAGAATTTATTTTCCCATCTATCGCAAATGATTGATAATTATTGATAATCACACGCATCTTTTATAATGCTTGATGTTCATTTGATCGATGATTTCTAAAAATTCCAAGATTCATTCAATCATTGAAGGCGACAATTCAATATTTGCTTCAATATTCGCATCATTTATAAGTCGCCGTGCCAACACATTAAAATATTTTATTACAGCCTCATGCGTTATTGATGCATCGCTTTCAGGCTTATCGCAAAATTGCATTCTTTGGTGTCTGAAAATCAATTTGAATAGAAAATTAAACGTACAGTACATTGAAGAAATACAATTAAAACTTTATATATAATAATAAGAATGATTTAAAACTCCTGTTTATTTACCATTATTATCTTGGATTGTAATATTAAAATTAAAAAT
>Ga0157364_1003679_pt1 | contig 14961 bp, 7 predicted proteins | sample AttsexASBM2_FD_111476 | JGI IMG/M metagenome (GOLD analysis project Ga0157364, IMG submission 111476) | Fungus gardens microbial communities from leaf cutter ant in Ribeirão Preto, State of São Paulo, Brazil - Atta sexdens ASBM2 | ecosystem: Host-associated > Fungi > Mycelium > Unclassified ... | reverse complement strand
TATCTATTGTTTAAAAGAATATTAATTATTAATTATTAATTCGAAATTCTCTTAATGGTAAATAAGGTGGGACAAAGAAAGAACTCAATCAATTAAACCAACGATTGTTTTCAACTTTTTGGCATAAAGGATGTCTAGAAAAATAATAACTTATACAATAATAATATAAAATTTTACAATTATAATTTCTGAAATTAATTCATTAAATTTAAAATGAATATATATAATAGTTCAACATCTTAGACCGTAGTGGCGCTTCGTATTTAAAGCAATATATCTAACATAAACGATCTTATTTCCAATCTTAATAAATAATATAAAAACTTACATAAAGTAAAACCAGAGTCATATACATTGTGTCAAAAAGTAGAATCACATCGCTTATCAAATTGTCAGATATTCCTGTAGTTATTCAAAAGAAAAATAAAATTATTGTATAAATTAATATTTTTGATAATTTCATTTGATCATTTGGCTATTCATTACATAGCTAATTTGGCATTTGTATAAAGAAGAACGAGCTAAATTATCGAGAATCACCATCTTGGAATTTGCGTTACTATGATTTAGATTTATATTTAGATTGAGAAGGACCTAAATTGAAGAGTCGAAACATTTATATTTGATTCATACGTTTGTTACAATACATTCACACGAGAATAAAGAATTTTCTGTGCATTCGAACAGTTGATGTAGACTCTGATGGGTTTTTTAATATTTTTTATTGGTAGATTCTTTCGAATCTCTTTTTATATATTTATTTATCCTAAATATTTAACTTTAGCAATTATGTGATAGCGTTGGAATAATATTTTGAAGGAGAATTAAATAACTATTACTTGGTTGGAAGAGAAAATCTTTGAATGAATTGCGATATAAAAATTTTATATAAAAAAAATTAAAACCATTTGGATCGGAATAGAAAGATCTTTCAATAGAAATACAAATGTATATATTTAGATTTTATTGTATAAAAATTAAAGATAGTATCACTTAAATTGTACTCTTTATTTAATTTGGTACAGAATTTAACTTGGCGCTAGTTATTGATATCAAATCTTTTGTATGAATGATACACAAATGTTATTAGAGTTAAATAAATAAAAGTATCACTTAGGTTTTATTTTTTAATTTAATAAAATTTAACTCGATTAGTTAAAACTGTAGCGTTTGGGTTTTAATTTTTCATTTGATACATTAGTTTTTTTCGAGAAGTAATAATTTTTGACAGAGAGAATTAAAAAAAAAATTATATAATTCAAGCTGCTTACTTGGGTTGGAATAAGTTTTATTAAACGCTAATCTTTCAACATATATAACTCATCATATTACTTAGAAATCTTCTTTGTGTTGATTATGTTATATTGGAAACGCATTAGATAAGATCTTATATTATCATTAAAAATATAAGACACGTGCAACGCAATCCTCTTGCGGTACTTTCAAAGTGAAAATTATATTTCATTAATTTTATCTAATGATTATTCCATAATAAATGAATTTATGGAAAATTTACACACAAAATAATTATATAATTTCATTAATGTATAATATTCACTATTCACTATTTACGAAATTATAAACTAATCTTTTCACATTTATTTGATTTTGTTAAAAGTAATTATAAATATATTATTATAAATAATTACAAATACATATATTTATTCGTTTTCAAATCCTCTCCTTTTCGCTTTAAATAGAGAGAGAATATGGAATGAAATATATCACTACCGTGTAATCAAAACTGAAACCGGATTGGACAAGGAGAATGTGCCACCGTGAAGACTTCACGCCGAGGGAAACTCAGTGTCTTTTTAATTGTCTAGACGAAGACGCGATATCAGGTTCACGATTTGTCCAGCCTAGAATAAATTAGATAGAGATATGATCTCGATTAAATAATTATTATACAAAATATTGCTTACGTCAATAAACAAAGACAGTGAATAACACTAATGAGCAGTCGAACAATTTTCCCAAGGATCCTTAACATTTAATGATCTTCATTTATACGGAATGCGAGTGAGTGTCAGTTTATAGAATCGTAAATGTTTTCGACCACGTTTCGCAATGTGTACATACGCGGCGACTATTGCATTAATAACGATTACAGTCACGCAGTAAATCACTGTATTCAGGTAGTCTTAAAGCCTCGAGCGTAGGAATAAAACGAGATCGAGCACCGAGTGAGGCTCCCCTTCGTGATCGTTGTTTCTTTCGTCGCAGCGTGAGGTACATTGTGATGCATTCGAGACCCTACCGCTCACTTTCGCTCTCTTTGAAGATTGAGCCATTCTTGCAAAGTCTAAGGACCAAAGTACCTTCTTCCCTCTCCCTCTCTCCTCCTCAATGGGACAATGTCCAAATAACTATTCAAATGAGACCCACGATCTGAGGCTTTGACATTTGTTTTCTATTCGGCTTTTATTAGAATATGACAGATACGGGTCGCCAAGTCGGATTAACGTTCACTTATTTCTTCCAAGCGAATTCTGAGATACGACAAGAGAAGCCAGCCGTATTTGTCATGCTCTTCGCATACTATTGTGCCGTAACATACTAAAATTCGCTCAATCATCGCAGCAATATTTTAAAACGAATTGATATAGAGCGACGCGCTTAGATTCTTAACTTTACAAAATGAAAAAAAGACTTTTCAAAAAGATTATAAACAGTTATTTCTTGAAATTTACAGAATATAAATGACATATTTTACTTATAATGATGTTAGATGAAATAATTATTATATTATAAATAAACGTAATATCTTTTTATATTTAAAGATTGTAATTTAATATACAAATGTTTGAATTAATACAAATTAATCAAGTAAAATTTTCTTAATAATAATAAACTTTACGAAATATAATATCGCTCGCTTACTTGAAAAGTGATATTTAAAAAACATGATTACTATTTACTATGAATACTAAGTAATTACTCTATCATAAAAATCCAATCATAAAAAATGAACTAATTATAACTAAATTTAATTTCATAAAATATCATTAAGATCGCTACAACTCAAGAAAGATAATAAAAAAGAACCGTCACTTCAAATGTATTTTTTTTAACTGTGAAACAAAAAATGATATTTAAAGAAATATATTTTAAGAATCTATTTTCATGTTAGAAATATGCGCTTGTCTTAGCGCCGAGATCATATCTTCAGATATTCTTTTACCGATATTATTTGATTAATCATTCATTTTTTGTTAAGTTAAAAAAATAGTTTCTTTTCTTTTCTAAGAAATTTAATTTTTTAATTCAATAAGAAAAATCCTATATTCGATCAAAGTAGATCTTAGTTCTTAAATATTTCTATGTGAATTTATATACATATTTGATTCTGCAAACTATGAAATTTTTTTTCGATCTTGAAATGCAATCATGAGCAGAATAAGAGAAGCAATATCATTTAATTGACAAGCAATTTAACAGTTTTTGATGCTAATAAAAGTTTAATTTTTTTAATTTTGAAATAAGGGAATGATATCTCATAGTTATTTATAATAATATTTCATAAAATAAACAAATAAATATATAAACGTAGTATGTATAATTCTGTCAATAAGCTCACGGCAAATATTGATTAATGCTCAATTCCTAACAAATAACTGTCGTCAAATAATTATTGTCAAACACTTGTCAATATCATCATGGAGATGTACAGTCGGGTCAGATTAAAATATTAAAATCAGAGAAAAAAAAGACTTCGTTGTTGTAAGCTGATTAACTCTGATGTTTTACTAACTGATGTTTTACTAACGATTCAGATTCTACAAAGATGCCGAAACAAAGAATCGATCCTTCAGTAATCAATTTATTCAGCTGTACCAATTCTTATAGCCTAATCTTTCTGTTTGGTCAAAATAAAATGTCGACAAAGATTTTTGTTTTGAAGGAACACAATATATCAATATTTTTATTAACGTTTTTATTTTATGCCCGAAAACACTTATTTAAATATTATTGTTTATAGACTATGAACCATTATTATCGTAAATTTAAGATACGACTGTGTGTAATAGATATATTTATTGTATTAGATTAGCGAGAGACACAAAGCATATTAATACATATTCATTAATACATATTCTTTTATTCTTTTCTGACTATTCGTGATGGAAATGAAATTATAAAAAGGTACTTCTTACGAAACGCTTCCAAATAATGTTATGAGTCGAGGGACGATGACAACGCTGTATACATTACATAATCAAATTGCCGAATGCTCTAACGCGACATCGAGGTCATTCGCATCCAGTATTCTTCGTAGCATTCCCTAAGTGCTTCAAGGCTCTTTGCATTGGATAAGTGCAAGCACTTGTGATGTATTATTGAATTATAGCCCATCGCTTTCGGTAATAACCTTGTTAGTAAGTGAAGTAACTTGCGAAAGAACTATCTTCATTTTTAAAAGGAATTATAATTTTCTTTAAAAAAATATAATTAATTAGAAAATGCTATTATATTATATACTATTAAAATATTAAATTTTAATAGAATATATATATAAAGTACAATAGCATTTTATAATTAATTATATTGCATTTTTTACAAAATATAGTTTCTCTTTAAAAATGAAGATTTTTTTCTTAGATTCCTTCACTTTTTAACAAGATTATTATCGAAAACGATATAAACTATAATTTAATATTACATCATATTGAAAATATTGTACTAAATATGTATATGCTATTAAAATATTAAAATAAAATACTATTTAACAAAAAAATTGTCATTTACATTGAATATTTAAGAAAATAACAAAAAATTTTTCTTTAATATTTTAAATTTTATTAATGATATTATTCAATACGTGTACAATTAGACTCTTTAAGAATTAGGAAATGTAAATAAATTTTGACTGAAACTGTGACAACATTGTGTCACGAAATTCATTGTTACAAGCTTAAACAACTTAAAAAACAGACTAATGTTCGATCGTTTCCAAGTTATTTTATGTGAAAGGGAATGCGTTCAAGAGTAAGCTCTTGAACGCATTCCCTTTCACGTAAAATAACTTAGAAAACGATCAACGATAGCCAAAGGTCGGAGAAACAATTGAATACCATAACAAGCCCTGTTGTATACTGCTCTACAAGAATTCGCTATTACCTCTCTCTCCCTAACGAGGAGCCAGTACGAATTTATGCGTCGGGGCGGGAAGCAACAACGAAAAATGGATGAACATTCGTCCGTCTTCGCATTTGCCAAGGCGAAGAAACACGTTCTCGATTCTGCTTCATAAAAAACTGTGCGACAAGAACAAAACCTTAAAAGTCATAGTACGCGAACGAGGCGGCGTCGTGGCCTGACACACCTACGCCCGTCGTAATTAAACGAAGATCTCGTCCTATTATCACGTTTCGATAATCTCTTTCCTTTCCACTTAGCCGAAAATAAATACCGCGTCAGGGAACTGTAATTACTCCTTGCAGAAATCCGCGAACGCCCCCTCATGCCTCGTAGGCACGAAAATATCATTTTTGTCGGGCCGATGGGGGGCGTCGAAAGATATTAGCGAGCATGTATGCCGCCCCTTTCTGTGTTCCCTAATATACGCAGCGAACTGCGAGGCGACGAATATAAAACCTGCCGGCCGCATCGTGTTCGTTCCCTCATTCCCCACGGTACGACTAATGGCCGGCACGGTTTTGCAAAGTGAAAGAAGCGGCGACGGAACCGAATCGTCGAACGTCAGTCTGCGTAAATTGTCTAATTTAGACGCAGGGCCAGACGGGTCGCCGTTTCTTAGAGACGACGATCGACGGAGAACGGGAATCGTATTCGGCTCGTTAGGCTACTGTGAAGAGAACCTCACTGCCTCAATCTTTTCGAAGATATGTGGACACGCTGTGCGTAAAAGTAAGCGACGTGAAAACGTACACAGAAACGACATGAAATTGCAATATATCGTCATATGTACTTGCGACGTAAAATGCGTGCAATCGAAAGTATTCGCTGCGCAAAGTGTGAAATCATAATACATTACGCCGGGGAAATATCATGTCATAAAGCATGCCGTGTTTTCCCTTTAGTCAGAGTGAAACACGGGGAACAAGATTTTCAAATTTCGCTACGCAAATCGTTCCTTTCGTGCGAGTTATTAGAAAATATTGTACGACAGAAACGATGAAATATAACTATAAGCGAAAAGAGGTTCCTACACACTCAATATATTGTTACACAATTATTTTATTGTTGCACAATATTATTGACGCCCCCTTTAAACAATTCAAAACAAACATTCTGGAAGTTCAATGTAATCTTCAGACGATCAATAATGTTGCATAATAATATTAATGATCTGCTTTAGACGTCTGTCTCACAATAAAACATGTATACTGTCAGACATCAAACGAGCAATGGTAACCCAATCCTTTGAATTAAATAACATTTTGTTATTTTTAACTTTCATATATGTCAAAATGTAAATCAATCCGTTTCTATGGTTAGTTTCAACGTAAACAACATGTATATGCAGTTAGTAAATAATAAACTAAATTTAAATCAAATTTAATACATTTTCTTGAGTTAAATTTTTTAACTGCATTCCCAAAAAAGATGTGCTTAATATTTTAAAATTAAATACTTCTTTTTACAATATTGTTCTAATTAAATTAATGACATATTGAGTAAAAACAATGGCGACCTATAGATATAATCACACTAAGAAAAAATATACTAATTAATTTTAATAAATAAATATTTATTTAAATAGTACCATCTATAATAAATGTTTACTTGCATAAATAAATATTTACTTAATAAAATGAAATAATAGTCAATTCAAATTAATGGTTTTCTGACAAATAAATATATTTTTATATTTAGTGAATATTTAGTTGACATTATTCGAACAAATTATTTATTAAAATTTAATATATTTTTTCAATATAAAAATAATTCAAATTAAATATAATTTGACATTATGAATTTAATAGTGTAAGTAGGTTTCGGCTTACTTTTGTTTTGCGACAAAACACGGAATAATAGGGAATTTCTGCAATAACGTGAATCCAGATATAATGAACTAAACATCACATTATTCTTTTTTTAATAATTGTTAAGAAGAAGATAACGTGATTCATTGTATCTAGATAAATGGTATTGCAAAAACTCTCTAATGATCAACAAGATATTGTTATCCTTTCAGGATAATTGAAGAACGAGACAAACGAAAGGAAGAAGGGACACAAAGAGAAAAACTCGCGAGTGAAACGGTGAATTTATTGAGAAAAGCAACAACGTGTTTTGCCTTTACTATACACATGAATGTAAGGATAACAATAGCTCGTGTATTCGGCGTACAGATTTTACGTATCTACTATAGGACGGCGTGGACGAGCAAATGAGTAAGTGTGCGACCGCGCGGGTTGCCATATCTACTGAACCTCATCGAGTCGGAGTAATTTGCGGCACGCGAGATTTGCATCGGCCTCGGGCCCTCGCCACGCGCCACTCGTTCTCTGCACGGTGGTTCGGATGTTTCGTGCCACTTCGATCACGCATCACTCTCACAGTGCGCCCTAGGGTTGTCAATTTTGGAAACTTATGAGGGATTTTTCGAGAGGGATGGCTTAAAGGCACAGATAAGGTGCGCGAATAAAGTGGATTGTGATGAGAAATTGTTAAGAGTAGCGTTAGCTTAAAATTGATATAAAGTTGTGAATGAACAACCATGGAAATCACGTAGCTATACCTACAGAAATGAAAATTAGAATCATTAACAAATTACTATGCGAAATTATATGTAAAGGTAAATAGGAAAGATCTTTTAAAAAGTATTATTTTTAAAAAATAAGTACATATTAATTAGCAATTTATTAACAAAGAATAAAATAGACTGTACATTTCTTAAAATTATTTTACCTAATAAGATATGTAGTAACTAAAATATATTATCTTAAAAATGAGCAAAAATAAAAATTATATAATTTGGATGCACAAAAAGTATTCATATTCAAATAGAAAAAAGCTTCTAACATAAGGAATGAAATTCTTTTGTTTGCATTAGAATAAAACATTACACTCAGTGTATAAAATTGCTAATTAATATTTATTTTTTACAAATTTTTTTATAAAAATTTTTCATATACGAGTACTTTTTGCATTCACTGTATTTATTAAAATATTCATAAAATTCATTCTAAACAAAAATTCATGAGTGTGTTTTATATCGTTTTTATGTCCTTACAATTATCTGTACCATTCTGTTCAATACAAACTGAACTCTTTTATGTTCTAACAAGTAATGTATTTGCAACCACAAATTCCATTCATTGTTACGCATTCCTGATTTTACACATATATGAATGTAGCGATAATTACGATAAGTCAATTCACTCCCCTAGTCTCAACGGACTCGACCCTTGGCTTACTATTGAATGTCACAGGGGTTGCCGAGCGCCAGGAAGATCTAATTCCTGGCGGATAAGCGGCTTCAGAGATCAGGAGGGCGTTGACGTGCAAGGCTTCGGAGAGTAAACAGTTTGACAGGACGCCATAGTATTTCTATAAGGGTTCCTGGTAACCAAAAGTTCCATGCTATATGGCAATCTCATAAATATGTACCCGTATATCAAGCGGAAAGGGTTAAAGTCTTTGTGGCAATGTCTTTTGCAGCAGGACGAGTCGTATATCGATCAACATACCCTATAAATACAGTTTTATTCTCACACTCGTCCCATTTCTCCCTTTAGTCGATGCACAAAGGCGTTTCCTTGTGGTTGTCTGATAAATATAGCCAGTATAATACTATAAATAAATATAACAGTATAGAGTATAGATGTATCTTGTTCGCAACTCTGGTAAGCGATTAGAGAACTTTTACATTCAATTGACTGTTTGATACCTGAATGAATATATGGCAATGGTTTATAACGATAAAGACGATAACGATAAGAGAGCTAATAGAATGGTATGTTTGAAAATATAATACGTCTTAAAGAAAGGGAGAAGGCAAAATCTCTCACGCCACAGACTTTAGACTTGATGCGTTGTAATTTCGGACGATTCGTATCGGTTCTCGTCGACCAAGCATCGAAATCGGATGAAAACCACTGCGCGACTGGATGAGTCGCATGGTCGCGGAAGATAACCAACAGAGCTTAATTGTTTCTGGTCTGACGACTCTCTATGTAGTCTGCAATACGCAGCAGCCAGAAGGTACGCCTTTGTTCGTCGAATCGAAAGCAAAATTTGCATGCACCACTGACTGCGAGCCCTCCTAGAACTTTATTCGCGCGGCTACACGTCGCGAAAACACTCATCCGATTCATTCAAATTTTTGATTCTCTATGTGTGCTAATGAGCGTCATTAGCGTTTCGTTTGCGTCAGTTTACTCTGATGTATTTCTGAGACCCGGAAAGATCGTTTGTCCATCAATCTCAGCCGTTTTTTTCGCCGAGAGGCATCTCCTGGATGCATTCCACAAAATAGCGTTGAGCGTTGCACGAATGAATCTCCTGCAGTGGGAGGATTTAATTATCAGCATAGAAACGAGAGTATCCCTTCTTTCTTCTTCATCCTTGGCAGGGTTGTATGTATGCAGACGTGCGCGCCAAGTAACTGTCAGAATTATCGCACCCCGAGGTGTACTCGCTAAGTGCGCTAGGTACCTGACTTCGCCGCTGTATTATTGAACAGCGCAATGATTTAACGTTGATTGAGTGTCTCCGAATATGGTCGTACGTTTGCCTCAGGTAACTTGAGCTAATGAAATTACCTTACTGCACGGTGGCGTATGTACAGATACATAAACGGACTTTGGAACTCAAGTATATTTGCTCCGCAGAGGTACGTTTATTCTTCCTTATCATTGGATTAATATTATCTGTCGTTTATTGGACATTATTAAATTGTTTTCGCGTTGGATATAACACAACATGTTTTGAGTGTAATATGATTCTGAGTAATAAAAGCTTAATGTTTCTTCCTGTTTAATTCTCTCTCTCTCTCGCTCTCGTATTTATTTCTACAAGTACAGATTAATTTTAATTTCAATTTAAATTACTCTTCACCCTTTTTTAGTTCTAAGAATTAGAAGATAAAAGTAACTTAAATCGACATTGTAATTAATCTATATTTGATAAAAAAGAGTATTAGTAATTTTGATAAAATTTAATTAATTTTGAAAAAAATATTAGATATGAGAAGCAATCGCTAAGACTTCTTAGACTGCAATATGATTACTTTTCCATCGAAATTGTATAATAAAGAATTGTAGTTACCCAGTAATCTCTGTGAGCCAAGAAAGTCTATTAAGCTTCTCATTTATTTTCTACCGACCGACCATTACAAGTGAAACTATAGTGATGCTCTGAACATTGTGATTATCTAGACATAATCCGCGACATAATGGAGATGTTTAGGAGTATATTACCAGACTTAGTGAGCCATAAGCGAACCTAATTACTACATAAATTGCTAAAACATCGCAATTATGCGCGAATAATAAGCAGTTAAGCCGAAACCAGTTCATTTTGGCGCCAATAACAATCGCCCTATGCTCAATCCTTTTTTTCTTGATTTTTCTTTAGATTAAATTCTTAAGTGATGTTTCATCAGAATTTATCAATTTCCTTTTCATATTTATTTGTCTGAGTACTATAATCCATAAAATTATAAAATTTAATATCATAAATTTTTTGATATTCAAAGAACAATGTCAATAAGAAAATGAGTAGGGGAGAGTGAGGGAACTATAAAATCTAAATCCCGTATCATGCTACACACATTGGAGGAAAGGAATTGTGAAACAGAGATTAGAATTCGATAATTGGCTGATTAAAATCTAATTTTCAATTTGCAATCCCAAATTTCCAATGCGTAGCGTAACATAGACTTAAGAGAAAAGTTACAGCCGACGATTATACATCAATTAATAGAAGTCTATTTAACAGATGCTTCATTTTAAACTGGACAATAATTAACATTCATATATTATTAATTATAATTATAAATTTGAATAAAAAACAAAACCCTTGCTATTCGAAATTATCCGCCATCATAAGGCAATAGTTGTTTATTTTTTATTTAAAATTATAATTAATATTAATAATATTAATGTTAATAATTATTATAAAGTCAATGTCCTTTAAATAAGGATTTTTACATTGATAAATAATCGTTAGAATTATTTAACTTTTTTCTTAGTATCCATAATTTCTCTATTTTTTCCCCTATATCAAAGTCATCAAAAACATATTGTATAACGATCATATTTATCTTAAATGATGTGTACGTTCTATAACTACGTGTTTACTATCACATATTATAGTGAAGTATAAGCGTATATCGAACTATCACTATCATGAAAAGTTATCATTGTAATAGTACCGTTCATGTTTGCCCCATGCTTGCAATTTCTTATCCTATCAATGCGTTCATTTTTTTGTAGATATATGTTCATTTCTACCATAGATTAATTTTAATCTCAGTTTAATTTATAACTCTTTATCCTTTTCTAATTTTTAGAAAAAAAAAATGAAAAGTTAAACCAAGAGTATAAAGTTGATTTACAGTAGTAGAACGGTATAATAAACAATATAATAATTTACAATTTTTCTTAAGATATGCATCGTATGTGCATGCAAGGGATACGAATGTGGCGCTTATTTTATAGAGGCGCGTCGGCGCCTTTCTTCTCGTAAGGAACTAGTGGCGCAGAGTTGGGCGTGAATCGAAGTCTCCTTTTCTTTTCTGCCCTTCTAACAAAAGAGTCTAGCCGGATCGCGTGCTTTTAGCAAGAATGAATACATATGGCCTTCTTCGAGTAAATGGCCACGTGTGGCGACTCACTATGTTTACATGCATACAAAAAGTCGCCTAAACACGCACGAAAACTTAATTTAACATTGATCTTAATACAGAATAAGTTTATTACAAAATTGTAATTATATTTTGTTTTCATGAAAATATATTTTTTAAATTTTTTAAATTTTTAGTCAAACTTGACTTTTAAACGCCTTTTTGATATATTCAATTTTTTTAGTGCTTTTCTAACGCTTTTTCCATTTATTTTTTATTAATAAAGATATATATATGTATTTGCTTGATACCGTTATTATATTTCTTAATGCCTGATATTTTGATTTAAGAAAGTTTATTTACAATATATTCATTTTTATGGAATTTATAAGTAATCAAATTTGGTTGGATGTTATATCATCAATTCCCATAGTGAGAGTCAAAGAAAATTTTTTATTTTTTACCAATTAAAAACACAAAAACAAAATTTCTTATTCTATTAATGACATTTTGCTTTTGTGTCTTTAATTGGCATATAATAATATTAATAGACTTTATATTTAAGATATAAATTATACATTAAAAATTATCTAAATAATCATAATAATATCTAAAAAAATCGTTAATCAAACTAAAAAAAAACTAAATTTAAGTCGATATTATTTTAAAAAATGAATTTCAAGAAATATTCTCTGGGAGAAAGAGGCAATCGTTTTGGGACACTCTGTATATTATGTCGACAAGCAATATGAGATAAAAGGCAGCATAACAGAAAACGAAAAAAACAAACTGGAATTTGGAGGCACAATAACCGAGTAACAACCCTTGCCAAGTGGAATATCGGGGATTAAAATACGAGGAAGTAAAGTTCGGGGAGAGAACCGGGAAGAATTCCAATTCAGATAACATACCTCTGACATCGACGATACGTGCTGAATTTTCCTCGACCGAGCAAAGCCTGTCTATAATGTCTGGAATTTACAGACAGAGAGTATAAGGGGGCGACCGCGGCGATACCGAAATGACTCCACCATATCCGCGAATGGGAGCAAAGGACGTTTATTACATTACCCGTAACGTGGGAAAAACAATATAAAGCATATTGCACTGCAGTGTAGATACGCACAGTATACGCTAGTATTTACTGTAGCAACATTTTTTTCAATATTCAGTCGAGTCTGATAGTAACCTCATGAGTTTACAATCGATAAGACATCAGGAGGAGAAAACGACGGTGGCAAAAACAGCAAAATAATACAAAGGAAAGAATGAGAGCATTTCACAACTAATTTTTCATGTAACTTTTTTTTCTTATACGATAAAGAAGGTTAAGATCAGTCACACTTTTGGATGTTATAAATAATACATATATATTCTTTTATTAAATCAATTTATTCTAGATCTAATTGCGAGCCGACAACATTCGGATTCAACACGATCATTCAAATGGTAATAATCCTCTCTACATTAAATTAGAAAAAAAATAAGAAATTTATCTTTTTTTTCTATCAAAAAGATATATACGTGTATTATATATAAATATAAAAATTAAAGTATCATATATTATATTATTAGATGCAATAAAAATTCTAATCTATTTGTATGTGTGAAATTAAAATAAAATTTATCTGAACTGAGTATGCTTTAACATTACATAGCAGATTAATATATTGACTATTGAATATTATACACATATTAACAATAATATATTAATATAAATTAATGTATTATTGTTAATATATATATATATATATATATATATATATATAATATTATCAACATCTTGAAAAAATATACTTATTAAATTACCATTATAAACAATATATTCGAAAGATAATTCTCTCTGTAACAAACAAGAAATTGATATTATCCAATTAATATAGCCGATATTGATTTTATTGTATAATTAATTTCATTTTTATTATTCGCTTACTCAATAACGCGCTCATCTGTACGAGGTGTGTGCCAACTGCCATCGTACCGGAGAATAAAATCTGAGGTAGGTAGCCACGAGGCACGGACGTGGCTTTCTTCGGAGAAGGCGGCTCTTCTTAGCTCAGTCATAACTAACCGAGGCTTGAGCATCGTACGCCTCCTTCACCTCCTTCTCCACCTTCTCAGTGCCTCGTACCTTCGCCGCGCTAAGGCTGTAAACATTTTGGCACCGCGATGCAAGAACAATAATTTAGTAGGCTCACGGGGACCGCTCGTTGCAGCGCGGGGTCCCTTTTGCCGGCATGACGATCGACCGCGGATGTACAAGACGTATACAAGGGGTGCTTGTAACGTGCCGCGAAACGCGCGCGCCACACGACGTTGAGTTGTCGATTTTTGCGAAATGGCGCGTCTCCGGCCGCCGGGGAGGTCGTTGACTGGCCGATTCTCACCGGGAAGGCGTAAGGCTATTCGGGCAGGACGATAATTAGCAGTAAATCATGAGGGGATGCGTGCGCGTACAGCACGTGGCCCTCGTACTCCGTAAAACACAAGGGTGGCGAAATTATAATAATCGCGCCGCAAGAGAAATGTCAGAGTCGTGCATTTAAATCTTAACAGGCGAGTCGTTCGTTGAAGATATATTGCCAATTTTCCTTGATCACTCTTTGCTTCTCAAAGAATCTAATATTGGAAAATCTAATCGAATATAAATTGTGAAGAAAATAAATAGTATTTGTATACATAGTCCAGAAAAAGAACAATGTTGAGATAAATATACACTTCATTATAAACAAAATTTTAATAAATATTTGTTTGAATAGTTTTAAATAAATAGTACTTACTAAAATGTAAAAATATATTATTTGCTACAAAAACCATTAATTTAATTTAATTCATACTTTATTGATTAAATACTTCTAAGTAAATATTTACTGTAAGCAAATGTTTACTTAGTATTATTATTCAAAGAGATACGTACAAAGATTTAGTAATTTTTTTTCAATGTGTAAATAAATATATGCTATCATAATATGAATACGGAGCAAATGCTGTATTTTTCAATGTAAAGAGTAAGAATAAAATTTAGCGAGCACTTTCAAAATTTCCGAAAACGCACATTATTGTTGTGCTTTCCACGACATATACTTCAAATTAGAACACAATAGTATTGATATTTTACCATATCCACACTCACCCACACACACACACACACACACACACGCACACACACACACGCACGCACGCACGCACACATACACACACAC
>Ga0157364_1003678_pt1 | contig 14962 bp, 3 predicted proteins | sample AttsexASBM2_FD_111476 | JGI IMG/M metagenome (GOLD analysis project Ga0157364, IMG submission 111476) | Fungus gardens microbial communities from leaf cutter ant in Ribeirão Preto, State of São Paulo, Brazil - Atta sexdens ASBM2 | ecosystem: Host-associated > Fungi > Mycelium > Unclassified ... | reverse complement strand
TAAAGAAACCAGCAAGATTAGCAAAAAAAAACCAACAATTAAAAATAGAACCGAAGCAAAAATGAAAAATATTTCTTACATAAAAAAACAATCAAAATAAATATTCAAAACAATTGTTATAAACAAATAATTAAATATTGATTATAGAAAGAAACGATTGATTGCACCAATCGATTCTAAGAAAAAAAATGACAAAAGAAATACATATAATTTTTTTCTAATTGATCTCTGTTTATGGAAAAAAATAATGGAAAGAAACATTACGAATTACTGAAACTCGTTGCTATCCATATAACTTATAAATCTGAAAAAAAAGATTGGTTGCTGCAACAATTTAGATAATAAAATATGGCATAATATTTTTATATGGCTGCAGCAACCAATTTTTGATTGTAGCAGCAAATTTTTAGTTGTATTATATGTATATATCTATCCGCAATGTCAGTATATGATTTCGATAGGCTAATGCAACTAAAAATTTGCTGCTATAACCAAAAACTGATTGCTGCAGCCATATAAAAATACTATTTTACTATCTAATTATATCATATTTTACTATCTAAATTGTTGCAGCAACCAATCTTTTCTTTTAGTATAAGTTTAGCAAAAAAGTAATTACTATAATTAGAATGAAAGACTTACTAATATAATAAATACTTTATAAAATTAATTTGACAATATCTTTCATTATTAAAAAAAAATTCTGATAAACTTTTCCTGATAATTAAAAATATTTATTTAATCTTCGCATTTAAGAAATTTTAGAGATTTTAACCAAAGCATTAAAGAGTATAAGCTTTTGATAAATTTCGCAATTGAAATATTACCAGGATTAATAAGAACCATTTAATTTAAAGCTTACATAAGAGATCAGTCGGAATTAGCAGCTATTATGAAAGAATTATTGAGATATTTTTGAACTATAGACATACCCGAGAATATTATTCTCATATATTATTCTCAATCAAAAGTATTACTATAATCGTAAGTATTACTGAATTTTTAACAAAAATATATCTAATACTTAAAAAATAACATAATAATTATTCGATCTGTTCTCGAATAATTCAGCATAGAACAGCATAGAATAAAACAGTATAGAAAACAATAGGTTAAACAGTTAAGTTTACAATAGGTTAAACAGTTAAGTTTTTTTAATAAAGACGATCCGTCAAATTTAATTCAAAAGTAAAACACACTGCAAATTTCAGAAGACTCTCGTAAATCTCTCAGAACAGTGTTGAAATTTTCAAAACAAATAAATGATCAGTTAATCGTCCGGTGGGCAATGCGGGTATGATCGTTTGTATGCAAAGCGCTCAATGAGATAACGATGAATGTCTCGCAAATTGTAGGCTGAACATTTACGGAGCCTCGAGGGTGGCGAACGTCAGAACATCAGAGATACTCGGTAACTTTACGGTGCTCCAGAAACCGGATTGATGCCTGATTACGTCGACGCTTCGTGTTTCACCTCCGTATGGTTGAAACACGGCTCTTTATCGCCTTTATGGCTTCATATCGTGCAGACAATTAGGAATAATATTCCGGTATTCTACTGACCAATGGATTTGACGCAATCCGACTCTTCTTATGAACATCATTCTCTATTTTCTGCCCTGTCACTCATAAATTTAATATTTAATAAACTTAACATTTATCACGAAAATCTATAAACTTAATCTGTTTAGTTATGTTAATTACACTTTTCCATAATACTTTTTCTTCTGTTTCACTCTGTCTTGAAAAATGTAATTTAAAAAAAAAAAATTTTAAGCTGTGGTCCAATTAATTTACACTTACAATACTCTTGGAATCAATTAATTCTTGTTGTTTATCAATGTTAAAAAATAAATACGCTCACGTTGTAAGTGCGGATTGGACTGCAACCTAATTTTAAATATATACCAATTTATTTTAAAAAATTGATATCGTCTCGTCATACCTCACTTACAGTAAAATAAAATTGTAAACAGTAGAAAATTATTGTTTCGAATATTTCATTAAAACAAGATTATCACACAAATTTAGTTTTCAGTAATTTATAACAAAAACAAACTAATGTCAAGTTGAAATAAAGCTGTTAATCTAGCTCTAAATTTAAATACATAAAATATTATAAAATACAATTTTTAAGAAAATACTTATTTCATTGAAGTTAACACAATATCATACAAATCAACTTTTTCAGCAACATAGGATGAATGGTGTCGAGCATCATTCCACGTACTAGATAGAATTCGATGCTAATCGAGATTTTAATTTCAAACTGGAACGACTTGGGATCGCAGTTCTCGCTTCGTTTATCGCTCCAAAATGTCAGGAAAATTCTGGTGGGTCATGAACCGCTGCCAAGAAAGTGGGACGGGAGACAAGGCCCACTTATCTTTTGCGCCAGGATTTATGAAATGCTCCGCCCCCCTTCGTGAGTACCGGGATAAGAGCTTGAAAGGACGTGCCTGCCTGACCCGTAGACACGCAGGATAATGCAAGGATTAAGAAGCGTCGTCGTCGAGATAGAGTTTGCTACTTTTGGATTAAGTATGGACGCGATATTAAAGCGCTCGAATCCGATTTGCGAGCAAAAGCGTTCTTCCGATGTGTTTCAAAGGTAAAGTATATATTCCCCTCAAATCACACACTATCAAAATTCCCAGATATAATTTACAGTGTAATACGATCTGAGATCAAATATAAAGAGAGCCCAAAAGTAATTTTAAATTCAAGAAAAGAATACAGCAATGTCTGTATACAGCAATCACAGAGAAATGAAAAATCGAGGTCCATTCATTTTCTAGAAACTTTCATCTTTATATGAGGTAACAATTTACAGAGATATAAATATGCAAGTATATTCACATTGTACGTTTATATCGACTAAACCATTTGTATTTCCGTATTTTTATGCGAATCATTATGTGTACATATACCTAGTATAATCCAGTATGATACTCAAATGAGACGATCTTACGCGACCCATGGAGACGCACAATATGGGATTAAGAATCCCGAGTGCGGAGCTCATTATTCACGGATTACGAATAAGCTAGAGCCACTAGCGCGCGCGAGTTACTCTCGTAGAAATCCTTATCCTGCGGATAACTGCTGAAACGCTACGCTATTTCATGATCTCAGGTCTCATCGTCCTAAAGATATCCCATTCCACATTTAAAAGAAAACAGGACATTTTTTCAAAGTTAAAACGTGGAATAATAAAGAAGGAATTAAACTAAATGTTTAGGAAATTGATATCATTTTCTGCAAATCTTCTTCTTTTATTTGCATAAATGAATAGTAAATATTAAGAACATTGAAAATAGATATAAGCTAATTAAGATATAAACACATTTCTGATTTTTTAAACTAATCTATAAAATTCTTAATAAATTCAGTTACTCGTTTATTATCAGAATTATTTCCTGTGGTATAATTTATCCCAATGTATAAAAATTATATTTAAAACAAAGATTATAAATTTTTTGTTATGTTTATGGTAAATAATTTCTGCTCGAAAAAAAATTTGAAATGCTGAAGAGGCTTCATATTTCGATGTTTTCGAGACGCAACCAATAGATCTTATTTCCCGCACCATAAATGAAAGTAAGATAACGAATTATCTTGCATCGAAAGAGCATCCAGATGGCAAATTTTAGCCGAATGTCTCTTCATTGGGAAAAAGCTTGATTTATAACGCAGGCACGCTTTTTCCACCCGCATTCAGACCAATTTCCCTTTACATGTGGAGTGACTCACACATTTTGAGTTTCCTATCACGTAAAATATTTGATATAACGGTTTAATCAGTCAGCAGACCTTCCAATTACAATCTGACAGAGGAATATAAAAAAAAGATAATACCATTCGATTTGATATTATTTTTATCATAAAAATAGTTCACGCGTTATGCAATTTTCTAGTTTCAAATAATTTCGTAATAGTTCATTCTATAGTATCATTACTAAAGTATTTTTAAAACTAAGATGAAAATACACTATTGCCATTTATCTTTAAAAAATTATGTTTTAAAAATACCAACACGATTTGTAAATTGATATAATTGATAGACGATCAAAAAATGAGAGAAATCTCTAAAAACAACAATCTCGTAAAAGGTTAACAAAAAAAAATAAAGTTAAAATCCATCGAGAAATAATAAGATAAAAGATTGAGACAAGTTACAATCATGACAATATGTTTTACAATCATGAATTTTCACTAATTCCAATATGTTGTACAGTTAAGAATTTCCACTAATTCAGAATTTAGAGATATAGAGAAATACTCTGTCTTCTGTTCAATGACTTTCCACTTTTCCCGTGCCGTTTGCTCGCACATGTCACGTAGCCAAAATGAGAATCTATCATTTCTTACTATTTCGAGAAACTTCAAAAGATAAATACAAGGTAAAATTACAGAAAAAAATTCAAACAAATCCTTATATATACCTTATATACCTTATATAAACCTTATACAAACAAATATTAAATAATTATAACAAATATTAAGTTACTGCGATAAATATTTCATGTCTAGATAGTCAAATTGCTATGCCCATCCTTATGGAAAGAGTTCATTCCTAGTTTAAACCCTGGCTGAGATTGGGGATATGTGAAGTTAGCATCCCAACTATAGTACTCAGGAGTTCTGATTAGAGTTCCCGTTTCTTTTTGATGAGACAAAGAGTTCTATATAATTTATAATAAGAGTTTCCGCTTAATAATTTTTTTAAATAATTTAAAAAAAATGGGGTGCTAACTTCTCATTAAAAATCGAGATCGAATAGTTCTGAGTGGCTCAATAGCTTCATTTCGTAAATACCTAGAGTTCCTGATGCATAAAAAAAAATTTTGAAAAATCAAAAAAAAATTAAAAATTTTTTTTAAATCAATTTTTAGATACAATAGTTCTGATTAGAGTTCCTGCTTTCTTTTAACGAGACGAAAAGTTCTCTGTATTTTTTAATGCGAGACTCATTTAATAACAATTTTTAAATAATTTTTAAAAAATGGGATGCTAACTTCTCAGCGAAATTCGAGATCGAATAGTTCTGAGCAACTTAATAGTTCTATTTTGTGAATATCTAGAGTTCCTGATACATAAAAAACAATTTTGATAAACAAGAAAATTTATAAAAAAAAATTTGAAAAAAAAATTTTTTTTATAAAATAGTTCTGTGATACATTAATTGTCATTCTAACAATTTCGAAGAGTTCTCAGCGATTAAAACCAACACAGATTCAAAAATAAAAGAGATATATATTTAAAACGAAATTTGAAAAATCGGTTGCAGAAATACATATTTCCTTAGGTAATCATCCACCTTTTTCACCTAATATTTTCCGTTATAACTCATCGAGAATTGTCCAGAACTCCAATCAGAATCTCAATCTCAATCTCAATCTCTCTATTCAATATTCTCAAAAAATTTTCAATGAACTTTTTCAAAAAAAAAAATTTTTTTTTTAATAAATTTTCTTGTGTGTCAAAATTGTTTTTATGTATCAGGAATTTTAGATATTCACAAAATAGAGCTATTAAACTGGTCAGAACTATTCGATCTCGAATTTCGCTGAGAAGTTAGCACCCCATTTTTTTTAAATTATTTAAAAATTATTAATTAAAATTTAAAAATAATTATTAAGCGGAATTCTTGTTATAAATTGTATAGAATTCTTTGTCTCGTCAAAAAGAAACGGGAACTCTAATCAGAATTCCTGAGTACTATAGTTGGAGTGCTAACTTCACATATCCGCTGAGGTTATATTTTTCTTCTCAATAAATTATTTACAAGTTTTAAAATACTTATTAACTTCGCTGTTAAAATGGACAATCAATCTAATTTGATATTAATTTCAGCTTCAGTTTGCAATTGCATTTCAAGTCCGACAAACTTTATCGCGATAGTTTATAAAGTATTAATAAAGCACTAAGATCTTCTTTGATCAAAAATAGAATTATTTCAATTAATTGAAATATTATGTTATACAAAAAATGTAATGTAATTGAAATTCATATATTGTTTTAACATCTAATAATAAAAATAGAATTTATATTACTTCAAATTTTTAATTCATCTAAAACAATTGTAAATTTATTTAAATAAAATGGAACCTTTTCTTTTGGCATGAAATATATTTATGTCAGCTTTAATTCATTCTATTCTGTAAAACACTATAAAATTTCATATCGTAGCAATGGAATGTAACAAATACGTTTCATGTTTTTACATTTTCCAAATTATAAACATTTGGAATATTATACAATCGAGATAACAATATTAAATAATGCTTAACAAGAGCCAAAACGTTCATGATATTTCCACGCTTTTCATCTAAATAATTTGTGTGGTATTCACGAAGATATATCGGCACATACCATTTATTCATAATTACTATAATTCCTGAATGTTTCGTGTCACGCTTACAAACATTTGCATAATTAGCAGTAATTATGTATCATTACAGCAAATGAAAAAAACATGTACAGCATATGCAATGTATATCAATATTATTAAATTACTTCGAAATTAATTTTAAAACATTTAAATATTATATTGTCAAAAAGCATTTATCAATTTGTAATTGCAAATATGTAAAATATTAAAATATATTTATGCATGTTTTATTAAAAATTATAAAGAACAAAATCAGCTATTTATAATAATTTTCATTTTCATTACGAAAATATAGAATTTATTTAAGATTGCTATAATTGTCTTATTAGGAGTAACATCGATTGGAAAATGTATTTGCTATAAGAGTAAGACATTGTTTATAAATAAGAAGAGAGTATAAAAATCAGAACATAAGCACTATCATACAACAATGTACATTCTTTTATCTCGTGAAGCGTGAAATCGAAGTATTGGCAAATAAGCTGAATGCTACCTATATATCTAACAGCAATATTATATCTTTGCTCCAAAAATTTTATTCAATAAAAATAACAAAAATAACTCGAACTAATTAATCACACTAACCATTGAATCTGCAGAGGTTTTACTATTTCATTTTATTTATAATTTAATCAGTATCAATTTCAACATGGTTATTGATTTTTATTATCCATATTCTTTTATATTCTCTGTATATGTAAAAGCAATATAACTCAAAGAAAATTATTCATAGTTTCTTGTTCTAAAAATCAAAATATATTTCTTATCAATATAAAAATATTAGGTAAAATAAATTAACTGTCTTTTTTTGTAAAATGTGTCGTGTAAACCATCTGGTTATTTATTCATAAGTTTGTACACAACATTTAAAACTACATGAATGAATTTTTGAAATTTTATCTGATTTTTGAAAAAAAAAGAGTTATTGTCGAGATAAAAAAAAAATAAAAATTAAGAGTTAAAAAATTCCTTAAGTCAATAATAGAGAGTCAAATAAGAAAGTAAACGTAGTAATTAGAAATCGACGCTGTAAATGTTACGCTTAAATAATTGATCGTTGATTGACATCAACGTCTAAAAAATTGTACTTACATATATCACAATCGTTTCAGCTAAACTCTTGTAAACACAAATTTTCAGCGCTGAAGATGGCTAGAATTTATAGTCAAAATGTTCGTGATATGTAAATATATACGATTTTTTAGACGTTCATGTCTGTCAATTACTTAAGTACACACATTATTTAAGTATACAATACTTACAGTGCCAATTCCTAATTACCCGTTTACTTTCTTATTTGATTACTCTCTAAATCTGAATCAGTGAATAATCACTAATTATCTAATGGCATACTTGGCACTGATAATCAGTGAAGTTCAACTAAAAAAGGAAGAATATTTTAGCATTATATAAATTGATATTTGCATGTTAGTTTCAATCTTCCAATATCAAATTCATTGAATTTAAGTACAAAACAAGATTAGTTAGATCATAATAAAAATTAGCTAGGTTAGGAATTTAATTCATGATTCAATGATTACCAGTGGCATCACTTGGCACTAATATCAGTGATTATCCACTCATTCAGATTTAGAGAATGAAATTAGTAATATAAATATTAATATATGAAATAAATTGTTTTAATTCCTTAAATTCTTACAACATACAATAGTGTAAATTCGCGAACTGTAAGAACATTCTTTTATGCAGTTATTAAAATATACTTCGCAGGCGCGAATACTAAGACAATGTACATTTTCTCATGAGAAAGTGTAATATGATAGTCCAATCTCCTAGTTTCTTAATTTCATTTTCATCGGACTTGGAAGTACTCTTCAAAGAAATTCTGTGCCTCTACTACCTTTTTCTCATTCACATTCATGCAATGTACGTTGTCATTGAATCTACATGTATGACGTCATTGAACATACCTGATGCTGCGAAATAAAATACGCGTTATTCTTTACTGAGGACGTCGAGAAGTCGTAGATAGAAAACGTAATTTTATTTCAAATGTCTCTCGATAGAAAAAATCTAGAACGTGCTTGATCGTGGAACTTTTCAACGAAATTTATCGTCTATTATGTCATTCTCAAAATCTCATTAGACAAATCTTATAATTGGTAAAATAATTTTGTTTTAATACGAACTCAATACATATTCTTTATTGTAAAAACTAAATAATTTTCTAAAAATTAGTATCATAGATATTTTCGGCTTATTTCGTATCCATACTCCATACAATAAGAACTTATCTCTGTTTCTTCTCACGCGCTATAATCTTGCAAGATGGTCTTTTATAATGCTTTTTACTTTTCATGGAAGTGTCATCATGTGGACTTTTCGCTACGAAGACTTGTCGCAACAATAACTTATTAAAGGCATTCAGAAACAACAATATTAATCCTTAGGGACTTAGCCATAGCCAATATCTAAAGTTTTTATGGGATTGTTGGCGGGTGACAGATAGTACATACATACGCCAGCATATATGTATAAATGTGGAAAATATACATGAAACCGAAAATTCCAATTCTAAGGAAAGAAGCTTTTGATAAGTCTTGAGAATCAAATCAATCAAGAAAGAGAAGATTTTAATTTTCCAATAAAATTTTATCGAAAATATTTATATATAAAATAGATACCTGGCATCTAATAAATAATCTTTTCAATATGTCTGCTGCATATTTACTATTGTAAATAAATAACAAGTATGAAAAAGTAGATAAAAAAGTAATTTAAAAAAATACATTAATTTCTTACTATTACAATAAGTATTTTCTATTATTACAAAAGTTTTTCGAATTTTTTCACAGTTGAAATTGCTGTCCACGTTAAATGACAGTTGATTTTGTTCGTATGATAATAGAGAAACGTAAATTATACCACATTTCCGCAAAATTAGCGCCCAAAAATTAGTCGCTATTGGTAAGTGACGGAAAAAACCAGATGAAATTTTGCGGAATTTCATCCCCCCCCTCTCTCTCTCTCTCTCTCTCTCTCTCTCTCTGTGCGTACACGAAATTACTTACTTTCCGCAGATCCTCTCTGAACATAATTAAACCACTAGTACCTCTAATTAAGCAGTTGCAGCGTAGGATATTTTTTGCAAGTAGTTACGTAATGACACCACGAAACATCCTCATCGCCGCTTTCGCGATGAAGCAAAGTGTGGAGGTGCGCGCATGAGACGAAAGAGGAAAATTCGGAAGTTCCGTATAGCTGGAAACTGAAATGGAAACTAATATACGACAGATGCAGCCGTGATTCAGCGTTGCACCGGCAGCAACATTGCGCCATCCTGCTCTTCTCGGTTTTCGGAAAGTTGTTGCCCCGATTCCCACCCGCATGCTGCACCTAATTCTTTGTACAAACTCTTCCTCGTAAAAATGACGATATCTAAGTAACTCATATATGTAACATATATGTAACAATCTGACATTATTACATTAAACAAGTATTTAAATTGGAAATGTGTATCACATTAATAATTTCTATCGATGCTCAATAAAGATATTTAGAGTATATTTATAATTTGTTCTTTGGTCACATTATTAACACATCGTCGAACTATTATAATAAGAAAATCTTGCATTAAAATGCAATGTATAAAATATATATAATAAGTACTATATTTTATAAAATCGTGGCGTAAAAGTTTCCAATATAACATATTGACGGATGACGATAAAAAGCTGATTCATATAACTCACATAGTAAAAATCTATGTTACGCGTGAAACGCTTTTTATTCTGTAAACTGCATTTTTGAGATAATTATTATTGATGTTGGATACTTTTGGCCATTAGGGTGAAACTGATTAAACAGATACGATATGGCAATAAATAGCAACAGAGTAAATGTGTGGTATGTCTACGTGAAAAGCTTGTCGAGATATAGTGGCAATAAATTCGCATATAGCTTACAGTAAAATGGACATGAAATGGCGATACGCGGTTATCTAGTGCGCTTCGATTTATAAAACGATTGGTGTTGGTTAATTTGTCCTGCGAAAGGATATTCCAGCAGCTTCAGATTTCAATTTCTACCAATGCCGTGGAACAAATGAGCATTAAATGTGATAATGCAGCTTTTAAAACTGTATCACATGAATTCAATACAGTGAGCTTCCATAGCGTGCTACAATCGCATTATTGGAAATTACGAAATAATGCATTGAAATATAACGCAAATAACAAAAAATATGGCGTAAAATATAATAGTTAGTGGTACAATAATACAGATGTTTTCAAAAATAACAAAATTTGCCTTCACTTTTCCTTGTACTTAAATGATTGCAGATATAACAGCAATTGTTAAAATAAAGCAATTCGGCATAATACTGAATTTTTCAGCCGAAAGTGATAAACAGTTTCAGTTAAAACATTAGAAACCACATAATCTTTTTAGCTATCTCTAAGTTGGAAGTCCTAATTGAGGAATTCGCTGCAGCGTCACTGAGCTGAGCTATTTAACAAAAGTTACGGAATTTGGATCCCTAGAAACCGCATGTCGGTGTCAACTTCTTCAATTAACAGCGATCTAAGTTGTAAGCCAGAGATTATATTAAAATGCACAGATTAGTCTTCATCGTATCATATATATTTAAAACATTGTATCTAATTAATTAAAACACATTTATCTAATTAATCAAATTTTACTAAATATATAATAGATGAAATAGGTATTTACACATATAATAAATTCTTATTTTTTCCTTCTTCCTATATCACACCGAAACCATTAAATTGTTATTTATCATAAAAAATAATTAAAAACAAGAGACGCAATGTATAAAATGCAGGTATTAATAGAAGCACCTCGAGATTATTTCGCAGAAATCATGATTTTCCAATAATTACGTAATTGCGAAACAAAATTTACAGAATTTATTCGTCGAATTCTGTTGACGAGCGTATCACGCATACTTATGCATGCATTGTTAATAAATTATCAAGTATGCTACGTGCATACATATACGATAGCCATTAAGCAGATGGCGACGATTGCAAATTAGCGGCTAATAATTATCTCGCAGGCATATCCCCGATGCATGTTCCATTCGCAAAGTTATCCGTATGTTACGAACGCCACCTCATCAATTGTAAGGGATAAACGCGACGAGAAATACCGCGTAAATCGAATCGTCGTGGCTCGAATAATTTCACATTAATTACACGCGTCGCGGATTATATCTATCTATTGTAGGTGTTACTGCACACCGCTAAATACGTAAACAAATATCGTTTATATCTGGTTAGTTTGGCATAAATTCCGATCGACCAAAATTACGCTAATTTGCCTATGTGACATACAAGCGTGACAGACTGGTCAGACGAACTCTCGCATGCTCCGAAAATCTCGCGTCTCTCTCATCCAATGGTATTTTGCGAAATACGAACGAGGCAAAGCGGAAGGAAAAATCCGCCATGTTTTTGTACACAACAAGGCGGATTTCGATAATCTCAAAATCACGAATCTAGGCGACTTTGTCGTAAACACTCGTTGCAACAGCCGAACTTTGAATCTCTTGGAACCTAATGTTTAAAACATGCAGCTTATCTCACCAAGATCACAATTTCAAAGCAACCAACTTTTGGCTCTATCTATTGTTTTCAAGAATTTTTATTATTGAAAAAGGAAGAATTTTTAACAAAATCAGAACTAACAGCGTGTACTGATCATACTTAAATCAGTATGGAAAAGAAAATGTTGTGTTAGTGTGTAGCTACCTATATAACTTAAGTGCACTCCTATCTAAAAGAGAAATGATCAAGTCGATATATGTCAGTAGGTACTCTACAAGCTCGTTTCAAAAGTAACGCGAATCGTTACTCGCGAAAGACTCGCCTCTAAATAAAATACGGATACAATCTCACAGCGACTCTACGCGTTGAAATCACAACTGTCGATATTACGAAAGTAACCTCAGCATTACAAATAACGGACGCAGAAGCGACGAGTGGCAACATGTGTGCAACCCCGAATATTTACACACGCGGGAGAGCCAGATATGTAGATTGGGCAAGCTTTCAACTCGGAAAAGAAAGACGAACAATAGGTAAATGCACTTCCACGAAATGTAGACCGCTACTAAACCGTAGTTGAGCAGCTACCTATTCTATGCGACTTGGTGAATCAGGAGTCGAGAAATAGGCGTTCTGTTGCGGCGGCGACCGTAAGGCGGCCGGGATGGAAACGGAAATGGGAAAGCTTGAAAACGAAGTGCTCTCCCGTCGAAACTTTTATCCCGAAAAGAATGTGCGAGATTGAATGTGAGAGAAAGAGAGGGTGTCGATAGGGAAGGTATTTGTAACGCGACAAGAACGCTTATAGTATCAATCATAGAAATTACCCTGCGGTATGTATATGGATAAAATATTATTAATGGAAGTCAAACAAAAAGCTGTGAAACGCAATAAATAAAATTAAAAATTTGTTATATAAAATTATAAAATACGTAGTTATTTTATATTTTAATCCTCCGTCTGCAATCATATTTTTATTCTCTCTGTCCAGCCTAAGTTTTTTATTGTTTACATTTTTTAAAAATATGGAAAAATTTCATTGCTTTTCAATGTCTTTATTACATAACATAGTTTTTAATAAAATTTTTGGAGAAAGAAAATCGGAGTCCGTTCTTTTATTTTGCGTAAAATTTTGTTTGTGCCAAAAAAGATCTAGATAAAGAGTTAAAAAAAATGTCTTAATAAAAATCACTGAATTCTCTGAATAACGATTTTGAATGTACAAAACGTTAAAAATTGTCAATTTATTTTAAAAAGGTAACTATTGTGCTGTAACTATTGAGTTGAAGTGAACGATAGAGGACAATCGAAATGTCGATAAAGACGAAAATAGAAGCTAAAACAGAAAAGTCTTTAATCTTATTTCCGAAACTGTTTTAGGAAACAGCGAATTATGCGTGTGGAAGATTTATTATTATTTTACTTCGTACATAAGTACTACACAACTATACATAAATTAATATATCGATTGCAAACGATTTCAGGACAATTTGCTGCATTGTTTAAATATCATGAAAATTATTTGGATATAATATCTTAAATATTATTTATATACATATAAGCATCAGTTATCTATAATTCATGCAATATTTGTACCACAATATACAATATGGTGGCGCATATCGTAACGATATCGAATTATTATAGAAACGAAATGAAAAAACATACAGAAATTTTGCAAACTGCACGCACACCACTTTCGATACGAAGTGCACAAGCCGGTCGACCCGTATTTCATCGCATGGCGACGGTTGCGAATATAAAATATCTTGCATTAATTTTCAAATATTCGAATCTATTTCGCGAAAGAGTGAAAATTACGACTTGTCCGTTCTTTTTTTCGTTGGCAGCACTGAATTATAGCCACGGAAGAATTGTTCCCGGCAAAATGCAGATAGGTGTGCATTTTCCTCTTGCAGTCCGTGACCTCATTTCGCACAGATTTTGTACAATTTATAGTAGAAGACAGCAAAGATATCCGAGCAAGATAATCAAGATTATGTTATATAAGATATTCTCGTGCGGAAATCTTGCGCCAGTTACACGATAAATCGTTTCCTACGAACTTATCCTCAATCCGGCGCAATGACATTCCTCGTTGCGATGCGCAATTAATCGAAATAATCCTTGAAAGACGATCTATATATACCATTTCCGAACATCTATAGACTGTAGCAACTTTTTCTACAGATCGTAACGTCGAGCCGTTTAAAGCAAAATCGTTCTCATTACAAGGTAAAGTTCTATCTCCTATACTGGTTCCTCCCAGCTTTTTTTGCAACTTACGTGAATCGTGTAAAACTTTAACTGTAAAGCCCGCAGGCGTCCATCGTTTCGCACAATTTATAGAGATGGTGGCAACTTTTCAAACTATCAAGGCTGCTGCAACGGCGGATTGTCGCCGATCGCGATTTCCGAGCGCGCGTTGCTGCAATCGCGCCAATTATAATAAGAATTTACGAGCGAGACTAAGCGACCGCGCTGACTATCGATAAAGTGCCATTGCCGGAGATGTCCGATCTCTTTCCTTCCTTCTCGAAAACATCCGATAGATTTACGAGGGTAATTACGCGCTTTCTTCCTGCGGCTATTCCACCACTCCGCGCAAATGCACTGTCCATTCTCTTCTCCCACTTTTATTCATCTTATTCTTTTTCCTCTCCTTCCTTTCGCACACGTTAGCACCTACTAACTTTACGATCGCACCACTGATCTATCGACGTCATCTAGTATTTGAACATACATAACCACCGAGCACTCCTATTACTTCAGCGTTACGATCAAAACGCAACCCAAGTGCATTAGCGGAGCATAGAAAATGATAATGGAGAGGTGTACCGCGGACCAAAAATTTGTATACTAACTTTAGTAAAATCTGAGTACTAATGATAATAATACAGGATAATATATTCACAGAAATATATTATTAAATAAAATAAGAATTACATTAAATACGATAAAGAAAATCATAGATATTTTAGAATAATATATTAATATATTAATATATTAATATATTCTTTTTATTCAATATCAATTTATT
>Ga0157364_1003677_pt1 | contig 14965 bp, 15 predicted proteins | sample AttsexASBM2_FD_111476 | JGI IMG/M metagenome (GOLD analysis project Ga0157364, IMG submission 111476) | Fungus gardens microbial communities from leaf cutter ant in Ribeirão Preto, State of São Paulo, Brazil - Atta sexdens ASBM2 | ecosystem: Host-associated > Fungi > Mycelium > Unclassified ... | reverse complement strand
CATCAAATAAAAAATTTATTCGATCGAAAAAAATGTGAAAGAGGCTTTCTGCGAAGAAAATTGCTTTGAGTGATTATTTCATTTCAGGAATAACTGTTTGTCGGAAACAAGAAGATATGTGGATAACTTTTGTCAGTGGATAAACTATGTATGATTCTTAATGATTCTTAATATTAATTTTCAGGGTTGAGTAACTATAGTAATAAATTAAAAGTTAAATAAAAAGTTACAAAACTTAATTTAATTATTTTTCAAATTTAATTTATTAAAACATTTAATTTATTAATTTTTCTTTTTAAGTTAAAATTTTTGTGTCTCTGTAAAAAAAATGTTAATATGATTTTCTATAAAATCTTAAATATTATATAGAGATTATTTATTTTTAATTAATTAATTTAGAAAAAGCTTAATGATTGTGATAAACGTGATGCTCGTAATGTCTAAAGATGAATGCGGATTGGATCTGCATTTAGAGAAATTTATTATATAATATTATAGTGTTATTATTGCGTCATATTATTCTTAAAAAGTTTTCTTAATTTATCCAAAGATATATATTTCAGCAAAGAAAACTTTCAATGATTGCAAAATAAATTACATTCTGCCAAAGTCTGCGCAATTATTCTCTGTTTATTTATAACAAATTATAAATAACGCAAATTTTCTTTTTCTTAAAGTCTAAAGACAATTTGATGAAGGAACTTAGTAATCATCAAAAAGAATGCGAAAAGGTTCGCACAGAACTTGAAGGTCTAAAACAAAATGTAGAAAATATGATAAGAAAATGCGATGCAGATTACACTAAAGCTAACGATGACGATTTGTCGAATCTTAATGGTGCAATATTTGACATCAGGTAAAATCTAAAATTTATAATAATCATATTATTAATTAATTTACAATTATTTATATAAAATTTACTTATATATAAAATTTATTTATATATAAAATGTAATATTTTTTTTATGCAGATCAATCAATAATGATTTAATGAATAACATTAAAGTGGAGGAGGATGGATTAAACAAAATACAGAACAAAATAAAGCAATGCACAGTCAAATTGCACCGAATCTAAGGACGAAAAAACACACTAATGCTAAGGATAAAAGAAAATTTTAATATGATCATTTCTCCTTTTTATTTATTAGAAATAGATTTAAACATTTTGAAAGAATATAAATTAAATGTAGTTATTATATAAAATTAATTAATATTAATTCAGAAATACTGTTTTATAAAATACATATTCAATAATTTTTAAATAATTTAACTTAACAAATTGATATCAATTAATATACGTTCATATATTTATTAGTTATAAAATATCAGTATTAATTGTATAATTAAATATACTAACCAAAATATAAATATGTATTTCTCAGTAATTTGAATGCAATGATTTCTAAATTCAGGAGCATTCGAAGTGCTTTAATCGAGAAACGTAGTCCAATTTTTCGCAAAATAACGTTTCTTTTTCTTTTTACGGATACTTTTCAACGAGAAAACGTAGATAAACGCCTCGATCAGACACTCGCGTTTTATTGTAAAGCAGCCGTTATCGCATTCCCGCCAAATTTGCTGAGCGCCAAGAGCGCCAGTTAACAACCAATAAAAAACAATGCTCGGAATTTGTAATCTGCTGAACCTGCCGCAACGAGAAGCCCAGAAAAGCCGGTTGTTACGTGCGCATATGATAATATGCGGCGTTGTTCTTTCGTCTCTTTGCTAATGCCGCCGTGTTATTTCTCTTGAAAAGAAACTGATAAAGGAGTTGCATTGCTAATCATCGACATGGATCTCACCGACGACAATTTGGTTACGTTGAGCGAGTATTTGAAGCACACTCTCAGCCCCGACGTGAATGTTAGACGTCCAGGTCAGTATAACCTACAAATTCATTGTCTTTTACTCCATCAACCGTCATATGTATTTCATTCATTAATATCCGATTTATATTTCAGCCGAGAAGTTCCTCGAATCGGTAGAAATCAATCAGAACTTCCCCTTATTATTACTACATTTAGTAGATAAGTCTGAAATTAACATCACAATTAGGGTCGCTGGTGCAGTTGCGTTTAAAAATTATGTCAAGCGCAATTGGAAAGTGGTTGGTTTTAATATTCATTCACTTTATCGTCCTTATGTTGTATAGTTAATTTATAATTTTATTTATTATAACTCCTGTTTTAGGAAGAGGATACGATGGATCGTATACATATCCAAGATAGAGATGCTGTTAAGAAATTAATTGTTAATCTGATGTTACATTCGCCAGATTCAATACAAAAGCAGTTGTCGGATGCGGTATCTATTATTGGAAAGTATGATTTTCCGAATAAGTGGCCGGAATTGATTGATCAGATGGTAGAAAAGTTCAATACTGGTGATTTCCATGTAATCAATGGAGTCTTACATACCGCGCATTCCTTATTTAAGAGATATAGATATGAATTTAAAAGCGACAGCCTATGGACAGAAATAAAATTTGTATTAGATAAATTTGCACAGCCTTTAACAGATCTGTTTTTAGTAAGTATATTTAATAAGTTATTTTGTTTGTATTAAAAATATATTTTTGAACGTAAGTAAATTTCTAAATGAGATACTTTGCAGGCTACAATGAATTTAACACAAGTACATGCTAATAATATGGAAGCCTTGAAGGTTATATATAATTCGTTAGTTATATTATGTAAAGTTTTCTACTCTCTTAACTTCCAAGTAAGTATATTTTTTTTATATGTATTTATTTGTAAAATATAAGAATCATTTTTACAAATTATATTATCAACACAGGATCTGCCAGAATTTTTCGAAGACAATATGGAGGCATGGATGAGAAATTTTCATACTTTGTTACATGTTGATGTTCCTTCCTTGCAAACTACAGTAATTTATATTTTTCAAAATTATATATACTATTAATATATTTGAGTGTAAAATTGAAATCTTTTAAATCCGTTAGGATGGAGAGGAAGCAGGTATAATAGAACAATTAAAGTCACAAGTATGTGACAATGTTGGCCTATATGCCCAAAAATATGACGAAGAATTTCAACCTTACTTACCTCTATTTGTTACGGCGATTTGGAATTTACTTACATCCACAGGACAAGATCCTAAATATGATGCTGTGAGTAACGTTTAATATTTATCGAGAATTCTTTTTTTAGGGAAAGTTTATTTAGATACTGAATTGTTATTATAGTTAGTGTCGAATGCATTACAATTCTTGGCGACAGTAGCTGATCGGGCGCAATATAGACATTTGTTTGAAGATCCGGCAACTCTTAGCAGTATCTGTGAAAAAGTTATTATTCCTAACATGGAATTTAGAGGTAACTATAACGTAAATATGATGATAAATTCATTTTACTAAATTTCTTCAAATTTTGCAGAATCAGATAATGAATTATTCGTGGATAATCCTGAAGAATATATTAGACGTGATATCGAAGGCAGTGATGTGGACACTAGGAGACGTGCTGCTTGTGATTTAGTTAAAGTACTGTCTAAATATTTTGAAGTAAAGATTATGGATATCTTTGGAGCATACATACAGGTGAATATAATAAAAAAGTAATTTTATTTTTAACTTATATTTAATTTACATTTTATGATTTATGTGTCCACACATGCGCATTTAAAAAATTGCACATTTTTAGGTGATGTTGCAAAAATATGCCGAAGACTCGTCGAAACATTGGCGTAGTAAAGATGCTGCTATTTATCTCGTTACTAGTAGTGCAAGTAAAGGACAGACGCAGAAACATGGAGTTACTCAAAGTAGCGAGCTTGTCTCTATACCACAATTTGCTGCACAACATATTGAACCTGAACTAGCAAAACCAAATGGTATGATATGTTTTAAATTAGTAATTTAATTTGTTTAGCTTAATGGCTTTTACTTTATTTTGTTATTGAAAATTTAAGCTTTATTAACTAATAATTGAATATAATTATTAAGCTAAACAAATTAAATTACATAGACATATAGCTTTATGGTTTATTGTAACGAATTATAATAACAAATTTCAGTAAATGAGTTTCCAGTACTTAAAGCGGATGGAATAAAATTCATAATGACATTTAGATCGATATTACCTCATGAAATGGTAATAGGAAGTTTGCCGCAATTAATAAGACATTTAAGTGCCAGCAGTATTGTTGTGCATACTTATGCTGCTTGCGCGATTGAAAAGATTTTCGCATTGCGAGGTGTTGATAATTTGACTATGTAAGAAATACAAAAGTGATATCTTAAATATTATCAATAATTTATATAATTAAGTACTGAAAATCCTTTAAAATTTTATAGAGTCAAAGGGGTCGATATATCGTCGTTAGCAGCAAATTTATTGAAAGGACTTTTTGCGTGTATGAACATTTCGGGTTCCGAGGAGAATGAATATGTTATGAAGGCTATCATGAGGAGTTTCGGTATCTTACAAGAAGCTGTGGTACCATATTTAGCCGATTTACTTCCGAAACTCACCGAGAAACTCGCGATCGTATCTCGGAATCCAAGTCGGCCAAACTTCAATCATTATCTCTTCGAAACTTTAAGTTTATCTATCAAGTAAGTCATTAACATGTAATGATATTAAAATACTCATACAAAAAAATCTTTGCTTATTTCAAATTTTCCTTTTTATTTTTATCTGACATTTTCTGATTTATATTTTTCATAAAATTTGCATTTTTTACTTGTAGAATTGTTTGCAAGACAAATCCTGAAGCAACAGGATCTTTCGAACAAGCATTGTTTCCCATTTTTCAAGGAATTTTGCAACAAGATATACCAGGTAAGCTATTTATAATTGTACGTACATATCACAAATTGTAATTGCATGTGAATCAATATTTATATTATTTTGTTTTTTATTCTAGAGTTTATTCCATATGTTTTTCAAATTCTTGCATTACTTTTGGAGTTACGACTCACTCAAGATATACCGGAACCATATATGGCTTTGTTCCCGTGCCTATTATCACCTGTACTATTTGAACGTCAAGCCAACATTCATCCTCTGATTCGTTTATTACAAGCATTCATTAGTCATGGCTCGAATCAGATTGTGGCGCAAGATAAGACAAGTGCACTATTAGGAGTGTTTCAGAAACTAATTGCATCGAAAGCAAATGATCATGAGGGATTTTTATTAATACAAAGCATTATTGAACACTTTGAACCGTAAGAATGCTCGAGAAAAAAAATTTTATTTTATACTATTAATTGTATTTCATATTTATAACAGTTAATACAGTTGTATTAACCAATGTTGCAGGAGCATTTTGGAACCGTATATGAGACAAGTTTTTGTGCTTTTCTTTCAAAGGCTCTCGACGTCAAAGACAACGAAGTTTGTGAAAGGTCTAATAGTATTTTTTGCATATTATATTATTAGATATTCATCGTCGAGCTTGATTACAATTATCGACCAAATACAGCCACAGTAAGTTTTATAAATGCATAAAGACATCTTTTTTAAGGTATAGAAAATAATAGTAAAACGTTTTATATTTAGAATGTTTGGAATGGTGGTAGAGCGCGTGTTTATAACTGATCTACAAAAAATATCGGGCGAAGTAGAGCGAAAAGTGGTGGCTGTCGGAATTTCAAACTTACTGATCGATTGTCCCGCGATGCTTGAGGCTCCATATAATACATACTATCCTCGCTTATTGGCTAAATTGGTCGAATTCTTTGAACTGCCGCAAGATCAAAGCTTGCTGCCAGAAGACAACGCGTTTCCAGAACTTGATGATGCAGTTGGCTATCAAGTTGGTTATAGCCAACTCATCTGTGCGAGAAATCCTCGGAGGGATCCATTGCAAAGTATGAATATTCTTTCAATTTAATTTATCTTGTCTTTTTTCAACATACACATATAAATGTAAATAGACGCATATTCACTTTCTTTTATTCCTTTACTCATAACTTTCCATTCAATTTTTCAATTAGATTAAATGTATCCATTAAATATATCCAACGTCTTTAAAAGGCCTTTCTAGAAGACAGAATGTTGAAATATTTAAATAGGAATCATTGCATACAAATATATAGAGCATTTAATATTATTTACATGAAACTGTTCAAATATGTTGACAGATATCGGTGATATACGTTTGCATTTGGCTCAAGGCCTTGGAAGATTATCGCCAGGACATTTGCCGGGACTGTTAGGCCAGATTTCTCAAGCAAACGCAAATCATCTGAGAAATTATCTCCAAACAGCTGGTATTACTGTTGCATAATACGAACTGGATGTTCGAGACAGACTGAAGATCCATTTGATAGCTCGAAAAATGAATAATATTGAACTTAACAAATTGTAATTAAAGGGGAAATTCCTTTTTATATGGTTATTGTACAATACGTGAAATATATTATTCGTATTCTATTTGTAATTTGCAATATTCTAGGAAATATTTGTCATTTTTACACCACATAACTTCGAAATTCATATATTATTACAAAAGAAAAAAAAAGAAATACATCTATGAAATCGTATTTATATTTTTATGCATACAAATTATCAAAAATAATTTAAATTATCTTTTAACCATAACTCAGGTTTATTAAACATCGTTTCTTTTTCTTTAATCATTTATTTAATCAATTTAAAATACAGCTATATATTTTATATTTACATGTAAAATAACATTGGCACTAATATAAATTGTTCTATAAATGTTTATGAAATGCATATTCATTTATTATTAAATAATTTATCCTAATACTTCTGTATTTTTTAAATTAAAAACATTAAATCTTTTCAATATATTTTCATTTAGCTTATAATACTAAAAAGAAATAGCTCTTTCTAAGAGTGAAGAAATTAGATTTCTAAGAGAAAGAAATATTAAACAAATATTTTATAAAAGAAATAAAGAAGAAAATATTAATTTACATCTGTATTTTAAATAGTCAAAAAGAATTTATACTAAAAATTTACAATTATCTTTGATTAAAATGTCATTAACAAATAAAATATCGAAAAGTATATTGGGAAGTACATTTGGTAATTACATCATATTTTATTATTTGCATAGATCTTAAATATTTTTATCATGCTCTTACTAATTCTAACAAGTATTGTAGGCAAAAAATTTCAAATAAGTAATGCTATTATTTTATCATAGAAGATATTCGAAAGATAATGAAACAGTTAATGTGCTAAACAATTAGTAGCTTGTAATAAAATTATATTAATTATAAAAATTTTATAAAGAAAAAAATTTTATACTCGAATTTAAAAACGTTATATTACAATAATTCAAATGACAATAATTAGAAAAAAGTAATGTCAATACGTATAATAATTCTATATATTAATATAATGATTATGAATGACTACTCTAAATATATAGATTTATAAAATTCGTGCAATAAAGGATATAATATACGTCTTGTATTGCAAATATAAATTCACGCTAATAATGTAACTAGAAACTTTCTCTTCGTGTTTAGAGCTGAATATTTAAATACGTATATTCTTTTGCAAGTTTAAATGTGTGCTTCTGTATAAAAAAATAATCTCTGATAAATATCTGTAATTTTTAGCCAATTAGTGTCAAAACATATATTCCGACACGTAATATAGGCTATTTCTAAACGGGTATCACATACGCTTGCTATGGAAATATGATTGGCATCTTGTAAATGTGCTTAGGATATGTAGCATATTCGTTACTTTTTTCGTAATGGAGCTACGGAGAATAATGCACGTGCCCATTGGCAGTTGGCTACATAGCATATAAGAAATTGGAAATTTATTTTCATTTAAAGATCTAGCGCAGAGTGATCCATAAAACTTTTCAGTAGACTGCTGGACATCCTGAAGGAAAAAACATTATGTCAATAATCTGATCTGTATAATTAATAAAATTTATATTCTATATTAGTTTGATTTTGCTATTTTTTTATTCTAATGTCAGAGTTTATGTAAATTTTCTAAACGACATTAGTCTAGCAGAGTTTTAGATAATGATTTATATAATAAATTACATACTTTTTTACCATATGATCGTAAATGTACGATGGAATTATTGTTACGGTGATGATATCTCCACCTTTATCAATCTCTGCCGTAACATCTTTGTCCTTCATCCCAACTACATTCTGTAAAATTTATTGATTTATCTAACAACCAATTTTTCTATTGAATATTAAATGCAAATACTGTATTTATGTGTGCAAACCTTTCCGTTAATCTCGAGTATTTGATGATCTGTTAAAAGTCCATTTCGTGCAGCTGACGTATCTTTTACTAAAGCAATTATTTTTCCGTTTTTAAATTGAAATCCGACGTAACCCATACTGTCTTTGTGCATTGTTACAGTACGCTCGAACGGTCTGCAATAAAAATAATATTGAGGTTACAAGAAATTATGTTAGTAAAGTTGAGATTTTTTATAAACAAAACAAAATAGCAAATTTTCTGACCTATCACGTACGGCAACTTTGATTCCATTGACATCCGCATTACGGAAGAGTTTATGCACTTGATCCATTGAATATCCAGCAACGCATATATCATTGATGCTTAAAATTTGATCACCGAAACGTAATCCGGCCATTGCTGCTGGAGAATTTTGACTCACGAGACACACAAAGACACCATTATTTATTGCGTGTACGCGAACGCCAACTTTTCCATCAGCATCCTTACAAAGTGTCAACTGCAAAAAAACACAATAAAATATCTTATTAAAAAGCTATATTTTCCTAATTACATATAATTATGGAATTTAAGAATATTTTAAAATACAAAATGACAGAAATCGATTTAAAAATCAATTATTACCTCTCTGATACCATTTGTTACATAAGCTTTCTGCAAAGCCATAGATTGTCCAGACAAAGGTGCGATCATCCCTCCTAAAGGACTGCGTGTTACGTCTGTTGAAGTAAGAGCTACCTGTTAAATCATAAAGTTAAAATTTCTGTATTATCACAATTACAAATCTTTTAAAAACAGACTTTATATATAGACTTTATATAAAGTTACAAAAATGAATTTAATGTTTTAATGATTATGATATAATCTTGTTCATGTAATTAAAAAGGCTAGATTATTCGATATAGTATTGACATACATTATTCGCATGACGTGTGGCGAGTGCGTATTCAGGCATATTTTGCGCAATGGTCTCTTCATTTAGCTCGAGACCCATGTAATCTCCTAAAGATGGGTACAACATACTTGGTGCAGAAGGAACATAAATCGGAGCCGAGGGAGTCGTGGATTCAATCGGTATTGGAGCGACATATTGTGATTCAGCTTGTATTTGAGCCTGCAATATTATTTCAATCGATATAAATAATTATTCATATAGAGTATTTATTTGTAAAAATAATAGTACAAAAGATATTTTGTAAATTATAATCTAAAACTTTTTTGCAATACAATATATAGATCATGAATCCTCCATGCAGTTTACCTTTATCATGTGATCTATTTTCATATCTTCCAGCGTAGGATAAAGAGACATTTTGATTTTTTTTTTAATGCTCTGCAATAAAATATAGAAACATATTAGTTCTTTTTTTATTCTAAGATTTTTATTTTTATTTGTTCTTGGTAAGGAGGGTAATATTATGTCAAAATTTTCTTTTATAAAATAAAAAATCAATATACATACAATATTAATTTTTATTCTATATTAATTAATGACATAAGTAGTCGCACAAGATCGATATGAAAGTCAAGTCAAAGTGGTTTTTCCATTCATTGCAATCGGAATGTTTAATATATGTATTTTCGCAAACTAAATTAACATTTTTATTACACTATCAACCTCAAGAATATTTTGATAGGCCAACGGACGAATTTTTATCGAGCTCACAATGACTAGAGAGTTAAAGATTAAAGGGATTAAAAAAAAAGATGAAAAGAACATTTTTAACTAGCACATTTAGTATATATTCAGTTTAAATGTTTTTATATCGTTTTTATAATTTGCTATTTAATCTAATCTAATCTAATCTAAAATAAGCAAGTTAGTTCAACAAATTACGAAAGCATATGTCATATAATTCAGCAAATAAAGAAGCAATTTTATGTAGTTTAAAGACACGTACGTATGCAATAATGCAAATATCATTTTAGACTTCTGTATAAATTATGAAAATGCAAGAGAAATTTGTTTGTACTACAAATACCTTCATGATTATTCACAGTTATGTATTTTACCATTCCTATGTATGAGTCATATACTTCCTTTCATTTTATCTAACATATTTGACACTCATACTCTCCTTACTTAATATAATATATAATATATAATAAAATCAAGTTAATATTTTTATTAAGAAAAAATACATCTTTCTGAGTAACTTGCTTTTTTAACTTTCCTTTTTTTTCTGCATTCTCCGTGATATCTGAAGTGTTAAGATATCTAAACTAATATACAGGATGGAAATGATATAACTGGATGTAATTTTTTGTACAAAACTAAATCAAAAGAACAAATTTTTTTCATCCGAAGCTTTATTTCCGGGAAAGTCAAGTGTAAAAATCACGTTGAATATTCGTGTATTTAAAGAACGTACGATTTGTAGAAAGATATCCTGGCGAAAATTTTTCTCATAATTTTTATACGAATTGGAACATTTTTCAGAAATATTCAGAAATATTCGAAGAGTTTACATCTCTCAGAATTTTTCATACAAATGAATTCTAAAATATTCTAAAATTTCCCATTCCATAATTTTTAAAAAATATTTTTTAATTTTTTAGATTTTATAACAGATATTTTATCAGAAATTATACTATAAAAAAATCTTAAAAATCTTACAATATTTTATAATTAACATATACGAAAAATTCTGAGAAAAGATGTAATTTTTTAGGAAATGTTTCAATTCGTATAAAAAATGTGAAAAAATTATAAAATTATATAGAAATTTTGAAAAATTATATGAAAAATTCTGAAACAAATTTTTATCAAGGTAATGCAAATGTTATCTATTTACATAACATTCATATTCCTTCACCAATGACAGGATTAAAGAAAATGAGACAAATAATTAAAGTTTATTTTAAGAAGAAAGAAATATTATTCCTATTGTTGTAAAATTATGATTCAGACATGAATAAAAACAGTGAAGAAATCATTCCTCATTGTTCTATAATTTTTTCTGGATAATATTGATTGTAAAAAATTTAAAAAATCAAGATAACAAGATAACAAGAAGAAAGGAGAATAAGATTTAAATGCTATATAACATATAATTGAAAAGAAATACAATTTTAATAAATATACATATTAAATATAAATATAAATATATATTAAATTAATTTAATTAAATATAAATACATGTAAATATAAATATATATATTTAAAGTTATTAATTAAGTTGTAAATAAATATTTACTAAATGTAAATATATTTATTTTTATTTGGTTACAATAATTATTAATTTGAATCATTTTTATTAAGTAAATATTTATTTATTATAAATAAATGTTTACTTAGTATTCAAAAAATATTAAGATTTAGTAAATTTTTTTCAGCACAAAAAAATTTTTTTCACGTACTGGAACATTTATTCAATTTTTAAATCTCTTGTGTGTTTTTATCATTTTTATAAGAGAAATTCTTAAATTTTGTAATAAACAGAGATCTTTCAACTCTGACCTATCTCAAAACTGCATAGCCTATTTCAACAAAAAACAATATTTTAAATCAGTTCAGTATCAATTGTCTTCCGCAGAATACATTGCATCATATTGCTAGAGTATAATGTATCACAAAGATAGCATGATAGATATCCAAGAGCAAATATAATATGTATATATATCCTACAGCTAAGAACAAAGATACATATATGTTTATTATTTTTACACAGAAAACATTTCATTAATATTAGATTTGCTTTTTTTTTATTACTGCATTCGATTACACTAAAACTTTCCTTTTCGCTTTATCAAAAATAACTTTATTTCACTTTAAATACAAGGAGCGTGCACTAGTTGCTATAAAAAACATATCTATTGTCGAAAGCATCGTTTATTAGTCGAACTTCCTTAGTCATCTATCCTTCTTTTAGATACTTCTATGTAATTTTAATACGGCTACATAATTTTAGTACTGGCTACGTACATTAAGGGCATTGTACAATTAAGTTATAATTAGCAGTAATAGGGCAAGAAGCGTCTATTCACGACTAATGATTAATGACATGGAAGATTGCACGCTGAATTTATGACGAATATATTTGTTAGATAAAGCAAGACTTACCAGTGGGTATCAATCAAAAGTGTCAACGCGCCGACTGTTGCCGTGCCAATTTAAATAAACTGTCACTACTAATTGTCGAAATCTCCGGCAATTTTTTTGCTGCCGCGAACTGACAGCGAACCGACAAAATCAGCCAGTGCACCTATGATCGATGAGTGTCTCTACGCACTGAGTGGGGCGCTGCTGTGTTCTCGGCAATGTTCGGCATTGTTCGGTGATAGTTGCGATAAATGACACTAGATAACGCTCGATATCTGCAGTTTTTTTATAGCATTTTTCATTAGAAAAACTGGTGCAGCACTGCTGCACATTACGATGCAGATGAATGCAAATCAATTCACATATTTTCAGTGTCAATAAATAATTTGACTCTTTTATTTACATATTTTTATTGTCATAATTTTAAAAAAAGATTACTCGAAAGCACATTAATGTCCACCATCCGACATCTTGCAAAAAAAATTATTTATTAATATAAAAAATATCAACCCATTTGTACTTAATTGCACCAGTGTTGCATTAGTTTTCCCAGCAGAAAACATAACTCTCTGAGCTTTTCAGAGACTCATACGTGTCCCAGACTTTCTTGGACTGGGTTCGTTGGCTGGGACTGGGCTTGCATGCCCGACAGCCCGATCTCGGATTGTGCGTGTAATTGAATTATAACGTGAGTTCATCAGAAAATTAATTTGCAAATTTCTTGGAATGTAGGAAACAATTGTCTGACTAAAAGAACAGCTAAGTGATCTTTGATCCTTTATTTTTTGTTTGACAGATGATATCAACAAGATATGTATCATTCCTATCAGGGATAATAATAGCTTCTCTAACATGGGCATTCAGCCTGTATCTTTATTCAAGACTGTCACAAAATGTCATCACCACCAGTCCCACAATATTAATTCCTATTGTTTCCAAACATGGAGAAAGTATTGACAAAGATATTATGCTGCGTGACAATGTTATCATTGCACGCAATGAGAAACAAATATTAGCTGGTAAGGAAGCCTATAACTTAAAGAGCAATAAGAACTTCAGGAAAAATGACCTGATCTTGCAGCAACTTCAGGTTGTTCCAGTAAAACCTGCAGTCACTTTGGAGCAAGGTATATCAACAATGTTAACATTCTAGATTATTATTGAATTGTCAAACCCAAAATCAAGCAAAGTATTTTAATAGGTTTAGATGAATTAGGCATGGTGAAAAATTTAGAAGATCAACAGAAGAGGGACGAGGGTTATAAGGAGTATGCCTTTAATATTTTGATATCAGACAATCTTGGCGTGCAAAGAAATATACCAGATACGAGACACAAGCTGTGCAAGATGCAAAAATATCCTGTCAATTTGCCAAATGCTAGTATAATTATTTGTTTTTACAATGAGCATTATACAACCCTATTGAGATCTTTGCATTCTGTGCTTGAAAAAACACCAACAGCACTTCTACATGAGATTATCTTGGTGAATGATTATAGCGACAGCGATATGTTGCATGAAAAGATAAAAGTATATATTAGAAACAATTTTGATGACAGAATACGATTATTCAAGACTGAAAGAAGAGAAGGTTTGATCAGAGCACGGGTATTTGGAGCTAGGAAAGCAACTGGCAAAGTTTTGATCTTTTTGGACAGTCACATAGAAGTAAATGAAATGTGGATTGAGCCACTTCTTTCAAGGATTGCTTATTCGAGAAATATCGTACCGATGCCAGTGATTGATATTATAAATGCAGATACATTTCAGTATACCGGGAGTCCATTAGTGAGAGGTGGTTTTAATTGGGGTCTTCACTTTAAGTGGGATAATTTACCAATTGGAACATTAAATCATGACGTTGATTTTGTAAAGCCCATCAAGTAAGATAATTTTTATATCTTCATATAAATGTGCTTAATTATAAAAATTATATATAATACTTATATATAATCTCTTTAACAAATAAATATTTCTTGTTAATAGATCCCCAACTATGGCTGGTGGATTGTTTGCTATTGATAGAGAATATTTTACAAAGATGGGAGAATATGACATCGGTATGGACATTTGGGGTGGAGAGAATCTTGAAATATCATTCCGAGTAAGTATTGATTAATTTAATCCTTTATATTTATTTTTTTTTGCCATATATATGTAATGTTATTAACTTCTTTTTCTAGATATGGATGTGTGGTGGTAGTATCGAGCTTATTCCCTGTTCACGAGTGGGTCACGTATTTAGAAGACGACGGCCGTATGGTTCGGATGATCCACAAGACACCATGTTAAAAAATTCCTTGCGAGTTGCGCATGTATGGATGGACGAATATAAAGATTACTTCCTGAAAAATGCTAAAACAATTGATTATGGCGATATCTCAGAGCGATTAGCGTTGAGACAGAAATTAAAATGTAAAACATTCGGTTGGTATTTGAAGGTGGTTTATCCTGAATTAACATTGCCAGATGATACAGAAAGGAGGCTCAAAGATAAATGGGCCAAACTTGATCAAAGACCAATGCAGCCTTGGCATTCAAGGAAGAGAAATTATACCGACCAGTATCAAATCAGACTTTCAAATACCGCGCTTTGTATCCAAAGTGAAAAGGATATTAAAACTAAAGGTTCCAAACTTATCTTGATGCCGTGTTTAAGAATTAAATCACAGGTAAGCATTGTCATCAAATGAGAAAAGAAAAAAAGAAAATTTTGCCATTTTTCAAATTTACAT
>Ga0157364_1003676_pt1 | contig 14965 bp, 15 predicted proteins | sample AttsexASBM2_FD_111476 | JGI IMG/M metagenome (GOLD analysis project Ga0157364, IMG submission 111476) | Fungus gardens microbial communities from leaf cutter ant in Ribeirão Preto, State of São Paulo, Brazil - Atta sexdens ASBM2 | ecosystem: Host-associated > Fungi > Mycelium > Unclassified ... | reverse complement strand
ATTTGATTTTATTCAAGTGAATGTTGTTTTTTGAACATTATGAACATATTTGTTTCAATAAAATTACTCTTTGAATGAAATATTGCGTCCTGAACTTACAAAATTGAAATGAACTTTCCGATGAACCTAATATATGTATACATATATTTATAGCTGTATTGTTCAGTGGTGGTCAAATAATCACCACCAAATTCAATAATTCTTGTGAATAATAAATGTATAATAATAATAGAATCTCAATTAATTATGTACGCCAAATTAACATTAAATTAGCATCATAAATTAGTTATATGGCATAACTTAGCATCGTAAATGATTGCGATAAACATGTACGAGGCTCGTAATACGAGAGACATTCAAAGGAAGACTTCTTTTCAGGGAATTACATGTACAATTTTGTTACGCATTTAAATGATACAACCAATGAAGAAAAAGCCCGAAATTGCACTTTCACTTTCACCGTATCGCGCCACGTGGAACCGTTGGAATTGCAGTACTATTCCTGACACGAAGCGCAACGGTATTCGTTGACGGTGAAACAGACGTACAGACAGACAGTTGTGCAAGCAAGAACAATTTGATTCCTCGCATTAATCAGTGACTGCTTTCGCAGTCGGAGCATCGCAAAAAGAGAACGATGTTTTTCTTTTTTTGCCTTCGGCCTTTCACACGCGCTGCCAAATATCTGCTGTACGTGCTGAATTTTTTTCCACACATCGGGTAGAATATTAATACTTGTGGTATTCGACGCTCTGAAATTGATGGTAAATTCTTACGATATACACAAAATGATGAATTCTCTTTCTCTCACTCTGTCTGTTTCTCTATCTCTTTCTTTCTTTCGCTGAGCAGAAGCGACTGCTCGAGCAACTCGCGCCCCCACGAGACTCTCGACTCTTTAAACTGGGTGAACACTATCAGCGCCTATCAGCGACCAGTATGGCTCCAACCCTTCGGCAGAGACGACGTTGCTGAGTAGCCCTTGTATCTGTGCTCTCGTCTCAAACGGAAATGCTCGTTAACAAGTATCATCGTGCGTTGAGTGGGCGGATCTCGCTCCGACAGCTGCTAAACGGTATTTATACTGCTTCATTCCTCTTCAGATTCGTATAATTCATATAATGAGCGACAAGAAATCTATCCTGGAGCACGCCGCTCTATCGCGGATGCTGGACCGTGACAAAATCGATAAATTCATTCCGGCTCCAGCTGCTTCGCCGCCCCGCGAACCTTAAATCTCTACACAGAGCAGCGATCGCAGAAAGCAAAAAAGCAGTGAATAATATTAAAATAGGAATTAATATTATAACTTTCTCACAATGTATTTTTAATGGATACTTTTAACACTGTATATATATATATATATTTTTTTTTTTTATTAAAAAATATTAATACCTTCTGTTAAATTGATTTAATTCTATTCAAAAGGTTAATTAAGTCAATCTTATTCAAAATAACAGGAAAAAAGAATGTTTATTTTCGTCATAATAATATTGAACGTTGTAATGCTAATTTTAAATCGATTTTGTAAAAAAACACAGCTTTGTATTAACGACAAATATTTTTGAATCTTGATGATAAAATAAGCAATAAAATAATATGTATAAATAGTATTAATATGAATTAATATTACGGTTGCTATAAATATTTTAGGTTATTTTTTTCAGTGTGACAAAGTAAATTGAACATAAATATAAAGTGTCAACGAGATGTATACAATCCGAAGAGGAATTCGTTACAATCTCTTATAATTTTAAACAACTAATTCTTGATTTAAAAAAGTAGAAAATTTTTTGGAATAATACAAAAAACACATTATCACTCTTGTCAACTTTGTGTTACTTCACATATTTGTATTGAATTAAATTCTATCTCATGATATAAAGTATTTCAGATATCAAACAGACGATCTGATATCTAAGATAGGAGAGCTCATCATTCAAAACATGTTATTTCAATCAAAATCAAAAGTTTGTCATACATATCTTATAATCAGATATCATTAAATGAGAATTTTATCTTTTAATTCTGATTTTGATATCTATAGATACAAATTGTTTTTAACACAGTCTCCTTGTTACAATCTCTATTTTCTTTATTCATTTGTGCGTTTGCGGCTTTTATCCCACGTCATTGCAACAGTGATTTATGAGGGGTTCAAATAAAATCACACTAATGCATGAAGCAATCATCCTTAACTACCGTCAATAGAACTGATCATAAGAGTTGTAGAACAATTTAGCGAGTTAAGTTATTTTTCTGCTCGGGTATGGATATGTCAGTAAAATCCAAAAGCGCACAAAAATTTATATACTGTAAATATACAGGATGTCCCCAAATTCACAGTAAGAATTAAAATTCACAGTAAGAAAGTTCCAAAAATTCAAATTATTTACCATTTTTCGAATAGTAGCTTTTGAGACATAAAAATTTTTAAATCAATTAAATATTACGGTTAAACGATTGCTTATCTCGCCTGAGTCGCCACGCGCGATAACTTAAAACTATGGCGTACAAAAAAATGTAAAGCGTTTTAATAATACTTTTTCTTCTATCTTTTTTTAGAATTTTCTTGATATTTTAATTTTCTGAATTTCCGGACAGCCTGTATATTTAAATAAAATATAGAAATTTGCACGTAGAAATACTTGTTCAAATGAGTATATAATATTGTCGTGCAGGCGTTACTATATGGAAGAGATGCTTAACCGGTTCGGTGCCGAGGGAACCTGAAGGGCCGGTACTTACGACCGAAATACCTGGCCCTCGATCGCGCAGCTTGTTACAAGAATTGAGCTCGATGCAAGTACGTCAGACCCTCTTGATTCTTTGGGTGACATCATGACACGACATTTTGTTTAATTTATCAATTTAGTCGCTTGCTATCCGCGACGATATTTTGAACGCTTCGCCTACGAATTTTAATCCAATAATTCAAGCTATGTAGTTGTACTGTTGTCATATAGAATTGCTATATGTAGACTTAAATGTACACATAAAATATGAGTAATAATGCCAAATCTTTTGTAAATATTTTGTAAACCAGAGACGAAATGGGTTTACAATGTTGAAATCTGTGACTTCAGCAAGCGTCTTCCGTACAATTCTTCGCAGACTATGAAAAATCCGCCGGTAATTATATAATTGACGTTGACGGGAATGTGTTGCTGGACGTTTATATGCAAATCTCATCAATGCCTCTAGGGTATAATCATCCGGCGATGCTGGAGGCTCTCGCCGATCCCGTTAATCAAGTGAGTGATATAAAAGCACATCGTCGCGGAGTACCGTATTTTTTTTCATGTATGGAAATTTGCGTGCTAACTTCCTCTACAAGATGTATCACTTATACTTTAAGTACACAGTATTGAGAAGAAATTCTAATAATCGAATATTCTTGATATACCTTCATATAAATTATTTTACTTTAGGAAGACGGTGTTCAAGTTGTATGAAAAATAGTTAACGATTATGATTCTTTTCAGAGAATTATAGCGAATAGACCTGCTTTAGGTGTCTTTCCAGGAAAAGACTGGCCTAATAGATTAAGAGATGTTCTACTTAAGAAAGAGGTAACAGATATATGCTAAAACTATAATTCATTTCCTATATTGTCTTTTATCTTGGCGCAATTGAAAAAAATTGTTATTTTGAACAGTTGGCACCACCAGGATTATCACACATTACGACAATGATGTGTGGTTCTTGTTCTAATGAGAATGCTTTTAAAAATATTTTTATCTGGTACGCCGAGAAACAAAGGCAAGGCAAACCGTTCACGAAGGAAGAGATAGAATCGTGTATGATGAACCAAATCCCTGGTTCACCGCGATACTCTATTATGTCCTTTAAAGGTCAGTCATTTGTTCGAGTGAAAACAAGTTTCATTCCAATTAGGAATCTTTATGAAGTATTTAATATCGATAGGTAGTTTTCATGGAAGAACCTTAGGTTGTCTCTCAACGACTCACAGCAAGTACATTCATAAGATGGATATACCAGCTTTTGACTGGCCTATCGCTTCCTTTCCAGAGTACAAATATCCTTTAGAAGAAAACGTTCGAGAAAACAAACAGGAAGATAAGCGTTGTCTCGCAGAGGTATATCGTCAAATCTTTATAGTACATTGACACCAAAAGAATCAATATTTCTCACTCATTAAAAGGATCAAGCAAATAAATTAATAGGAAAATTAAGAAAATGATGGAAAATTAAGTGTTTCATTATCATAAAAAACATAATTACTGAAAAATCAAGACATCTTAAGATTTTGTCTTTTACACAAAAAATATAATATTAATTTAAAAGATAGAAATGATCAATAATGATTATTCAGTATTTCTAGTATTAAATACCTCTTTAAATGTTTCGCATAAGAAGATTAAAAAATTTGATTGATATTTTAGGTCGAGGAATTATTTGAGAAGTACAAAAACGAAAAGAAAGTACCAGTGGCTGGCGTGATAATTGAACCTATTCAAGCAGAAGGCGGTGATAATCACGCATCCCCAGAATTCTTTCAGGAACTTCAACGCGTGACACGAAAGGTAAGGCTTGCAAAACAATTATCTTACAGTACGTTATCAAAAGATATACTGCAATCTCACGTTAAAATATTTCAGTACGGAGCCGCGTTACTTATCGATGAAGTACAAACCGGTGGCGGACCAACGGGAAAAATGTGGTGCCACGAGTACTTTAATTTAGATACTCCACCCGACGTAATGACTTTCAGCAAGAAAATGCAATTAGGCGGTTATTATCATTCGGAGGATCTGAAGTAAATCTTTTTTTTTTCAATGATAAAATAATATAAAATCATGTTTTAAATATTAACGTATAATTACCTGCACGCAGACCGAAACTGTCATATCGTGTGTTCAATACTTGGATGGGCGATCCCAGCAAAGTGATCCTGCTCGAGACGATTATAAATGCGATTAAAAAGGAGAATCTTTTGGATAGAGTTACATGCGTGGGCAATTATCTGTTAAAACATTTGATGGATATGCAAAAGGAACATTCCAATGTAATCAGTGCAGTGCGCGGACGTGGAACTTTCATAGCGTTTAATTGCTCCTCGCCTGAAGCGCGAGATAGCATCATCAAGAAACTTGCAACGAAAGGTAAAATGTTGCAACATAAAATGTGCTAAGAATATCTTCAATGTTTTCGTATTTTCCTCTTCTTATTAGGTATTCAGACAGGTGGATGCGGCAGCCAGGCTGTACGGCTGAGGCCTGCGTTGACCTTCACAGAGCATCATGCCGATATATTTCTGGATGCGCTTCGCTCTGTTTTAAAAAAATAAAAATCAGCTTGGCAATATCTTGCGTCTTCCAAATCAGATGTTCCATATTGAAGTACTCATAGAGATATATCGTGTGATTTATGAAGTCTATAAATAATCATTATTTTTCTATGGCAGTTAACATTATGAAAATATGTTACGAAGAGTTTACGATAAATGGTGAATTAATGACAATGCAGTATGACAAACTAAACGATGTAATATATAATATTTGATTATCTCGTAAGTTGTAAGTATATATGAATGATTCGATACGAACTAGAAAATATTCAAAAAAAGTTATGATACAAATGTATTCTTTAACAAATTTAGAACAATAATGTTTTTATTGAGTAAAAATTCTCTCTACATCGATTATTTATACATTTCATATATTGAGCAATATTTGCTATATTTGAAAAAATATAGTATAAAATAATGCTTAACAATCAATTGTATATTAACTTGTAATATACAATATTTGTATATTACATGATGTACATTAACTAATAATATGTATCAACTTTTAACAATTAATTGTTATGATTTATATTCTGTTTTATCTTTCTTTTATTATCTTTTATTATCTTTTTATATTTTTGCTATTATTTGTTAATTTTGACTTCATTGACATAATCAGACAAATTATTGCACAATTACAAAATGTCTTCCAAAACAACTGCCAATAAAAAATGTTTAAGCTAGATCCTTATTGTTATCAAGTCTTAATGTCATTCATCTCGACATTTTCTTCAATATATCAGCAAAATGTTCATATTCTCGATGATGACTCTTCTGTGTCATGTAAGCCTTTGTCCTCATCTGAAAAAAATATCCGAAATAAAGATTTTAAAAGCAAAACAATGTATAAAAAAAATTTAAATCTTGATTATTCTAAATATGTATTTACTGTCACTTTAGAATCCACCGAACCGTGTCGTTGTGATAAATGCCACAAATTTACAGCCATGTTTGCTAATGCAGTGTCTCGTAAATTTGCACGAATAATAAAACAATTAAACAGCTCGAGAGCAAGAGCTGATTGTTTATCGAATTGTTCGGTGGATCCAAGATACTTGAGATGGCCTAAGATTTCTTCAACGATTTTTGAACATATTTTATTGACTTCACCGATAAATTTCTGATCCGATCCATACAATTTATCATTTGAGTCAACCTAAAACGGCATTATATAAATTGTGACATATTATATAAATTTTAAAGATTATAATTAATTTCTCTAATTTTAAAGTATCGGAAATATGATAGCTATTTATTTGCCCCTTCAAATATGCACAAAAGCATGAAATACCTTATCGATATGGTACGGATAATTTTCCTGCGCTACCGTTGAAAGAAGATCGAGTACACGTAAATATAAATATGGTTTGATTGAGGTATTCTCCTCAAAGCAACGTTGAACTGCATTGAGCAAGCCTCTCATCAAATACAAGACGCCATGCTCTGGGCTATCCTAATACAGAACAATCTTAAAATCATAAAATTAAAAACATAGCGTATATCAATATACTTACGGGAACTACTAACAATGTTGACAAGAAATTCGATAAGTATGAGAGCAAATATGGCTGCGAGCTTTTCTGTCTTCCATCGATATCGATAGTTTTCGGCATTTCCGGAACTAAACTCAAAGCAGCCTTAAAGCAAGCATCGGCTGAAAAATGCCAATTTACGTATATAAATTAACGAAAAAAAAATAAAAAATGTGTTAATATTAAAATAAAAATTAATTCAATTCGCACCTTGGCCTAGACATTGATTTAAAAGGGCAACCTGTCCAGACAGTAGATATAATTGAAGGCGTGTATGGACTAGAGTTAACGATGGTATGGTAATGAAACAGAATGCAGCACAGGCACGTACAAACGCTGACGTTCTTCTCGTGTGATGACCACGTACTATCTTCCTAGTATCAACTGATAATCTATTCACGCACTGAGCGCAAATAAAAAGAGACTCTATTATCGCTAATCCTTTTTTCTTTATATATCAACAGTGTAAAAGAAAGAATCATTTATGTATTATCAAGTAGAACATATATGTATCACATACTTGTACAAGTTGTATATGAACGCTATCAAGATTAGGAAATGCTGCCCTGGCCTCTACGTAAAAACTAAGCTGCTTCTCAAAATCGCGACCATAATCTACTCGTTGTACTAGTCCGCATATTAGTTGTCCGATCTGTCGTTTCTCATCTTCGACGGTTAGAGCACTGTAATGATTTATTCGATTTTAGAGATCAAGATAAACTTTAATCGTAAAATTAAATTGATGTACCTAACAGAATCGTGCATTATTCTCGCAATAAACATCAGAGCGTTTATAATAATAGGATCCGTAATAGGTCCATTTTGCACACTCAATCCTTCTATGACAGTTTTACAAACTTCAACCTTAACACTTTCCTTGTGAAACAAGTCAATTAGAGGTAAAAAATTGTCCTACAAAACGTCAAATAATTTGTAACAAATCAAACGTCTTAAAATTAATTATGAATAAATATGAATATATGTGCGTTTATAATAGCGCGAATAGTTACCATAGCAAGTAGTGATTCAAAATCTTGTGTGTGGGCAACTATCTTTTCAATAATATTCTGCAATTGTGGATAATAATTTTCGAAAGCTTTGTTCGGTCGTAGCCGATCTATTATTTTGTCGAAAAATAAATTTAATTCAATTACCTATAAACATAATATGTACAATAATAATTTAATTTCACATAAAGTATAATTAAATATTATTTGTGCAAATATAACTTACAGAAAAGTGTATAACAGTGAACTGAATCCAAATCTCGACGCAATGCATGAATTTGTTAGGATCTGTGAGGTCCGTTATATATTTCCATATCACGTTAAGCACTGATTGACAGTCTTCTTTCGGCGGAGATTCTCGTACAAGGCATTCTCCCAAACTCCGATATAAGAGATATTGAGGATACCCTGTTGCATTAAAAAGAGAAAACGTAACTTAAAAGTGTTATTATATTCTCGATTTCATTTTTTTTAATCTCAATACCATCGTCTTCACTCGCTACTATTAAATTTACAAAATCCATAGCACGTACAGCAATATAAGTAGGTTTAAATGCAGTCAACACTGTATTTAATAATAACGATCTGAAAATATATATATGTCGATTAGATAAAAGTTAAAAATTAAAGATAAATTAAAAATATACGTTTAAAATATATTTACCCGTTCTCTTGTTTTTTACAACGAGATAAAACCTCTTCAAGAAGGCTCTCGGGTGATATCGCCACTAAAACCTGTACGATCCAATCCAAAGCTGGCGAATATAAATTAAGATACGAATGAAGAGTAACATTTTGCTTCACTATTTCGTTTCTTACAGCAGTCCCAAATAGCTGCTGGTACGTAAAAAGAAAGTCATACAGATTTTCCCTCACAAATTCGAAGTCTGATGTTTTGTTCAACGCCAATCCCACACGACATAAATAACATCTCGCGTAAACCGCTATCAATGGATTTCCGATACCTCTTATCATACGAGTTATACGTAACAGAGCAGTATTAAATTCACTAAAATAAAAGTATTACTTTAATATTTCAATCATTATGTTATGTTACAACATTACGAATATTTATACAGTCGAAAATCGTACCTAGTCGTTAGAAAACTGTAAGATTTTATTATTGCCATTTCTACATAAAGACGCGGTACTAATTCCCGTATTGAAGCTATCTTGTAAAACCAATTCCGACATGTCTCCTTCGCGTTCTCAGGAACCATGTCGGGTGTAAAATTATCGGGTAAACTCGTGGGTACTTTACTTCCTGGTCTAAGAAAAAAATATTAATATCAATAATTATAAATAACGTTTATAACTACTCGATAAAAAAAAACATAAAATACATGCAATTAAAAAATAAGAATTTTCTTATATAATAATTACTTGTAATACTCAGCCTTCATTTTCAATCTTTCATACACAAGTTTTCCAAAAATATCCAAAATATCTGTGATGAGAACAAACTTGCTCGGATAAAAAGCCATTACGGATGTATCTACTAATAATTTGGCACACTGAAATAATTTAACATTAATTCTTAAATCATAAGTTCTTTTTTGTTCTAAGTTCTCATTCTATAAAAACTAATAAATATGTCAAAACCTGTATTGCAATTTTGAGCGCCTTTACTCTTTGGTCGCAATGCCACGCTTGTACTAGTTCGTTGTTTAATTGTTCGATTCGTGCTGTGTATTGTTGCTGCGACAAGTCCAACATTTGCCGAACAGAACCTTCTTCAAAATCATCTAATTGTTCAAGTCGCGTTTTTACCTTGTCGACCATTGGCCCACTCGGCTGAACTTTCACTACAACTGTAACAAAACAACATTGTAGCAATTTAAAAAGTTATTAATCAATAAGCAATTTAAAATAAATGATATTGTATTTTAATATTTCTTCACGAATTAAATTAATTAATAATCTTTTTAAAAAGGTACCTTTTTCGCCACCTGATAAGAAACTGGTGACAATCGATAATTTTTCAGAGGTGGTATATTTACTTAGTATAGCGGAACGTCTAACAGACCATGGTTCTACCAATTCCTCTGCTGTGTCCTTTGATTTTTTACCCGCAGGTGCAACATTAGAATAATCCCACTATGACACAGATAATATAAACTTAAGTTATAAAAATAATAAAAACACATAATTAAATCTAAATAAATATATTACTTCGTCTGCAGCCATTTTAGAGAGAGGATCCAATTCTTCTCGAGCAAATTGTGTAAGAGGATCAGAACCGTCTAGGGAAGGATGATTCAACAATGGATCACTCAGTGGATTTGCAAGAATCGGCGCGTGTGTTGGTGTAGGTGTTCCAGTGGAGGAACTGGTACTTGTACTCCGCAACGCACTTCGTCTAGCTACGCTACGTCCATCAATTAACTATACAAGAATAACAAATCTTTTATCAAATTTATTGTTCATACAAGATAGAATACGAGGTAGAAATTAAAACATTAGGCCTGTTCGTGTTGCTTGAAATCGTTCGTGTTGCTTCAAAAATGTTGTATTTAAAATGAGATAAAAATATATTTTGACATTAAAGAGAGAAAAAGCGAAGTTACTGAGTACAAAAAGTACAAATAACGCGAATAGATCTATTTATGGTACTTCAGCTATTTCTTACAGTAATTACAACTGGTTTTAAAGGATGCTCCATAGCTTCTTCCAGACATGCAAACTTTACAGTCCCATATTCCATGGGTTTTGATATCCTGCAAACAAAATTTCTTTTTTGTATAATATAGTTCATTTTTTTATATTAGAAGAAAATCTTATATAGTATCTTATATAGCAATAATAGTATCATCTGACAAAACACAAACTAAACAATAACATTATATCAATGTTGAAGGCTGCTTTTCTTTTAGGAGATATAATCGACACATATCGTTTCGTCGTTATTATTCCTTGAATGCCAAGAATTTAAAGATAGAATGATGTCTGTGTCATTAAAGGGAAAGCACCAAAAGATATATTTTCTATGACAAAATTACACTTTTGAAGCTTAAAATGAGATATATGTTTGACGAAAGTGAGAAAGAAAGTTCTAGTGTAGGAATAAAAAGCAGATCTATAATAATATCCTATTCTCTAAAATTTTCAGAATGACTCTAAATAATAAAATCTCATTCTTAAAGACTAAAAATTGAGGTTCCTACTCCTTAAGACAGGTTCAATTTTCACTTTTTAGAGTGAGATTCCATTCCAAAGAATTTAGAGAGTGCTCAACAATGTAACTGTTATGTACAACATGTGTCATATTACAATTATATTGTTGAAGAATAACAATATTGATGTAATATTACTGTTTGTGTTCTGCAGAAATAATAGACACTTGAACGAAAATTAATTTTCTCACCATTCTATCTCCGTCATATTTTGCACTCTGAGATACTGTTCTCAAGTCAGAAGTAGAATCACACCATGTAATCCGATATCACGCCGATATTATCCGGTTCATCATGCAGCTTCAGAATCTGACATTAAAAAGCCGACACCCGACTCGACACGGAGTCCAATCAAACATCAACTAATCCTCGTGCAAAGTCGGGAAAAGTATGGCGTGGTGGAACCACCGATCGAGCCGAGTCCCACACGGATATGGGACGAATTCATCCATCACGCAATACACTTATTGGTCGTCCAACGGGAGTCTCCAGGAGTTCTATGTGTTAATATAGATTAACTTTAATCTTAGTTTATAACTTACTTTCTATCTTTTTCCAGTTCGAAGAATTAAATTAAAATTTATCTACAAGATTAAAGTTAATCTAAAACTGAATAAAGTAAAGATTTTTTCAAATCCTGATCACCCCGAAAAACTATTCGTTTCCGTTAACGCGGCCTCACGAATCGCCGATTCGCCTCGCAGCGAATTCTGAAGTATTTTGAAGCAACTCCGAGCTCGTGCAATTCAATGGAATTGTTCAATAAGAATCGAAGGTTTTCAACGAACCGCCAATTCTGCTTATTTGAGTGCCGATCACGACGCAGGGCAGCACCGACAACGTCCCCAGAAATCCGACCACGGGTGTGCTGTTCTCCAAATCTCCATTCCAGTACTTCAGTCCTCGCAGCATATCACAATTCGCACGCTGCACGCGAGTTACGGGAATTTCTGCGGAAATTCGCGACGCATTCGGGCCATGGACGAAGTTCTTGAAAGCTGGGAGCAGATTGAGGAATCCGGAGTAAGACACATCTCAGAATTTCGTTTTCCAAATCGGAGTGTAAGACCGAACGGTCTCGTGTTAACCTATAACCTCCTTCGAGTTCCGGAGTTTCCGTCGATGACGAGAAGACTTTCCGCGGTTTGTCGTCTCGCGTTTTCTTGCTTTGGAGCATCCCGAGTATCGCACTTGTATTCTTCGTTGTTTGTACATCGTGATCCTTAATTGATAGATTGATTCACGCGAGTTAATCGTAGTACTTTATGCTGCCATAAGGACACGTTTTTGCACAAAATTCTTTTCCTAAAATTTCTTTTCACTCCCGGTCGATTTCGTTCATGGAAATTATTTATCGTTATATGATATATAGAAGAGGGATGAAAATTCTGATGGCTTTTAGGCACTTGATAAAAGACTGGAAGCTCTTCGGTTGAACACAGTGGAGGAAGAAATAGAATCTTCTAGGTAGGTTCAGGTGAACGTTTCTCGAACTTGTTTCCCCTTCATGCTTTTAAGTCATTTAAATCTTTTTGAAGAAAATATTTCTGTCATTTATAATATACAATATATAGTCTATATATTTAACAATATTTTGGATATAGAACCAGTAATGATGCCAACACAAGGATGATTATATTAGGGGAAGATGGCCTTAGATCTCAATACGTACCTCCAAAACCTATGGTAAAGATATTAAAGAGACCTACTGCAGATTCGCGAGGTAGCGGTGATGGTCCACTGAACGATGAAAAACCTAAGCAACCTATTAAGTCTCTTAAGCAGGTATGTAATTTAGGATGCTTACCAGCAAAAGACACATGGTGAATTATTTCATTACTTCATTACACTAAAGGTGCTTTAGTAAGAGACATACAGTGTACAATAATACAGTAAAACAAGAAGTTTTTTCCATTTAGTGACACAAACATCATCTTTTTTGATATTCAGAAAGTAATAAAAATAGAACAACTTTCCATTTGTCACCAAATGGAAAGCATCCAAGGATGTATAATAATTTATTGTGTTACACTGTGTCATTTGTGTCTCTTGGAAAGTATCATCTATTAGTATACATTAAAGACTGCTTTGTATAATATAAATGCATAAATCTAAGTGAAATAATATAATCAATTTTGACAATGAAATAATATATGTGGCTTCTGTTAAATAATGCAATGATATCATTATTGAGTATGTAATCGTTTAAAATATTTATATACATAAATGCTTTTCCATTTAACTTGGTTAATTTAATTTAAATATAGCAGCTTTTAGTATGTATTAGTGTAATGCAAGTGAATTCGCTAAAGACACAGTGAATTAGAGACTCTAGAGTCAAATTTTGTATTGGCCCATCATTTTTGTTAACTTCAATAATTAAGTTAGAAGTAAAATAATATTTAGAATAAAATAATATGTATAAAAAGGAACAATATATCCTTCTTTCTTACTTTTTGTTTTGATAAAGTTGCTCGTGGCCAGACTTTGTTATAGAATCTCTATAGTGAATCATTTCATCTTTATTTAACGTTGGTAAACAATCAAGATATAATGATTCTGTGTTATACTGTCAACCATCAGTATTTCTTGTTGAAAAATCCTTAATTCGTCCGTAAAACCCTATACTGTCGAACGTATGAAAATGTAACGAATTGTCTTAGCGGGAGCAAGAATATGCAGAAGCACGCAGGAGGATTCTGGGGGAAGAGAAGAGTCCAGAAGAGAAGACGATGCAAGAGATCAACAGAATTCAGGCAAAATCGAACACGCCGAACGGCAACAATTTTCCTAGCAACGTCGTTCGTATGCCTGCCGGTCCGGATGGTACCCGGGGCTTCAATGTACGCAGGTAGCGCGTCTTCCGACTGACTTTCCACCCATCTTCTTCCTCTCCTTCCTACTCGCTGCCATGGGGAAGGAGAACGGCTATGAGGCCAATAACATAGAATAACTTCGCGCTCCCAACTAGAGCGAACAAGATATTCTCGGAGCTGCGTCCTGCGAATTGTCATCGTGCATAGACGCAGCCTAGCAAGGATCGAGAGAAAATGGACTTATTCGAGTGAAAACGAAATGCTGATGTCATGCATTCTGTTGGTGCTCTCTTACGTGACAGATCGAAAAATAGAAAAAAAATAGGAAAATAATTATATTTATGTTTATATATGTATATATACTTGTACGTATGTACATGCACGGTATAATTATTTTTCTATATATTTTTTTCTATATATTTATAAAACGAAATTGCAATTCAGATATAATGGGACGGAAGCGTGGATTTGTTACAAAGAAAATGAATTGCTTCAGTTTGTAAACTTGTATAATAACTGATAACTGAAAGTATCTAACGTGGATTGTGTAATAAGTATCTTTGGACTGTGTAATAAAAGAACTTGTATATATACACATTATTATTATATACACATGTACAAGTAACAATTGTATGCGATATGTGAATCATTTTGTTATTAAATCAAAGATACTTTTAAACAGAGATACCTTTCATTGACTTCAATTTCAATATAATAAATATAAATGTGATATAGATGTAAAAGAGGGAAATGTTATTTTACAATTTTTTTATGTTGAATTGTTTAGAGAAGCGCAAATGTATGTATAATTTATTGAATTGTTTGTACTGATAAGTTTATAAAAAACATATTTCAATTACCCAAATTTTTGTGCCGTGAGGCACTCATTGTTTAAATTTCTTTGAACGATTACTACACTGAGGTGCCTTCTTGAACCTTCTTGAATAGTTATTAAGCATTATTGAGTCATGACTCACGAATGTCTAGATATGGATTGACATGTAGATGTAATTATCTCGTGTGAAGAACTTCCTAATTCCGAATTATATCAAAGATAAATTTATGTTATTGGAGTAGCCGTTCATGATAACTGATGATAACGTTCTACGCGTGCGTATATATCTCT
>Ga0157364_1003675_pt1 | contig 14971 bp, 18 predicted proteins | sample AttsexASBM2_FD_111476 | JGI IMG/M metagenome (GOLD analysis project Ga0157364, IMG submission 111476) | Fungus gardens microbial communities from leaf cutter ant in Ribeirão Preto, State of São Paulo, Brazil - Atta sexdens ASBM2 | ecosystem: Host-associated > Fungi > Mycelium > Unclassified ... | reverse complement strand
TTCGAAAGATATCAACTTTCCTATTTCAAAAGAATTTAGTGATGAGAAAAATGAAGAAGCTGGAAATGTTGTAACACATTTAACGGTTTCCGGCAACAAAAAAAAAGAGGATTCTAGCTATCTAAAAAAAGAGGAAATAAAAAAGAGGAGATAAAAATTCGCCTTCTAGACTAGAATATTCCTTTAAATTATAATATTTTTTAGAATTGACAATTTTTGAAGATTATATTATAAAATAAGTACGGCTACCAAATAACTTTTTGAAAAGTTGGTAATAATGACATATTTCACACGCTCGTATGTAACTTTTTACAGTGTCGAGTAGTGTAATCTTGTGTCATAGGTGGAATACTTTATGTAAAACAGTATTACACTGTCATCTGTGTATATCATATTGTATGTTTGGAAAACATCCTATGTCACACAGTATAAGATTGTGTTCCATTGTTAAAAAGCACCCATGATATTTGATATTATGATTTATATGTAAAACAGTTGTAAAAAAATTCGTAAATTTCTAGCTAATATAAATACAATATCATTCATACATATTGGGTTGTCCGGAAAGTGCCGACTAAAATTTAAATTTTAGTATACATTTATTAAATTAAAATTTTCTGTGTTTCAATTTTCCTTCAACATCAGCATGAACTTTCTTTTTGAATTTAAACTTTTTTTTTGAATTTATGTTTGACTAATCAATTTTTATGTTAAATGGTAATTCTATTTCCCAACAAGACTCGTATATATAAGTAAAAATGATTCAATTCATTGCTATCACACATTATTTTAATAGATACAGATTCCACAATGATACCAATGATGCCATCAAAAAATTAGGATGTTTTCCAGCAATGGAACACAGTCATACACTATTTTATTTCCGCTAAAACAAAAAGGCTGGAATTCAAACATGCTCTTGAGCAGAAGACAAAGTGCATTCGGAGAAATGCTAGCACTATTCATGTCGTTCTATCCAGTGATGGAAACTTTAATGGGTGGAAAGTCCAAACGGATCCAAACGGGAAGAGGATATCAAAATAACAAATATTTTATCTCTTTTGTTGTATATGCAAATTATATTTTTACATATATCCTAACCATCAAATACTGTTTTTTGTCAAATCATAAAATTTTTTTAAATTTGTAAAAATTGACAATTTTTTTTAACATCAAATTCTGGAATTCAACATCCATTTCAAAAATTCTGGAGTGGAAAATTCTATATTCTCCATAAAGAAGATTCCTTCTTTGATTTCATCCTTGTTATCTAATTAACGACGAAAAAAAAATGACAGAAATAGCGCTAATAATCCCAAATGCACCAAACTAATTTAAAGTTTAGTAATTTTGCTCCGATTGGTCAACTTGCAATCCAATATCAATCTGTACTTAACACAGGCTTCATGGATCGTCAGAAGTTCAAATGTCAATACATATCGAAAAACAAAATATCGGGAAAAAAAGTATCGATATTTAAAATAGCGACATTGTATCGTCCTTCCATATTATACACTGTGTTACAATGTCGCTTATATAAATTTCTAGAAAGCACTCTCATTTAAAACTTTTTTAACATAAAAAATTGTCATTTCAGTTTACTATTGTTCAAATAGAATATTTTAAATTTAACTTTAGCTAATATTTAGTATTTGACTTAGACCATGTCTGAATTTGCATCACTTATTACTTATAACTGCGTTATTATCTTATAATCACATTAGCAGAATAACATTACAGATATTTTATTTATACTCTCCCTAGAAATTCTATACCCATAGTCCAAATTACCGGCGTATCTGTATTCACAGTCACTTTGGAATCTTCATAAGTATTTGAAGTACTTATCAAACCTCCAAATTGCATAGTTGTTTTATCTGAAATATAAGGAAAAAAAATAGAATCAGAATTCAAAAAAATTATTCAAATAACAGATAATAAAATATTTACGTAGTGTAGTATAAATGGTTTACTTCAAGATAAATGAGATATAAAACATACTTAAATTCCATTTCAAGCCAGTCGTTGATATACAATTGACAGTACAACCAAATGGTAGTAAACCACACCAAGATTTTTGTTGAACCAAAATTTCTGGTATATGTATACTATGCATACCAGGTTTTAATATCCATGTCATAGAATTACTTGCAAGTTGTATCACCTGTAAAAACAATCAGAATATACCTAATATGGAGAATACACTTAATATAATTACACAAGTTTATCAAATAAAAAAAATTCTACCCGTGTATTTTCCACAAGCTTATCACTTCTGTATAGAGTATTGACATTGGCAATGATATGATCAAATCTGCCTGATGTTTCTGCAAGTACGTATATTTCACCTAACTGCCAAAAAATATCATATATTTCATATATTTCATATATATTTCAATATTCATATATTTCATCATATAACCATTAATTTAAAAAAACAACAATAAGAATCTAAAGGATTACATTTATATTGTGCATCTTAGCATAGTGTGCGACTTCCAGCAGAGCTTTGGTATAATCTGTGTTATCCTGATCAGGAGTCTTGATGACAGTGGATCCTATACTTTCAAATTTCTCAACAATATAAGGTGGACAGCTATCCATATCCCCTGTGATGAGATCTGGTGCATAATGCTTGTGCTCAGTGTTCAATGCGTTTATTCCCTGTTCTTCCAGATGCTTCAGCCACCTCTGTGTTCCACCATCCACAGTGACGGTGATTCGAGCTGCTTGTGCAAAGAGATACATAAATCAACAACATAAATTGTTTTACTTGCTTGTAGTTTCTCGTTAATCATTTTCTATTTCTTTGATGACATAAGTTGATATAAGCATTATTCTATCTTTCTTGGCATTCAATAAATAAAGAACTAAATACAAAGATGACTGTAACTAAGTTGTGGAACATAAGTCATAGTTGTAAGTTGATTTAAGCCTATTCTACAATAAGACTGTAAATTGAAAAGAAAAAACTAATCAATCATAGTCAATCATTTGTTTCATATTTGACTGTGATTGGCTAATTTCTCACAGCTTACCTTATCGTAGAAAAGGTACAAAACATTGTACATTGATCTACGACTCACAACTCAATTTCGATCATTCTTGTGCTAAGGCTCTAACAAAAACAAGCGTAAGATATTTTCAGTCAGTGTACAACCTTTTTGCCAGAATGGAAGTAGTACGTTGTGCTGCCAGCGTATGGGACGATTCAGCACGATCACCGCGTATTCACAATGTGCATCATTCTGGAATACGTCTAGTGGATTCCATGTTGATATTAACTCCTGTTGCATCGTACGATCCGACGTAACGTGTCCCATCACTAAAAAGTGTTGAGCAACAAAAAGATCAAGGTTAAAACACAGGTAATTCCGCGACATGAGTTTACGTAACATGACACCGATAGGTGATTTTCTCATGCCTTGAAATCTTCTCCGCAATAAAAATCAGAAAAAATGACGCAGCAAGGAAAGGGAAAGTCTATCTGCTGTGTTAAACACTTCAAGTTGTTTCAAGTTATTCAACGTTCGTCCTCACACTTCGCAGATCCTCACTTTTTCATGTAATTGTCACTTGTCTGTCGAGTGCTGTATAATTCATTTACAAACTCACGCTGTCTCATTTGAATATTCGAAACATGTATTCGCGAAGTGCACCAGTAAACCGAGAGAATTGTTTCATGTCTCATTACTACATCGTACATTATTCATTACATGGAGTATCACTTGCTTATCTTATTGCTTACCGCTGTCGGAATCAGAGATGGTATTTCGTAATTGCGCGCCAATAATCTCCGAAGATTCGTAATACCTGATTTCACTTTTAAATTAATCATCGCAAAATGCAATTGTCTCGAAAATTTCACCGAGATCGCGCCTGATATTTCTGCAGATGTCCTTTCCACGAAGTCACACCGTGCTAAAGCGAGATGAGGAGATATACATGTATATTTTTGAGTAACGCGCCGTATTATTATACTCCATTGTCGAATTAAGGTGCCTTTTCATGTTGATGCTTAGCGCTCTTTTTTAAGACCGCAACACAGACTTTTGCATAACCCTTTAAATACAAGCTTTAAGGAATTGACCAATCATAGTCGATTATTCTTCTCACATTCGACTGTGACTAATTTTTAATACGAAGTCTACAATAAAAATCGCAGTCGTAAGGCTGACTGTTATCAATGTCGATTAACTTAATGGATGATTAATTCATTCAACAGAATTATTATTATAGATAGAAGATTTTCATTATTTTTATCACAGATAAAGAAAACGCAAAGATAGAAGTATATCACAAAGAGATAAGGTTAAAAATAATATACAGTCTTGCTGTTGACTACACTGCTGATTAAGTTAATCATCGATTAAGTTCATCGACATTGGTAACAGTTGTCCTAAGTTGTCATAGAAAATTAATCAATCCCAATCTATTATTTTTCTCATATTCGACTATGATTGGTTAATTTTCTACACCCTATTATCACTACGATTTCTATTGTAGATCCCACGTTAAGTTGTAGAAAATTAACTAATTACAGTCGAACAGGAGAAAAATAATTGACTATGATCAATTTTCTATGACTTAAGACTCTACGATCGTTACGACTTCTATAGCCAGTTCTATATTAATTGCAAATGATCGCAAGTTTGTTACGACAGCCAATACGAAATGTTGATTTCAAAATGCAAGCTTCAGATTGGCTGTCGCAACAAACTTGCGATCAGCTTGCAATTAATGTAGAACCAGAGAGGAATATGCGACTGTGATTGGTCTATCTTATAGTATGCAGCGGTTACGATCAGTACAAATGCATCCTAATTGCAAATGCTATTCAATCAGAAGAAAGAATTTTACGAATTAATTAATAAAAAAATGCTTTAAAGCATTTACAATATGAAGTGAATCGTACCCTAATCACATCTGTCACTTTGAATACAAAAAGTGCAGGAAAACGCAAATCAAAATAGACTTCATACTCCGTAGTTACGACGCAATTTTACACAATTGTTCACGCAATCGATTTACAATGCCATTTTAATCAGCATTTGCTCCAATTATCAGACTGTTGAGCAATATTCCATTTTTGTGAAAACGCGGACCCTTTCCGATTTATTTCTCTTGTAAATAGTGGCCGATGGGCTCGAAAATTTGGATGTGGAAAAACATACCGGGCATTTCAGGTCGATGTAACGATGTAGTTTATACACGGCCGAAATTGCAGTCAACGCACGATCTTCTTATATTTTTTGGCGGTGACGTCCAAGTATGTACGTTCAGAAACACTTGTCAATTTTTGTTTTTAAAAATTATGTAATAATTCCTGTTCTTTCAAATGTAATGTAAAATATTTATTGTATCGCACTAAGGATAATTATGTAGAATATACAAGATATATTTTAGAACTATATTAACTATATATATCTATTAATGATTTTGTTGGTATTATATTTATATTGATTTTATAATAACTTTTATGATTACTATGACTTTTATATTAACAAAATTATTAAAAATTATTACAGGATATTCAAAAAAACATGGAAAAGCATTCGGATAGCAAGAAATATGCAAAATGGAGCTTAGAAAATACAGCGACTGTATTATCTAAACAGTTTCCTGGAAGTCATGTATTTGTTATTCGTCCATCAAGGTAAGATATTATATTACATATGCACAAAAATATTACAATATTTCTGAATGATATATAACCTCTTATAGGTACTCCATAAAAATTACATAGAGATTAGAAAAATGCTAAATGATTTTCTTAACTGCCATATTTAGATCGAATTACTTAGTATGCAAGAACTTGATACTTGTTTCAGGATGACAATAACTAAACACGCAGTATTCAGTTGTTTTGATAATTTCGTATCAGGAGATACATATGGCACACCCACATTTTGCCCAATGTACAATGCTTTAAGGCATTTAAAAGATCTCATTACTTGTTGCTTAGAACATGTTAAAACATTAAAGATTGGAGAAGTATGTATTAGACATAAACGAATCATAATTCATGAAAAATTTTATAAATCATTATTACATTAATAACTTCCTCCAACTTTAATGTATGTACAACTATAGTTATAACTTGTATCTTGACAATGTCCTTAAAAGATATAATACATTGCATGCATCGAGTATAATATTGATTTACTGAATACATAATATTTTAATATTTTAAGGATACTGATCTCTATAATATCGAAGTTACAAACTTAAGTCTGATGGGCTTCAGTAAGGGATGTGCAGTTTTGAATCAGTTTCTTTATGAATTTCATCATTACGATAATGACTTGAATAATGATCCCAATATAAATAATTTTATCAAACTTATCAAAGATATGTGGTGGTTAGATGGTGGACACAATGGTCCCAAAAATACATGGATTACAAATGAGGATATACTTCGTTCCTTTGCTAAATTAAGTGAGATAATTTGGAAATATCTCGAAATAATGAGATTTTTCAATATATTATGTTTATAAAATGTGATTAAATATCTTTTTCAGGAATAAATACTCACATACATGTAACGCCATATCAAATGCAAGACAAACATCGACCATGGATTCAGATGGAAGAAAAGAGCTTCAATGATACCTTACAAAGGATGGGAGTATCTGTACAACAAACTTTACATTTTGGAGATAAAGCGCGAAGTCTCTCATCGCATTTCAATATTCTTACAGATATCAGAAGTAACATGCAATAAAACTATCGTATTCTTCTCTAAATTTATGGTATAATCGAGCATTTGTGCTTGTATTATGAATCATAAAATAGATCGCAATTCCTTTACATCATCAGGATCAAAGTAAAATATAAAGTCATGTAAAAATTATGATCTTATTAACAATTATTATAATTGATATTTCTGTATTGCGAACTATTTCATAATTTATACAAAAAGTTTAACAAAATCTATTTTCGCAATGTACATATTGATTATTATTTATATTTTAATAATACACTCTTAATCTCTAGTCCTATAAGTAATAGAAATCTGTTAAATATGATAAACTGTATATTTACATACAATATTCTTTACGTTGTACAATTTTTTATTAAATATATTGTTTTGTTGCTTATATGATATGTATAATATCTTTGAACAATTACTAATTAAAACTAATAAAAACTATAAATGTTTAACAATCTGAGAAAATATGATAAAGCTGTTATTGTTTCTTCTTTTTATACAAATCTTTGTATTTTCTTTTTTAATTAGTAATAATTAAATAATATCTATCTTCGTAAGTATGAAGCAGAAAATGTAAAAAAATTATATATATACGACAAAAAATATATATACAGTAAAATAATATATAAACTCTCTAGATAGTACATAATATTACAACAGAATATCTGTATAGAAAAAGACTATCTCTGTGTATAGTTACAATAGTTCTTATTACATTATTAATCTTTGAGATATCTATTCTTCATAAATAAATATAATACTCTATGAGTTTGAAAAAAAAACTTGTATTACTTATTTATTTTCTCAAATATACTTTCTTAAATCTATTACTTCTTTTTCTTCATAACCATCTTTAAATATATTAATGAACTGTTTCTTTCAATTCAATTTAAATGAAAGAAAAATAAGAAATTATATTCTCTTCTTAATTATAATACATTAAAACTAAAAAATAATGATTTAATGATAATAATTTTTTAATTCATTAAATTAAAAAATGACTTCTTAATCTAAAGAATCTCATATATCATTTTTTTATAATATTGAGTGATCATTTTTACTATATAACCTTGTTTTATGTACGATTAAACAAATATATTTTTGAAAATCTAAAATGAAAAAAATATTCTAAGCATTTATCTATTATGTATATTTGGTTGTTGTCATTCTTGTTACGATGCATAAATTAAGAAGCACTTTCTTCCCCCCCTCCCCCCCCGATTTGAATTATACTTCACTTTCTTCATTAACATTTGTTTGGACATTTAGGTCCATAAAAAGTTATTTTTAATTCTGTAATAAATACAAATAATAAGTAAGTCTAAATTATAACAAATATAATAGATATTATAATTATTTCATATACGTTCACATAAATAAATTGAAAAAAATATAAATAAATTGAACTTACTACTGAGTTTATACAACACTGCAGCTTCAGCCCATTCATCAGAACCATCACAACAATCACAATGTCCATCATTGACTTTGTACGATGGTATTCTTACTGAAAATTTATACAAATTTCATAAATTACTTCCGTTGTGTAGCTTCTAACATTGCAAATTTTATATATTGCAAAAAGATTTGACTGCAATACCTGCTGACTTTCTTGAACTTTTCTCGCAATTAAAGAAACCATTGTTGCAGGCATTAGTACCTGGTTCATCACTACCGTCCATTGGACAGTCACAATAATCATCGTTGATCTTTATAAAATCAATCTCCTTCTTCGAAACAAAACATACAAATTTCCCATTGATGTTGGGAAGGTATTTGGCTATATCCTGATCCCGTGTGCCACGCAATGACACCGTTCGACCATTTGTGTCGCGAATGAGTTTCGAATGATATGGTTGATTCCACTTGTCAACCCGCTTGCCGACGACCATACGATGGGTGTCTTTCACCGAGCCGGCAATCAACTTGCCTACAGTATCTTGATTCAATTCTTTGAAGTAGAACAGCTGGTGAATCACGAATATCACGGCGACTACAAGGACGCATACCAGCATATACTTGATCTTCTTTCGCAGAAGACGTCGCTTCCAGGATACCTCAGTCTTCATGTTTGCCAGCTAACCGTTACCGTCGAACACTATCGCGGAGCAAATCTCTCCTGAAGGTGATGTTTCGTGTATCAACACCGTGCCGGGCCGTCATAGCGCAAACATCTGCAGAGCGTATCGCGGGTAATTACAATTATCGAGTACCTATGCCTTTTTCAATTCGAATGTGCGACGCGGTTAGCAAGTCTATTTACACGTACATTAATATACAGGGTGTCCCGTAAGTCCACATCCACAAAACACACATTTCAGGCCGAGACAAAAACACGTGGAGAGAATGATATCATGATATAACCTCTCATTTTAAGCATGTGGCATTTATAGATTTTTCTCTCTATGTCCAGCAAATTTTTTTACAAGTCGTATTCCACGACGATAAACGTAGGATTTAGTAGATCGCCAGTAGAAATGACAAATCGGAACGCTCCGTTAATCTTTGAAGTGCTTGCCGAATGCAAAACCACAAAAGCCAGAACTGGCAGGATGACACTTGTTCATCATCATGTGGATACACCGGTGTTCATGCCGGTGGGAACTCAGGTTTATAAAACTTCTCTTCCCTTCTTGTTTAAGCTGCACACAAAGTGTGAGACACGACCGTGTGAGAAACATATTAAAATATTAAGTTTTTTTGATTTAAAATCCATATGAAAAGATGATAACTCTGATAATTTCTTAATTTTCAGTATTAAATATTTTGGTAACATCTGAAACTAAATTTTGTTTTAAGTTTACGATTCTTGCAATTGTAGTAAATTGTATTAATAGAATCTCATTTGTGTGTGTATATTCATAATTTAATTTGTAAATGAACTTCTACTTTTTTTGTCTATCAATGCTTTATAATGATTAATTTGCTTCGATATTTTCTTTTGAATTAAAATAAACATTTAACTTAAAAATCTAGATTTTTGAAATATATGACTCAATTATAAAGCCTTATATTCACGATGCTAAAAATCATTCTAACGTTTTGGACGAGAATTAATAAATCATATTTAAACAATTGGATCTGACCAATGTGATTGTTCAATTCTTTCTTCATCTAAATCTTGGAGTGATTTTGAACATCTTGGACGCAACGACTTAAAGTTACATTAAATTTGTTATTACATCATTTTCAGGGAACATTGAAAGGATTGTTGCCCCAACAACTGGAGCAACTGGATTGCCAAATAATTCTTGGTAATACCTATCATCTTGGAAATAGACCTGTAAGAAATCATGCATTATCATTAGAAAAAAAATATCGGTTGATAAAACAGTGTCAAAGAGAGTTTTAGATTTATTAGTAAATTTTTTAAAATGTAATTTCGATTGTATTAAAATATATACTTTATATATATTGGTAGGGTGCAGATATTCTACGTAAAGCTGGAGGTTTGCACAAATTTATGAACTGGAAAAGAGCTTTATTAACGGACTCAGGTGGTTTCCAAATGGTTTCATTATTACAATTAGCTGAAATAACAGAAGAAGGTGTAAAATTTAAATCACCATACAATGGTACTATGATATATATAGCTAGAGATATATTTTTAAATACATTCAAACATAACTTATACATAATTTAATTATCTATAATAATGTTTACAATAACGTTTCATCTAGAATCTGAATGTATGTTGACACCCGAACATTCTATTCAAATTCAAAATGCAATTGGAGCTGACATAATCATGCAGCTTGATGATGTTGTTAGCAGTACTTTAACCGGACCAAGAGTAGAAGAAGCAATGCATAGGTACAATTATTTTTGTAAATATTTTCTAAATAATATATTCTAAATAATATATTCTAAATAACCTGGCTTAAAATGTTATGTTTAACACAAACCATTTCAGAACGATACGTTGGTTGGACCGTTGTTTGTTAGCGCATGAAAGACTAGATGAGCAGAGTATATTTCCAATTGTACAAGGTGGTCTCAATCCCGAACTACGATCCGAATGCGCACGTCAATTAATTAAACGGGAGGTGAATGGATATGCTGTAGGAGGTTTGAGGTAGATACTGGATTATTTATTGATATACATATAGTTAGATAAATACAAATTTTTGTATAATACAGAAATATCTAAATCTTACATAATACAATAGTAATTCTTATAATGATTTCAGTGGCGGTGAGAGCAAAGATGATTTTTGGAGAATGGTCCATTTATCAACGAATATCCTTCCAAAGAATAAACCACGATATCTTATGGGTGTTGGATTCGCAATAGATTTAATTGTATGCAGTGCATTAGGTATCGATATGTACGATTGTGTATTTCCGACAAGAACTGCTGTAAGTATTTCATAAAATACATACACACTTGATTGCACAGAAGATGGAAATTTCAAAACATTAAATTAAAACTTTCAGAGATTTGGTTGTGCATTGATAAAAACGGGACAGCTCAATTTGAAGCAAATACAATATAAAAAAGACTTGAAACCAATAGACGAATCGTGCGAGTGTAATACTTGCAAGACTTATTCTCGCGCTTATCTACATCAAATCGCCACTGTAGAAACAGTATCGTGTCATCTATTAACCGTTCACAATATTGCATTCCAAATGAAGCTCATGCAAGATATCAGAGACAGTATTAAAGAACAAAGATTCCCTAGATTTATACAGGACTATATGTTAATAGTTTATCCAAATAAAGATTATCCAACATGGATAATTAATGCTTTACAGGCTGTCAATGTTACCCTATTATAAAAAAGGATACCATTGTATTGCTACATATTTCTCTAGACAATATATTTTTTTTCTATCTACACGAAGGTTTTTATAACTTATTCCCGTATTTTATTTTTATAATTTATTTTTTTCATTGTATTGAAATCATAGCAATATATCCACTTGCGAGCTATTAATGTGAATACTGTTGCAAGAACTGTTAATATTATTTGTCAGCATAGCATGTTATGGTTACACAGTATGTTCTAGAAATTTTTGAATGACAAAACAATCTTCTATTATATAAACATAGTGTACACTGATTCTACAATTACATATTTTTACAATTTTGCAAATATAATATTTGCAAAATATAAATCAAATAAATAATCGTACTTGAAAGAGATATTTTACACTTTTTATTCTGGAATTTTCTTCTTTTACTGGAAATGATAAAGAATGAGGCACGGACTGCAAATATAAGTATCAACTTCATCACATGAAATCATCTGAGTCATATCCACTGGTTTCTGTGTTTGAAGTCATGTTAGATGTATTAAATAGGGAATTGTAACTCCTGAAAAGTAATTTTTTAATAACTTTTCATAAAGAATTACTTAATATTAATAATTATTTAATAGAAGTATATCTGATATATTATTATAAAATGATTCACCTCATCTCTGCTTCTTCCTGACGTCGCTTTTCTTCTGCCTTTTCTTTCTCTTTCTGTTCTCTCATAAGCTTCTTCTTATCTTCTCGTTCGTTCTTATCTCTTTGTTCTCTTTCATTTCTTAAGTTTACTTGCTCTGAACGTTTCGTCTTGTTAAGACGATTCACGATAGTATTTACTCGCTTAGCAACATGAATTTTACGAACATCTTTATCCTTGTGAAAGCCAACCTGTCCAACTTCCATACCTTGTGTCTTTTTCAAATTCGACCACATTGTGTACACAATATCAACATCATTCATTTTATTTCCTTCGATACTATTTGCTTTTACTAATTGTGCAGCATCTTCTAATACAGTACTAGGAATATCATCTATTGTCTGACCCTAATTTCAAAAAGAATTAATGTATCATTCTTTAATATCAAAAGCAGAAAACTAATTATAATAATTAAACTCACATGTCGAAGTCGAAGATACACGTGGGCAGATGAATATTTGTCAACATGAAACCACACATCCTCAGGCCAACCCCATTTAATAAGATCTTCATCTATACAAACAGAATCCAATAAATCATATTTTAAATTATGCACAAATTTTTATTAATTATGATAAATAATTACAAATGATTTTTCCACTTACTCTCAAATTTGTCTATTCCCATAAATAAAGTAATGGGTGGTTGCACAACTGCAATTCAAGATTATGACAATTAATCAAGTTTCTTAATGATAACAAAATATTATTATTAATAATTTAAGAGAATATGTTATTAATCTTTTAAAAAAAAATCAAGGTCTTAGAAATGCAAAATTACCTTCGCTAGTAAAATAATAAACCATTATTAACAATTATTAACGAAAATTTTGAGTAAAACACGTGCAACGAAATCAGCTGTCAAAAATATTTTCGTAGCGCCGACTGGTGGTCTGATGCTGATGATAGCGCTGTCGAATATACTTGGTTAGAAAAAGTCTTTTTATATATAGTCGACAGATGGCGATCTAGTCGATTTTTTACGTGCCATTATTGAGCGCTTCAGCAGACTCAACAGTTGAGTGAGTGTTCGCAGTTTTGGTTGTTTCGTAAAGATCATCCAATCAGAATTTTAGATCTAGAAGAATCAATAGCAGCGAGCGTTCACTCAACTGTTGAGTCTGCTGAGCGCTTCGACATAGAGCGCTGATTGGTGAAAAGTCGGTTGTGGGGATAAAATTTACCTCTACCCGTTTTTCATCAATCAGCATTCGATGTGAAAGGCTGTTGCCTGTATGAGGACCGAGCATGAATTAATCAGAGTATAACGTTTAGAGTGTAGCATTCAGAACATTTGAAAGAAACAAATGGACTGAAATGGATTGCAGCCTGAAGAAGATATATTAAGTTATGTATCGTTGAAAAAGTGCTATTTTATATAACATTTTGAAATAGATTGATCATAAATTTGAACGATACTGACGCATTCAACCAAATTAAAAAAATGAGTGTAAATCAAGAATATATTTTATTTCTTTATTATAAAAAAGGTAAGACCGCTGCGAAAACTACAGAAAAAATTTGTGTTTATGGAGAGAATGCTATAACGAGACAAACAGCAGTGAATTGATTTCGCCGATTTCGAGATGGAAATTTTGATGTCAAAGATGCACATCGTTCTGGTCTATTGTGGAAAATGTTGATGAAATCAAAAAGTTAAAGAAAAGCAGCTATGACATAGCTAAGGAGCTAAATATTGATCATAAAACCGTTTTGGGACATTGCATAAGACTGGATACACAGAGAATGTTGAGTGCCACATGATTTGACGATAAACAATTTAATGGACTGAATTTCTATTTGCGAATCGTTGCTGAAACGAAACAAAATTGAGCCTTTTCTGGAAAAATTGATAACGGCGATGAAAAGTGGATAACATGTGATAATAATGCAAAGTCGGATTGATGCCAAAGAAGGTGATGCTGTGTGTCTGATGGGACCAGAAAGGAGTCGTCTATCGTGAACTGTTGCCACCAGGCAACAGTCTGATCTCTATTGTCAGCAATTAATGCGATTGAAGCAATCAGGAAAAGCGGCGAGAATTGAACGATAGAAAAGATATTGTTTTCCATCATGATAACACATGTCTTTAATGACTCAACAAAAATTGAGAAAATTTGACCGGGAAATTTTGATGCATCCATCTTATAGTCCTGACCTTGCATCGTCTGATTACCATTTGTTTCAGTTTTTGCAAAATTTCCTTAATGGAGTAAAAGTAAATTTGATTTCAAAAGAAACCTGCGAAAATCGTTTATCCCAATTTTTTACCGAGAAATCAGAAATGTTCTACACCGATGAAATAATGGCTCTACCTGAAAAATGACAAAAAGTCATTGATCAAAATGACACATATTTGGTTTAATAAAAGATTTGTAAAAAATTAATTGTAATAAATTAAAAAAATATGTTTCAATTATGCTTCAATTTGTTTTTTTTTTTAAACTTTTTCCTTAACCTAATAGACAATTTTAAACGATCTTAAAGTTATCTGTTTTTTAACAAGCAACTAAAATGAGTCTGCTCGAAGAGGCTCTGGCTTGATCTATGGATCAATATGACATTCTGGCACTTTGACTTTCATTGGAAAAGTCAGAAAATCATCCAGGGAAAGAAGAAGAAAGGATCTGCTTTATCAACTAAACGCAATAATTTTTGTATAACAATTTTTTCTTTTACAGATATTAGGTGTACAACTTTGCTTCCGCCGTTTTCCTATAGATGGCTTTAGCAGTAAGTGGTGGTCGAAATAAATAGATCATAGACGTCATACAATAAACTTGGGCATCTGTCAACATAACCCCA
>Ga0157364_1003674_pt1 | contig 14972 bp, 4 predicted proteins | sample AttsexASBM2_FD_111476 | JGI IMG/M metagenome (GOLD analysis project Ga0157364, IMG submission 111476) | Fungus gardens microbial communities from leaf cutter ant in Ribeirão Preto, State of São Paulo, Brazil - Atta sexdens ASBM2 | ecosystem: Host-associated > Fungi > Mycelium > Unclassified ... | reverse complement strand
TTTCTCACTTCCACGCTCGGCGAGAGTATGCGTTTGTCGTATACGCGTATATATATATGTGTGTGTGTGTGTGTGTGTGTGTAAGTATGACTATTAAATAACGAGATTAATCATCATAAATATCAAGTAAGTCACGCAGAATGGATAATTGCGAGTAATTTGTGACTTCGAAATCTCCCAAATCGAAAGGACTTCTTTTGTTTTGTTGCGTTGTTTATTTTGCCTTTTCGCATTGTTAGAAGTAGATGTTGTTTTATCGTCTCGCCGGATCCATGCCGAGTTTAAAAACCGAGCCACACAATAATTTGAAATTCCTAGTTAAATTGAAAAAATAAAACTCCCTCCCTCCCCGCAAGATTTGGCGCCTTGTAACTTTTATCTATTTTCAGAAATAAAAAGTGCATTAAAAGGGATCCATTTTCTATCTGTAGAAGAGATGAAGAAAACGGCGGACCTACTTCTCTCTCTCTGAAGGGCCTAACAGCTGATCAACTTCAACATTGCTTCGAATAATGGAAGACACATATGTAGAAGTGTGTAGAGGGGATTATAATTAAATTGTTAGATTTTTAAAATAAAATATACTTTTCGTATCAGTCCCGTTATTTAATAGTCACTTTGTATCTGTCTCTCGCTTCCCTCCTCCCACTTTTTCCCTATCTCTATCCCGTTCTCTCGATTTTCATATATATCTGTCTTTATCTATCACCCGCTCTTAATTTTTTTTTTCATTGTATGGCATGAAAACGTCGGCTGACTGCTCGTTGGACAGCAAGCGGCGAATATTAATGCATGTTTTTACACGTGTGGACGTTTATTTTTGTCCATATTTTTAGCAGTCGATATTTTAGAACGATTCAGTCACTATTTTCGTACAAGTACACACATGCGCGTACGTATTACTAAGGAGTACCCATCTAACCAAACTTCTTCAAGCAATATATTGTATGCTATTACTCCCGTTATATATTTTACACAATAATCAGTTTTATCAATCTGGATTCTGGACGTTCGAATATTATTTAGAGAAAAGATGTTGAAAGAAAAAGAGAAAGGGAGAGAGAAAGATTTCTTTTTTTGAACATTGTTTTAAAAATAACACGAATTATATCAAAATAAATAAATATTTATGATGTATTATTTTTTATTTAATTTTTCTTGAAATAATATATAAATAATATTAAATATTTCACTTGTTATAGAGAAAAAGAGAGAAAATAAAAAATATTTTTTCTATAAATGAAGAGTAATCACTAAAAAAAAAAATCTTAATTTAAAAAAAATTTCAATTGATTAGAAAAAATAATTTCTTTAAGTGCAATGATAATATTTATTTGAATCTTACAGTGAATATAAATTAAAACATAGTGTAAAAATAAAATAAACATTTCTTCATAATAGAAAAATTTTAAATTGAATTTAAGAAATATCAATATTTATTTCAAAAATTGTAATGTTAATAAGAAAAAATATTATGTGATTAAATAAATAATTTTTTAATAAAATTTTTTAATAAAATAATAGTTTTTTTTTAGTGAAAAGAAATAAATTTATGTTTATATAAATTCAACGAAATAAATTTTGTATTTAAAAAAATTTTTTTAAATGGTATTTTATGTATGTTATAACAACGTTTCACATATATTTTATTAATTACAATCCCTTTTACAATTTCATAATTTTCGAAAACACTGCACAGTGCATAGATGGAACCTAAGATTTCGAGGTGATAAATCTATAAGTTAATGCTGTGAGTTATATATAAAATTATATCAATTTGGTATCCCGCAATAGTTATTCAATTAAGCTCCAAAATGCGAAAACATCACGCCAGGCGATAACCAAGTATCTAATTAAGATTTGCAATTTAAATGTCGAATAAAAATCTTAACATACAAACAATTTTTTTCGTTAGATATTTTTTGTTAGTTTCATTTTGCTTTGCTTGGAAGCAATAGATAGAATAGAAAAATAAAAAATTAGTTGTAAATAAGTACATTTATTTTTATTCTACATAGAAAGTAACAGTTCATAGAAACACGAGCTATTTTAATATTCATCCACAAGATATCCATAATAAGATGCGCATTTTTTATAAAAATCAGTCAATTTTGTAAAAAACGTATTTATATGTTCCGGACAAACTCATGCTGAGATTGAAACAGCTCGATGCAATCCTTACATCTCAATAGTTTTTCGCGTGATCGGGTCCAACTCATATTTTCCGTGAAAGTGATACAATTTTAATCAGAGGACAAATCCGAAAATGAAAGCGAAAAGTTAACATTTTAATGCTGCAAATATGTAAAAATAATCTCGATTTTCTCAACAATAAAAATGTGATAATTATATTGTGAAGATGCGTATAACCTTTGTTAATTTATAAAAACTAAAAATTGAATTGATATTTCAGTAACAACTATTAATATAAAACATAATGCTGTGCGACCCACGCAAAATATGTTAAATACTTTTTATGTAACTCTCAATATTTTTTGTTTCTGTTAAAAAATTATTTGACATTTATAAAAAATTAACTTATACGTATAAACTGCTTCTTATCAAAAATTTTTCATATTCAAAAAATGTTTTAAATTTTTAAATATCTAATTTATAACTGTGTAATTATCAATAGCCATTATTGAAAATGGATTATTATTCATTGGAATTTAATTTATAAAAAAAAATGTATTCCAATAACGGTTAATATATAAACATATTTGTATTATCTTTTAGCATATAATTTTAAGAGATTTACTTTTATATAATTTTAAGAGATTTACTTTTATTTTCAGGTAAGTGTCGACAGCTTTCGCATGCCCGGCTGTTATATGGTGTCATACTAAGGGGTGAAAGGGCTGTAGCTAGGTAAGCAGCTAAAAATAAAGTTAGTACATCATATCGAGCGACTTGCTATAAATAGTAGAAGCAACTGAGAGGCTCTGAATGTATTAGAGTCGCCTGACTTACTCCATCACCTTTTGTACAAATTATAAAAATACATCGCTACGTGATTCGCATATTATGCCACATTGAAATTACTTTGTTATTTTGCTTTTTATGTCCTCATAAGCATATGAAAGAAAAATATTTTTTCTCCAAAAAGTACTTTTTTATAGTAGATTACAAAAGTGTAAAGGTTTACTTATACAATCCCGAATATAAATGGCCAAACTTTGGGAGTGTGTAGGGGATTGATAAACTAAGAAAAAAAGTCCTATAGAGATATGCTCGTTTTTGCTTCGTTTTATCAGTTTATTACCTTGACCAGATCAGTGTTTGCTGCAACATAAACTCAATTTGCATTACTGCAAGAGGCCAACATATGTAACAATATTTGCATTAAGCAAGTGCATTAAGTGCATTAAGTAACAACGCGAATAAATAAGTGTGATTAAATAAGTAATAAATAAGTACAAAAACGAAAATTACGTTTTGTCATTTTTTTGCAATTTTCTTCAAAACGAAGTAGATGATATCTCTAAAAGTCTTTTTTTTATTATTAGTTTATCTATTCCTTACATGCTTCCGAAAGAATTTGGTCATTTAAATTCAAGACACCCTATGTAATTTTAATTATTCTCAACTGATGTAAAGTTCGACATGTAAATTGTAAAATCTTATTATCTCAGTTTTCCATAGAATCATATAGATAATAAAATAAAATATTATAAAAATACTGGAATTTTTTTTTATATTCTACGTTTTCGTGAACATTTCTGTTTCCTATAACGAGAAAAATGTGTGATCGTTTTACTGAATGGCTTAAATAAAATCGATAATTTTCCAACCGCTTCTCTTATATAACATTACAATATATGTATGAAATGTTACATTCCATTCGGCCGATGTATTTAATGACATCCCGATGGATCGATATAGAGTTTAGGGCGGGCGATAGTGAGGGTTGATGATAGGCGAGAGGAAACCCGCTTAGCGTGACCTTGCTTGCTATTTTTGGAAGAAGACACGTGATTGGAAGGTGGCTCTTCTTTTTAGCCATCGGCTGAAAAAAAGAATTCTATTGATCGAATTAGATTCACGTGAAGGAATACGCTCATCAAAAGCGCGAGATCGCTTAATATTACGTGCAAGAAATTCGTTACGAGAGAAGAGTGTAATTTTTCACTTTTGTTTTACATAATATTTTACGAGAAATATTGCTCCTTATTCATGATTAAAAAAAAATCATCTAGTAATAGTCTACAAAGCAAGGGCGCCACATCAGAATCGTATTTCTCAAATATTTATGATAAGTTTAATTTAGGATATGAGGTAAAGAAAAATGTAAATATATCAGATAAATAATTTAGGCAAGAAATGTAAAAATTTTCGATGTATCATTTGAACTGAAGTCTCTGTAATTTTTTACCTTCATATATCAAAAATGGAAAATGAAAGTATAGTAATATCATTACTTTCAGTGTTACTTTTTATAACAATGACGATTTGATAATGACGTTGCAATTTTTTTATGTCTGTAACGATAATTAACTAAACGCTAAGGTTGTACTAAGGTTGGGAAAGTCACTTTAAAAAGTGATTTATCATCATTACGTGTTATTTACTGAAAAAAATAATTCGTTACTTATAACGTGTTACTTTATTCATTGTTATAAGTAAGTAGTAAAAATAACTTGTTTAAATAACGAGTTATTTTTTTCAATAACGAATGACTTTTTCAATCTATTTACAAGTAATGATTGACTTTGCCAACTTTGATATCATGTGATCAATTATTATTATTATAAGAAAGTAACGAGATAAAAAGTAACAGCGTTACAAATAACGTATTTCCATTCCCCGATGAAAAATACATTTCAGGTTCAAGATACAAGTATAATGAAGTCATAAAATTTCATTGCATTTTTTACGCATCAAAAAAAGCATGTATCTCATGTCCACATTTTCTCCTCCATAAATTGACTTTGTAATTTTATGCTGTAGGTATAATATACAAACATGGTCTCTATTTACTTATCGGCATATTTTTATAGAAAATTTATGGATCTAATATATAATTTATAAATATGTACATAATATTATTAAATTTTTTATAGAAAATAGCACTTTCCAAAATCATATTTCTTTATGTAGAATAAATTTTTGAAAACTGCAAATCGGAGTGCAATTGCGCCCTCGGAATTACGTGATCAGAGAGCGCGATTTCGGACCAAATGTAAATTTGCGCAGCGGCATGGTTAATCTAAATAAACGAAATAATACTGATTTCACTTTACAATTTATCGATAACGTAATCTATTGATAAAATGTGTAATTCCCATTCCAATCAAATTTATAAAGTAGATATGATTTATATAAAATTCTAATAAACTCAATTTTTCAAAATTCTTGACTGCAATTTTCATAAAAGATCAAAACTTTGATAAGTTTTTTTTTTTGGAAGAACATTATGTTTTTATTGTAATTTTTAAATTAAATTAAATTCTTTGATAATTATATTTGGATTAAATTTAAAAAATATAACATCCAGATATATTCTTTTACAAGAATAATGTTTGAGATCAAAATCTGAGGTCATAAATCTTGTGAGCTTATAAAGTATCAATAAATAATTCCTTTTTACATTTACAGAATTTATTCAGACAAAAATACATTCATAATATATAATTTCACTTATCTAATTTGATCAGAAGTCTGAATGAACGATGCGATACAACTATGTGTGTTGTTTTTCCTTCTTCGTAGCATAGCAGTATAACTCGATAAGCATAATCTGTGATTATTACGATTTCGGTGAATTAAGGCGTAGAAAACAAAAGGTTGGCGATAAGATACAACTTCCGGGAGTAGTTTACCATAGCGCCCACGGACTTCCGATGCAATATATTTTTAATCCGTTCAGATTATCGTACACTTGTCATATAGAAATTTGCTTTCTGTATAATTTACAGACATTTACTTTTGAGATTTTTATTATATTGACTTTGATCGAAATTCTGGATATTAAATTTTTTTAAATTTAAGCAAAACACTTAAATACTAATAATACGAAATAAATATAGAAATGTGCTTGAATTGTTTATTTTACATAAATTAATTAATCGATGATTTAAAAAAATTAGTCTCTGTTTAGATAATTAATTGTAAAATCACAGAAAAATTTAATTTTTTCGATGCAAAATAAAGAGCTTTCGAGAGATACCGCGCGTATTCCGCAATATATTTATATATTTAATGTTAAATATTGCGCGAGGCATTAAACATTTAATGACTTTTCTATATGGTAGCGTTGAATATATCGCTTCTCTCACGTGGGTAGACGTAATCGCGAGAAATATAACTGATCAAGATATAAATATCAACTGCAAGAAAAATATCGATTTTTCAAGCGCGTAATAAGACTAGCCCTAGACTTGCTCCCTGATTGATTAATCAGGCTCATCTATTTATGACGAGGAAATGATGTTGAATAGGATGACGTACGAACTAAACCGCCCACGTCATCGTAATGCACGTTTGCGCCACACGTTTGCATCGCGTACCGTTCAATCAGTTTGTGTCATTTGCCCGGAACGTTTGCGTTCGACACGTGTCGCGAATATCCGCAATTATCTGTTTCACCCGCGTATCAGCAATGAAAGACAAGAAGCTCTATTTTGAGAATAATGTCAAAGACATAGAATAAAAAAAAAATATTTATAAAAGCTTTCTATTTAAAATTGAAAGCTGTAAATCATAACAATAAACTCTTACGCCTGATATATAATTATAATTGATACATAATTATATAATATTTTATTAATAATTTTATTAATAATTTTATTAATAATTTTATTAATATTTTATTAATAATTTTATTAATAATTTTATTAATATTTTATTAATAATTTTATTAATAATTGAATCCTACAATCAAATTCGGTCGTTGAAGTAAATCATAGACATTATCTATATAGACAATCAAATGCATTAATTAAAATGCAATATAAAATTTTCAAACCATAGAACTCCTTATTTATAAATTATTACTTTATCTGTAATTATTAATAAATTATTAGAGAAATTAATTATAATTAATAATAAACTGCGATATCGTCACATTATAACAACAAGGTAAATTTAACACAAAGTTTTCTGCAACAATTACATAAATCTCAGAATTTAAGTTTAGAAATCTGTAATTATTTGTATAGTCTAAGTACAATTATAAAAAACAAGATTGAATAATTTTTTATGGAATCTTCAATAATAGTAAATCTCTATGACATAGAGATTTAGGTTCGCGCGCATTGTATAATATTATTAGCGGTAATGCTTTACTTGCCAATCTTGCCATATCCCTGGACTACTCGTATCATAATATACGTTGACGTTACGTCGCGAAAGACGATAGAGTTTTGCTCGCAATGGGCACCGACATCGCGAGAGACGATCCTGAGGCGTGAGGGAACGCGTGGATACAACAATGCCGAATGTCTATAAATAATCGAATCTACGACAACGGCCGCGTGGCGGCGCGGAAGTCGCGCGCGCGCGAGCAAGAAAGAGAGAGAGAGAGAAAGAGAGAGAGAGAGAGAGAGAAGAGAGGTGGCGAGGTGCGACGTGTGTGTGACTACGACGCGGCCGCGACGGCCGCGCGACGCGCGATGCATGGTAGTATCCCTTTGCGTATCGTGTGGTGTGTATCTCTTTGCTGCCACAATTTATTGCTCGACCGCTCCGTTGACTCCGTTCTCGTGCCTGCCGATGCGACCTTCGTCCCGCGTGCCAGCGATCGTCGCCGCGGCGAGCGCGTCGTTCGCCATCGTCGGTGCAACCGCGGCGGTGCATCCGCACGCTATCGCGCTTACACGCATCTCGGTATAACGTCGTCGTTGCCCATAATCGTTATCGGCGTGATCGATCGTGTGTGAGATTGTGCGGTGCGGAATAGTTCCTCGTTGCTGTTAAGAGAGGACGGAGAAACATTGGACACGATCTATGGTGACTTCGAGTGTCGTCGGATTTATCTTCCCCTCTTTTTCTCTCTCTTTCCTCTCTCTTTCTCTCTCTTTCTCTCTCCCTCTCTCTCCCTTTTCACTTTTCTCATACGTGTGGTAGCACCTGAATCGCCTAGCGGAGGACTACGGGAACGGATCCGGAGCGGACACCGCATGAGAGGTAATAAACGAAGAGAAATTGTGTCCTTTTTTTTTTGCACGATCGTTTGGGAACGCGATTGTGGCTGCCAGCGCGGCAGCCATATTTCCGCGATTTCGCGAGGAGCGATGTCGTAACGAGCGAAGCAGCGATGGGTCGTTGCTAGCGGATAAGAGGAGTATGCGAGATTCTATAACGGATCGTCTTCCTTACGTTTTTGTCTCTCTGCGTGTTCCGATAATGTGCGCGCGCTCCGTGCAACCCACGTCTTTTTGCGTCGCTATGCATTCCGGGGCGCGGGTATCTTTCGCTCGATAGATACAGTTGACAGTATACATCGTACAAAGCCAGCAAAAGCAAAGACGCATCTCCCCACCTCTCTTTTCTTTCCTCTCTCTCTCTCTCTCTCTCTCTCTCTTTCCTCTCGCTCCTCCTTCCTTCCCTTCCTGCCCCTCTCTCTCTCTCTCTCTCCATAACTCTCTCTCCACGCTTTTATCGTATAACTCGTAGCATCCAATATTAATGAATTTCATCGACGAAAACAGACTGCAGGGCGTTTCTGTTTTGCATACTGCGATAATACGCTTCTTTTCAATCTTTTCCGTGGGAAGACGAGGCATCAATGCCTCGCGAGTTCTGAAAGGTTTAACAAATATGCAATGTCCGATGCATTCACGTTCCAACCGATCGATCGATTTCCGAATTTGAATTCGTTCAATACGAAATTCGTATACAGCGTGAAAATTATAGAGAGAAAATCGTGGTTGTCATTAAATAATGTGTGTCAGGAATACACGTGTTGGAAGCGTAAACACGACGTACACCTGCGACGATCTGATCGTGAGAGAGAGAGAAAGAAAGAAGGGGAGAGAGAGAAAGAGAGAGAGAGAGAGAGAGAGAGAGAGAGAAAGAAAGCGAGGGCTGCCCTCTCGGATAGCTGGAAAACATTCCGCACGCAGGAAACACCTGTTGTATGCGACGCCCACATTCAAAGTCGATCGCTCGCTTATGCGTCGTTGATAGTAGGTGCGTGGCAGATTATTTATTAAACAAGTCAAACCAGACTGATTGATTTTATGAATTGGATATAAACAATAGAGAATATTGATGAAGTTATGATCTAAGTATGTATTTTGGTTGAAATTAAGATGATTCTCTAATAAGGTGCCGAAAATTTGGGGTGCCTCACCAGGGCTCGCTTAAAATCACAAATATTTGCATTATTTGATTCAAATATTTAAACTACGTGTCATAATGAAAGAGTATGAAACGTAGTAAATAAAGAGGCTTCACCGAATGAAAACAAGACGACGTTATGTTTACTTTTCGAGGTTAAATTTGTATGCTAGTTTATGCATGTAAATATGTCTTCTCAGAATGGGCGTTGACCTATTACTGTTTTGTGATTATTACAGTCATAAATTTTTGAACTATTATAATGTTGTTTTTTAAAAAAATCTATGATAATAATTGTGTGCATTAGTCATAGAAAGATATCGTTTCCAATACCTATCATCGAGTTATATGTAAAAAGTTCCATTTTTAACATTTTTTTGCTCTCATTTCATCGTTAACTTATTCTAGAAATTTGCACACATCAAGTTCAGCACTTAAACTTCATTATATAAAAAAACATGGACATTTGTATGATAACTCGTTTTACTAAAGAATCACCTTAAGTTTATGAAAAGTGAAGTTTATCTTGTGTTTATCTTCTGAGACAAATTTAAAATAAACCTCTTTAATTCTTTGCGATTCAAATTAATTTCAGTAAATGCATCCGACAGTTGTTAATACTAATAAACTCTAATTGCGCTTTAAGATATGCTTGTAAATATTAATATTTGACAGTGGAAATGGCAATTAATTAATTTCTTTTATGTGTGGAAGATTATACAAAGTAGTCATATAATTTGTCGGATATTGCATTATTATTTATTTGTTATTCTCTGTTTCGAATGTTTGGAGGAAGATTGTTACATCTGCGTATAATTTGATATGCAAATCGCAAAGGAGATTGAAAATACAATTGATAGTACATCTTTCTCAGATTTATATTTTTAAATTTATTTTTAAATTTATTTTTTTCTATTATCCTTATACGTGCGCGCGCGTACACACAACACACACACACACACACACACACACACACACACACACACACAAAACAAATACTGTTTACTGTTACATGACAAGTACTGCACTCGATTTCTATTACGTTACGAACATTAGATTGTGAACAATTATTACTATGATTGGAACTACCGAAGATGGCTTGTATACAACCGAAACGCTCAGTTTGTATTTTATGTAATAGATCAATAGATACGATCGAATATATATGTGTTTATGATATTCGCACCAATTAATGCTCTTAATTGCTCGTTTTTTATTCTATTTTTTATTTGTGTTAATATTTCGAGAGCCAATTTGAATTAGTTTTAAATACTGTTTTATAAAGATGTAAACATTTAATTGATTTATTCAAAGTTTTACTTATAAGAAGTTAACGATCTTGTTTGAAGTTTTAGATTTTGTGCTGTTCCTTCGAAACTATAAACTACTCCCGACCGAGTACTTTATTCTTGATAATAAGGGCTTAATAGGGATCGGGGGTAGTTTCCAAAAGAATGTCGGTACAAAATCTGAAACTTCATATTTTGGCGCAAATTATTTCTATTGTGGAAGAAATGACTGATTCTATTCGTGGCGAAGGATACTTTATTCTTGAACTCAATAATGTTGTGTTCGATTAGGAGTTGATTTTGGAATTGATTCTTAAGAAATGGATCAATAATTTTTTTTGATTGTATAAATTAGTACAAATTCAGTTCTTTGCATTTCTTCCTTTGTTTCCTTTTATATATATATATATATATATATATAGTTCCGTGGCTTCATATTAAGTTAGCAAAACCACAAGTTTCTTCTAAATGGTATGTAATATAAAGTTATAGTTTGTAACACAAATTAGCATAAAATAAGCATAAAATAAGCTAAATAATTCAAAAGCTTCTTTTTCAAAAGAACCTTTTTTTCTGCTTTGTTTTGTCTTGCTAGCTTGACAAAAGTCGATTAAGCATTTTTACGTAAAAATAAAAATAAGAGGAACAACTTTCAATGTTCTTGTTCTTGACAAACGTTCTAGCTAAACAATATTTAAGAGATTTTTGCCATCGGTCGGAAATGTTAATGCTGGTATTACTTTCAAGCTTTATAACTCGCAAAGTACTTAAAGAAAAAAATATTTTATTATTGTTTTGAAAAGTTCTCGAGGTAAGCTATGAGAATATATAATGAAAATGGAAGATTTCGTTAAAAAAATTCAAAGTAATCTTGATCTAATCTTAACATCATTCAGGATCAAATCAATGACACCTTCTTATGTCTTCCTTTGAATTATACAACTTTTATTTGAAATTTGTTTTTTTTTTTCATGGATTTTAGGAAAAATATTAATGCATTATTTGAAATGAGACACCCTGTATATATGTTTGTTCGCTCCAACATGTTCTTACCATAACATCTACTCACTCCAATGTGTTCATTGGAATGACTAGAAGCTTTGGAGCTATAGAACCATGTTAGAGGTTGTTATAGCATGCGATGCGAACAAACCTTATATATTTTTTATTCGCGCGAATGCATATAATGAGAAATTTCTACGTCTAAAAACATATCGAGCGTCAATGAAAAGAAACAAAACATCATGATGGCGTGGCGACTTACGCTGGTTATTGTCGAATATAAAGAGAATCAACATTTTTATACTGGATGAATAGAAGAGCGGCTATATCCGTGACGTGGCTATCGAACGATTCGGTTCAATCTGTCTATTCCAGACGTCACATCGCATAGAGAATGCCGTCGTTCAGTGCAGCGGTCAACGAACGAAAACGACACGGTATGAGCATCGAGAAAGATTTACGCACGAGTTACATCGTGCGACATGACGCGCGACGAGGACAATGACGATCATATTTGTCGAATCAAATGTTCACGCGTAGAATTGAAAATAAGGATATTTCGCCATCACATAAAGGTTCTCTCGCATGCGTCCGAAAACGTGTCTGAAAACAAGTTATTTGACATTTGCGCTGGTCATGGATGATTATAATATCTTAATAATCTTATCTGGCCGAAAATCCATAGATAATTTTGCATCGTATCGAAATATTCGAAATATTCGAAGAAATATTATAATACACAATATATATTTTTAAGGTCATCATACGTAAAAAAAGTTTAGTCTATCAGAAGTCTAGTCACCAAAACCGTAGACATATTGACTAATATATATCATAATCGAGCCTCTTTACCTAGAAAAAAATTTCTTCGATTTAAAGAAATATTTCTTTGCTATACGATTAAAGAAAAAATTTCTTTGATTTAAACATTATTTTTTTTAATCAAATAAAAAAATTTGATTCAAAGAAATTAAAGATCAATCAAAGAAATGACGTTCAAATCAAAGAAATTTTTTTCTTTAACCGTATAGCAAAAAAACATTTCTTTGAATTGAAAAAAATCTTTCTCTGAGTGTTAAAACAATTTTTGTTGATTGTTATTGATCGATTTGTTTAGGGCTTTACGATGATTACGACTAAAATTTTTGTACATGATGACCTTTACAATTTCCTTATTTAACCTCGATATTAGCATTCCAAATTAATCAATATATCTGTACATTTGAAAGTGCAAACGCACTAGTAGTTATATATTCTTTATTATTTTGATATAAAACGGATTTTTTAAAATTGCTAATTATAAATTAGGACAATTGCAAAAAAATTTTATTTTATACCTGATAAAATAATTACTATTTACATTTTATTTTAATTATAGATGATAATACAATTAATTTCGTATGCAACTCGTGTAGTAATACTATTAATTTCATATAACTAACAATATGTTTGTACACAACGCAAATTATATTACTGGATCAATAGTAGCGTGTTGCGATATGCAATTTAATTGGGTTAAATGGATCTGCGAATGTACAACATTAAAATCTTCGATAAATTCGATGTCTCTGTGGTACCCCATTATCAAAATTTTGCAATATACATATATTTGCAATCGATAAATACACGAAATCGAATTAAAATCTGCTTTAAATAAATTCAAGATTTCAATTCATTCTTTAAAAAATACTTGTGAATTTAGAGATTTACGTTTATAAAATTAGAAAATATTTGTATTTAATTAAAACAAAATATCTACATAAGGTTCTATACAATTTTTTATCTATTTTATATTGTATAATTAAAGTTTATTTGAAGAACTTGCAAAATTTGATTCTGTTTGACTCCGTAAAAAGCGTAATATCATGAGATAAACTTATAATGTTAGTCGCTGATAAAATATTACTGTCTCAACATGAAAGAAAAATTGTTTTATTCTTTAGTAGGAATATTTCATCTATAAAGTAGACTTATTATTAAATATCTTTACAGGATAAACATACAGGGTGTCCCAAAATTCGCGCATTCGGAGTACAGAACATGATATTTTATACTATAACGAATAACTTTTTTTTGTAAAATTATATTCGATAAATAATTTTTGCGTTTACTCATATAACTTCAACCTACTTTTCTGCAAAAACTACTTGTCAATTTTGCAAAAGGAAAAAAATTATTTTAGCATAAAGCATCATACTCTGTATATGATCATATAATGCGCGAATTTTGGGACACCCTGTAGATGATCATATAATGTTGACTTACATAATATGTATTATATAATACACGTAATAATTGTAAGATTCGGTTACATCTCAAGAATTCTTTATATCGCAATATTAAAATAAAAATATTTCTGCTTTTTACAAGAAATATCATTATGCACATCTATGACGTTTCTAAAACAATAAAACATAGAGTACTTATATAAGATGATACTAGTTGTTAGTGTATTTTGAAAAAAAACCTATTACGTAAAATATAAATGTTTCAATCCTATATTTTAGATCAGGTCTGTCCATAACTCAGACTTTCGTGAAGTTACTCTCCTAACGTTAAAAAAAATAGTAATTTCTAGCTCATTTGATTGTTCATCATATACACATTTCGAATTTTTGTTTGCACACTTCCAGTTAAAAAGAGTTATTAAAAAAAAATTTAGGGGATTAACTTCACACTAATCCCCCAACTGCGAGCAAATTAGAAAATTGAACAAGGCTTATCGATAAATTTTGGTTTACACATTCGGAAGAGAGACTAGATGATTTTCCATTTGCACATATTTAGTTAAAAAGTTATTAATAATTAAAATTTCAAGGACGGTCAACTTCGACAGATAGATTCAAATCGCGGTTATTGTTATTAAAAGTGACATTAGTTGATAGATGTTCGTTTGCATATTCCGAAACTGATCAATTTTTCGTTTGCACATCCTTGATTAAAAAGTTATTAACTAATAAATACTGGGGGGGGAGGGAGCAATTTCACACAACAAAAATACGTTTTCGGTTCGAATTCTAAAGAAATTGAAGAATTTGAATTCAATCGATTGATTTTTGTTTGCACATTCCGAAACAAGTCGATATTTCGTTTGCATATGCTCATATGTCATATAGGTACTAACACCGCTACATTTTTTATAAAGTTTTTTGGTTTAAATAATGTGCAATAAACTCGGGATTGAAATATTTGCAGTGCAAATAATTCTAGAAACATTTATGGTCAAAGTTAGTGCAGCAATGAATTGTTTTAATATATTAGGTGTACAAAAAAGTTCTCAGCTTTAGATTTGATACAACCGAAATAACAATTTAAATTTTATATATCTTCCCGCCTTTTTGTGGTTTTAAAGCGTTAACATTTGGCCTTCTAAAATGCCATATGGTTTGACGTTTGATGCAC
>Ga0157364_1003673_pt1 | contig 14972 bp, 10 predicted proteins | sample AttsexASBM2_FD_111476 | JGI IMG/M metagenome (GOLD analysis project Ga0157364, IMG submission 111476) | Fungus gardens microbial communities from leaf cutter ant in Ribeirão Preto, State of São Paulo, Brazil - Atta sexdens ASBM2 | ecosystem: Host-associated > Fungi > Mycelium > Unclassified ... | reverse complement strand
TGACACTCATTATAATTTCTAAGTAAACATTTCGCCAATACAAATTTTGAAAAATTAATTCAGAAAAACAGTAGGCAATAAAACATATACAATAAGCGAATTGGTCAATCACAACAACATAGAGAATGTAAGATAAATAAATCTTACGTTCTCTACTTTGGATTGATCAATTTACTTACTGCTTACGTCTTATTGCCTAAAGCGACGTTCACAATGACATTTTAAGGCGTATAACTTAAGCTTTTAAGCCTCAATCCGTAAGAAATCGATCATTCACAGTCGAATGTGAGGAGAATCATCGATTTATGATTGATCAATTTAAACTTTTTACGGTTTAACGTTTAAAATTTAAATTTTACGCTTCAAAATCACATTGTAGATGCAGCTTTAGAAGCGGAAGCAGCACAGAGTCTTGCATAATACATAAGAAAATGATTCAATCAAGAAGTCCTTCATTTTCTTCCTTTTTGAAATGAAATAAAAAACTGGTTAATTCTTTTATGCCTTATGCAAGAATCTCTGTTCCTGCTCTTATGTTTTTATACGTGCCATGGGCCTTAGATTACAACGTTAATTACTGCGAGAAGACGGAACAATTGTCATTGTTGGGTTTTAAGTGTAGTAACACTAACATGGGAATTGAAATTTATTAGTGGTTTAAATGCAAGCAAAACTCCTCGAGTAACACGGCAAATTCTTGATACATACATTTGCCTCCCATTTGCCTGGGAGAAGAAGGAGTCTTTACCGCAGTAAATGCACGCACCTGGATATTACAGAATTTCTTAATGCAAGAGCGTGTACGTGCGTGCGTATGACCGCAAAGAATGCTCGGAAAGTAGATAATACGCTTGCGAGAAAGGCAAGAGTAAACATTAGGAACTGTTACGCCGACAATTTTGAAATCCGACAAAGAAATACGAGATAGTCTAGAGAGTATATAATATAGATCTAAGTGCCGCTTACCGTTTGCCACAAATTGCCAGTTTGCGCCACAATAATTCCAATCATTTTTCCCTGAATGGTTTATTAAGTGATGTTTTTTTGATATCACGACGACGCGATTTATCAATTGGATGAATTGCATTCTTCAAAAAATTACGAGATCGTAATATCAGGGAAAGAAATAAATAAATTCGCGTTCTATGTAAATTGATTTAATCGATAAAGTAATTTTGCAAACATTTTAATTGTAGCTAGTTAAAATTAATGACGCTAATTATAACTGTTAAAAATAAATAAGGCTGTTAGAAATTTATAGCATGTGAAGCCGTTATAAATCGGGTTATTGTCTTCTATTACGGATATTGTATGAATCTGCGAAATGAAATCCGCGGTATCAATTAATCCTGGCTTAAATCCGCGCATCTGACCCGCTCGATTAGGTGATCTAATGAGTAACTCGCGCGGAGTGGCAAATTAATAAGGCAAGTCTCGCAGGAATCCAATTAGGATATGGAAATTAATTCGATGCGAAGCGGCCTGGTAGGAAAAGAAAACAATTGAAGACTTTCACTGCACGTACATCGCTCGCATATACGCCGGTTTTCTCATAATATATCGAGACTTTTACACTTTCGTGATTTCCGATCACCACTCATTAGCGGAAATTCCCTGATGAGTTCGAAGGAGTTATAAATTTGAGTACTTGTGCTACTGGTTACGTAACAGTTCAGATAAATCGGCTAATTCCGCGCAATAAACTGGCTCTTTATCGCATCCTCGAAAAAATATCGTCGTAGCATCTAAAAATTTCATTTTTGATTATTTATTTCTCATTGTTCTGTTTAAAAGTCGAAGAATGTTTACGAAATCTTTGAAAAATGCGTAATTAGGCAAAATTAATGAATGTCGCAAATTATTAAATTGTTTAATATAAATATTTTCAAATTATTAATTTAATTACGACGATATTATTCCAAGATTGACATTTCTTCTGAAAGAGAAAAAAGAAAGATTATTATAGTGCGATCGAAGATAGAGGCGAAGAAACGTTCGCAACTGGTTTATTAAGATGATGATGACGCTGGCGAAATGTCAACGTCGTTATAATTCTACTGCGACATATGAAGGAATTTATCCTTGCTGTACTCGCTAAAATATCGTATACATCGATCACGATGAACGACGCCGACGTGTTAATACCGAGCGGGCACCGTTGTCTACGTCGGGGATTAAAGAAGTATCCCAGTATCGATAAGAAATTGTGGGATGCGAGCAGTAGATGGATATTGCAATGGGATAATATAGTGAAGCATCCGGGTGCGAGGGCGAGAGGATGTCACTGCGACATCCACAAGCCGCCTTGGCTGTATCCAGATTTAGGTATATGAATTATTTCTGCCGCACGAAAGGACAATCATCTCGACATAAAGCGGTTATAATTTTAATTGATACAAATATTTTTTAAATAGTGATGTCAATAATTATTTCAAACATGTGCTGAAAGTCTACGTTACATTTTGTAACAAAATAATGATATTGATTTGAAATTCAAATTAAATTATAAAATATAATAAAATACAATTTTCTGTAGATCATTTTGATTCTAAATATTTTATTTCTTCTTTTAAAAAATCTGCAATTTCGAAATCTTCTAATTTATTTTCGGAATTAATAAGAAAGATATACCAAATCGCGATTGTGACAGTTTGTTTTGTTTTTTTTTTTTCAGTTGGCAAAGATACCGACGAACTTGATCGAGCAGCGGTAAGTATTGAATCCAAAAAATCAGCTCCATTGCATGTTTATAAATAGAAATAACGTTTTGAAAAAAAATTACTCGTCTATTGCAGATCAAATCGGCTCCCATTAAAAGGCTTAATATGCCCCCGAAAAGAGGTCAATTTGGGCCTGCTAGAACACCATCCTCTGCCTTAGGTATACTCAAATATTATCAAATTTTATCTCACATGTGATGTTATAATTATTATTACAACTTATCACAAATCTACTGTTCTTTTTTTTTTTTGGAAGCATGATATATGGTAAAAGAAACAGTAAAGCAAGTTTCTCTAAAATCGTTTTTCGTTAGTAGCTGTTTATGCAAATATTTCAAGTAGTATATGTTAATATTCGTGGAACGAGTTATTTTTAATTTATAAAACTTGTTAGACGTATTTAGGTAGAGTGTAAATATTAAACATCGATATATTTTTAAATTAAATTGAAACAATGATAGCAGTGCTAGTTTATATCGTATAAATCAAAAAGCTTTTTATGTAACCAATTGTGTCATGTATCTTACCCTGAGATGTGTCTCTTCGTCTTCCATTCGAAATATATATGAATGTCATGACTCAGTGTTGACTCAAATATCACAGAAGCACCGATCTGCAAATGAAGCGCACGCGGAAAATATGTGCCATAATCCTTACTTACGCTTAGTTTTAACCGCAATGCGGTTTTACTTTTGCATTTTGTTAACAATACATTGTCAGAGAAACTCGCCAACAAAAGGTCAACGTATGTTGACGTTTCGATGACGAGAATATGCTAACTGTTCGCTTGCATGACAGCTCCTTCTGGTGCTTCATCCTATACAGTCCCAAGGGCAGCGACCATCAAAAGAACTCAATCAGTAAGGTCGACATCAGGTATATCAAAATTCTACTATTGGCAATTACTATTTTAGAAAATATTTTGGAAATATTTTTCAATCGAAAATGTTTTCGATCAAAAGAAAATGATTACATAGATAATCGCGCGATGCAATTCAGACTCTTAGATGCGAATAAATTCTGCGTTGCAGAATTTTGTCAATAAATCATCAATTCCTTAGAATAATAAATACCCTCTGTATTATTGCTTTTTAATCAGCCATATGCTTCTCATTTATAATTTTTGACATGTAACTACATACAGTGCTTATTTATTACATATTGCAGTCATCGTTTTTGTTTATCTGTAATGCATTTCGCGGCCGCTTGAGCATTATTCACAGCAATTTATAGCAATCTATGTAATTTAGAATTAATTTCATAATCATTCACAATTTCTGAACGTGCAAAGAAAAGTATAGTTCTTTAACGTACATATATATTTCCATATCGAAGTGAATATAAAAAAACCTATTTTCGTTACTTGTATTCAGCGCAAGCCGGAGCCGTTGACGAAGAATGCTTTATTACTTCATTCGAGGATGTACCTACCGTTAATCTATTCTCAGCAAAGGATCTCGAAGAACAGATGAAAAGTATCAGGGATACCGTGGGTGACGATAAAAAGGATTGGAAACAAAGAATGGATAGCGTATGTATCGCGAGAAAATGAGATTATCTTTCTCCGTAGTTTGACGATATTTTTTATCCGTTGTCTTCCTGCTTTTCCAGATGAGAAAGTTAAGAGCCATTGTACTCGCAGGTGGCACTAATTACGAAAATTTTCACGAGTGCCTAAAGAGCGTACAGCGACCGTTCGAACAGGCCTGCACCGACCTTAGATCCCAAGTAGCGCGAGAAGCATGTATAACTCTCGCTTTTCTGAGTCAGAGCCTGAAGACCAAATTCGCCAGTTTTGGTGAGGCGGTTTTGCTCACGTTAATGAACCTCATACAGAACAGTGCCAAGGTAAATCTCACGGAATGCTAGATCGCTGCTACATTTAGATACAATTATTGTCTAAATTGCTGTATTGAGTCTAATTGCACATCTTTACGAACGTCATACCTCATAGAGTTTTACATCGTTCGCGTGTCCGTTAGTTTTTATGTAATTTCCATAAGAGGTAAGAATTTAATTACTCTCGCCATTTTCAACTAGGTCGTAGCGACAGCCGGAGCGGTGGCAGTTCGATTTATCCTTCAAAATACCCACTGTACTCGATATGTGCCTATTATTATATCATGCGTGAGCAACAAGAGCAGAGATATTCGTAGGGCGTCTTGGGAATATCTGGCTTTAATCCTGCAAACCTGGCCTACGCAGATATTGCAGAAGCATATAACAATATTGCCGGATGCACTTAAAAAAGGTATTGCGGATTCCGACGCAGAAGCACGAGTCTTCGCCAGGAAGTGAGTAGTTCTTTGTAGCCGGATTCTAATGATGCCTGCCTTCATTTTAATTTAATAATTTATTAATTTTATCATTTTTTATAGATCATACTGGGCATTTAAAAATCACTTTCCAGAGCAGGCTGAGATACTACTTAATAACTTGGACGCGACGTATAAACGCTCCTTAATGTCTCTTAGTAATAGTGGTAGCAGTAACAGCTTAAATGTCATGGCTAATATGAGATCGTCGAGTGTTAGTCCACGTACAGCCAGACCAGTGATGAGCGCAGCAGGTAAAGACTTTCTGCTTGTTTATTACCGCGATAAAATGTTCCATTAAAACGGATTACGTTGCATTTGAATGTATTAATGTTACTCATACTGCAATCTTAATATAAAAGACTTGTCACTCTGTTTTCATGCTGCTTTGCGACTTCTCTTTACATTAAACATATGAAGGTAGTACGGAAAATTTGCATCAGACCACGGGTCAACCGCACGGTCCGCTCAGACGTACTCCGTCCTTGCCTCGGTCTTATCGTCAATCTGGTATCCCGATACTACAAAGACCAACAGACAGTCATTGTAATTGTTCTATCGTCATTTCCTTCAGAAATAAATCGCACTTTGCACACGTTACCCCACACACTCCAAAGAAAGATGCACAAACGGAATTGTTGTCTTATGTTGATTTCCTTTTTTTAATCTTGCACAGAAGTTGTAAAGTAGAAATTACATGGAGCTAATATCATAGAATTAATCCGTTTTATAATTCTACAGACCGAGGTACGCCAGGAGTTAGATCTACCAGCGCAATTGATTTGCAAGCTGCTCAAAGAGCGAAAGCGAGATTGATGTACGCGAATATGAGCAGACAAAAAGCAGCGGCACTTCGTGAGTAATATCTTACTAAATTTTATAAAATAAAATAATCAAATTGAACATTAAACAATTCTTTGTCATTATATATGCAATAAATTGTATCATTTTATTTCAGCTCGTCCTACTAAATCCCCGGATCCCAATGCAGTTGCTAGCCCAGAAAGAGTGGCAAGGACGAGGACAAGAGTGGCGGGAGTTTCGCAATCTCAACGTACGTTTGGCAATTTTTTGAGAAGAGAAAGAAAAAAAACACGTAATGGAGAATTATTAACGAAAATTGTTTTTCCACAACAGCTAGTAGTAGATCGGGTTCCCCGTCATCTAGATTAAGTTACGCCACGTATAATCGTGAAGGTGAATCACTGATCGGTAGACCAAGGCGATTATCCGGACATACTATTGGCAGCACAAGCAACAGTCGTGAGCCGAGTCCGCAGAGATTTGGGAGCAAACTAAGGTAAGTACAATTCCGTTTATCGAAAATGCTGTAAATTTATACAGTTGTGATACAAGTTATTTGAATTGATAGAGGGAGGAATCTACATATGTCGCCAACGGACAGCACTAGACCACCAGTGATGGCGCAGAAGATGTTGCAGAAGTCACGCGAAGCGGAGTCTGCGTTGGCGGACGCTCTAACCTTCGATAGTATCGACAATTACACCAGAATACCGGGTAACAAAGGGGATCACAGTGACGACAGCGAAAACAGCAGTATATGCTCGGAAAGAAGTATAGACGGTTTTAGACGAGCCAGTGATGTAAGTGCAAATTTTATTAGTAAATAAAAGAAATAAGAAAGTGACGCACATTCGTTGGCTTCAGTATTGAATTTTTGTTACTTCGATCAAAACATGGACATATATCACATTACAGAATCGAAGTTATGTAATATGTTAAATTAATTTTTTCTTATAAGCTAGCACACACACGTTTACAAAGGAGACAATGACGAACACTTTCACTTATGTGTCATGTGCTATTAATATTATGAATTTACACATTTTTATATTATAATTAATTTTTATATTATAATTAAAATTTACCGCTTTTTATAATTGGTTGGTTAATGCTTATACACTTGAATTTTATTTTTATTTTAATGGCATGCAAATTAATACGTAAGTTTCAAAATTTTGAATATTTTAGTTTTATATAAGTTTTATATAATTTAATAAAAAATATATTTATTAAGATATAAAATGTGTGAAGTTATTTTACAATTTTTTATTGATTATACAAATCAAGTTTTTATTATAGAAAACAAAGTACCTCAATGAAGCTTTTAGCACTGTATGATAATGTTGTAGCTAATGCATGATTTTTTCACTTTTGGTTTTGTTGCGGCATATTTGTTTGGTTTGGACTAACGCGACACGCCGTTCTGTTCTCCATATTTCTCCATCGCCCATCTACCCATTAGTCGTTTTCATGGAGTGGCTCTCAATCGAGATTATACCGTGATCTATGGGATCAATCTATCCCGAAGGTTTGTTAAATTCCTTTTTTTTTTTATTTCTGCTCTTTGAAGTAAAACTGACTTATTAAATTATTCGTAAATCGATTAATACAGCAATTGTATGTTAGTATTAAAAAAAGAAAAGATTATTATTTTGAGAACATTCTTTTTGTTATCCATTATTTTACATCAAGAATATTTCAGAATATAGCTATGAATTAACATTAATATTTGGAAAGCAACACGCAGCAATTTTTTTTCATTTTACAGGACATCAAAGAAATTATTGAAAACTGTGCTCATAAACATTGGGGAGACAGAAAAGAAGGTTTAGTGGGCTTGCAACATTATTTGAGCAACGGAAATACTTTGACAACAACAGATTTGCGTAGAGTGACCGATATTTTTACGAAAATGTTTATGGATTCTCATACCAAGGTGTTCAGTTTGTTCTTGGACACATTGAACGAACTACTGATTACTCACAACGAAGGTCTTGGCGATTGGTTGTACGTTTTATGTGCGAGGCTTCTCAATAAGTTAGGCACTGATCTATTGGGATCTATACAAACAAAGATACACAAAACGCTTGATGTTGTGAGGTAAGGATTCAACAACTTTCATTCACGCAATAGTGTATCATTTGTAACATCGAGTTTATTGTGATTATTAAATTTTAAAATGCCATATGTACTGATTTGTCCAGAGATTATTTCCCGGGCCAACAGCTTCTACCAGCTGTGATGAGGTATCTGACAGATCCAACACAAACACCAAATTCTCGCGTGAAAGTAGCAGCATTGACTTTTATCACGCAGATCGCTGAGACGGCAGAACCGTCCGCGCTAGGCAGTTCTGCAGCGACAGCACTTGCACGACTGCTCGACTGGTCGAATGATGGCAAAAGCCACGACGTGAGGAGACATGCGCAAAACGCTGTGATATCACTTTACAATCTTAATCCGCCTCAAGTTACTATGATACTTTCCGAATTACCAAAATACTATCAAGTGTGTTGAATGAATTAATTATTATTAGTTTACTCATCTGCGTTTTCTCATATCGCATTAAATCATTGTTTTTTCTTTTTTTAGGAAACAGCCTGGCCTTTAGTACAGAACCATTTAAGAAAATCTTCCACTTCTAGTACTCCGGCATCACCTGGTACACCACCGCCTAGATCGCAAAATTCGCCCGCTCGAACGAAAGCGAAAAACGATGTTAAAGCGGACAAGACTGAAATCGATGGAGGAGACGAGAATTTGGAGGAAGTATATAAGTGCGTGGACAGCGTTTTGTCATGTTAATTTATTTGCAACACAATCTAGATATTTTATAATTAAATATAATGAAACCTAACACATCTTTATTTTTAAACAATATTAAGTATACTAATTTTTGAAGTTCTTTCTACAGATCTCTACGACGCACGACCGCCGAAATCCAAAATTACGGCTTCGAACGTTTAGAGAGAGCCACCACCAGTAAAGATAGTGGTATTAGCAATATGGCAGATGTGGAGGAAAGAATGGAAGGTTTGACGTTATCCAATTCGGTAAGTTTAATAAAATAATATCGTGATGAAAACACGAATGAATTACGATAAAATTATCCTAATTATTATTTCAGGGTCGATCTTCGTCCGTTTCCTCACCGACGCAACGAGGACGATCTGTTAGTAATATAACGGTGAATGGATCCGATACAATTGCCGGTGATTTGATTCTACCTCAAGAGAACAATGGTTATAAAACGCATGGTATGTATTTTATTTTTTCAGAAAAAAATCTGTGTATATAAATTGAAGTGTTTTACATTATTTTATATACAGGATCATCACCAGATTCAACAAACAGACCAGAAATCGTGGATAATATGGTTAAAACTCTGCAATCTAAAGTAGCGCAAACTACGGAAAAAGTATCGGCGTTGCAAGAATTTCAACTCTATGTCCGCGAAGGCGATTCGTCATATATTAAACGAAATTTCAAGTACGTCACGATGTATAACTCACACGTATCATCTTAAGACTCGTTCCTACTGGAATTGATTGTGGCGATCGGAATATTAGCTTCTTTTTCTTCTTTTATAAAGAAGAACCAGTATATCAGTAGCGAGCCTTAACGCGGTATTTTAATCCTGGTGATTTAATGATTCTTTGATATTTCAGGAAAGTGCTCAAAGTTTTGTTAGATAGCTTATCCAATGATGGCAAAGTGATACAAGTAGAAGTTCTACAAACGCTGATCGATATGCTTAAATGTTCCGAGTTGATAGAAAGTTTTTCCTCTTACAATGAGTTATTAATATTGAAAGTTATCTACGCCTACAAATCAGACGATCAAAAAGTTGATTCTTCCGGAGGTAGCGGTGGTAGATCTCCAGTGAGTATTAATTCTGTTTAATTTTTTGATTAACAAGTTAGTAGTGTTACATATCTGTGACATTATACATCATTAACAGGTTCATTGGAATGCAGAAAAGTGCGCGGCAACGATGGCTATGGTTTTAAAACCGGAACAAATTATCCATTTGGTCTCCACTATAATTGCTACAGAGTCATATCCATTGAATATGGGCGCGATAAAGATGTTGCATAAAGTGGTAGAGCATTGGGGTCGAGAAGCTATTGAACCTCATCTTGCCAAAGTAATGCCTGGTCTTATTAAGGTGAGAAAAGTTAATGAAATTCAAATTTGTATTTAACATATTGTATTGTACTATATTCCGTTCAACGAGAGAATAACCTCGGATCAGAAAAACTCGTCTGTTTGCGCTTCATAGTGTTGTACATAGTGTTGTTACATTGCTTGCTATGCGCAAACCGAGGTCATTCTCTCATTGAACAGTAGCATTGAAGAGTATATGTACTAACTGTATGTTTCTTTGTATTACAGGCTTACGATGACAATGAAAGCGCGGTTCGTAAGAGCGCAGTCTTTTGCATGGTGGCAATCCACGTTGCGGTCGGCGAGGAAGTGTTGAAGCCACATCTAAGTTGTCTATACTCCAGTAAGCTCAAACTACTGAACATCTATATACAACGTGCGCAACAGCAGGCGAACAGTCAACCCGCGAGTCCGCGTAGTAACAGCAAGAATTAACCAACATCCAATACCACGACTCTCAGGGTCGCGATACTTAAAAGATTCGCTCGCTTTGGCGCGCGGCATGAGCAAGTGCTTGTTAGCTTCCTCAGTAAGTCCGATCCATCATGATGGTTGACGACGGTTTTAACAGTATGACTCGAAAGTTTTGATACGATAGAGACTGATGTGCGTATGTGTGTGTGTGCGTCACTTCGCGACGGAGTGCGAATCGCTGTTCGAGACGACAAAAATATATGCGGAATCAACGCGATAATTGTTTTGATGTTATGTTTATTGAATTAATTGTTAAAACAATAAGGGCTTGTACAGTTGGTTAATTCTTATTAAGAGAGTAAAACAAAGGGAATTCGTAACATACGCAGATTTTTTTTCATCTTTTATGAGAGCATAAAACAACTATATTACTATAAGATTAATTATATGTCTTTAAGTGAGCATCACATAATTTCGACTGATACATCTTTTAAGTACCGTTCCATGATACGCAAGGAGGTTTTTTTCTGTGGAAAGGTTTGTGAAATTATTTATGCAATATTATAATGAATGGCTTCTTAATTTGTTTAATTTTGCTAATCATCTTTTTTATTTTCTTACCACGATCTTGTACATAATGCCAACTATGCCGTGTTTTATGGTAGGAAGTCCAATATTTATGTTGATACGTACAAGAATTTTTATTTTCATTTTTGCAAATAGTAAGATTAAAATATTCTTTTTCTCTCCCGGGACTTCAAATCTTCCATCGCCATAAGGAACTGATAATTCAACGAGATGGATGACAAACTGAAAGAATGCAATGCAACATCACTGTCTACGAATGATTTAAATATCTCTCGTAATGCGCAGCCGAACACTAATCACGCAAATTAATCAGCAAATGTTAAAATATGTATATCGTATGTTTATTTACATTTAGTACCGAATTTACGTTTAGCGTCGAGCGTAATTACATGTCCGGCGATTTGTCGTGATGCACTTCACAGCAACGACACGTGATAAGGAAAAGTGAAAAGTGTATAATTTATTCAACTGAAATCTACGTGCTAGTCAGATTCCCAAGGACGCACAATGACGTAAAAGACACAAACGGAATAGTCGAGTCTTTTTTTGACGAACCATGCATAGACACAAATAAAATTAAACAGATTAAATTAAATAACACATACACAAAAGAAAATACGTGAGAGAGAGAGAGAGATTTTTGATGTGAGAGAATGAGATTGCGTGGCTGAGAAATTAGCGCGTGTTTAAGAAGCAAGCATAAATAAAGTAGCAGTGATTAGTAAATTGATCTGCTCGGGACTAACATTAACACTTAAACTGTTCATCACGTTGCCAATAATTGAATGAACGCTAAATCAAACGCTAACGTAACGAGTTTAGTAACATTTTGTGCCATTGTCGTTTCTGTTTACTGTATAAGAAAAAAAAATTATATATATTCTACGTATAAATCATCCCTTTTGTCCTTTTCTTACATATATTTAGTCGAGATACGATATATATATAAGGATAATAAATATAATTTTATTATGAATTTGTCAAGGCGCAACATTGAAATATTACGAGATATCGGAAAAATCATTTTTTGGAAACGTTCGATGTGTATACGAATATACCGAACATAAAACAGATGAAGAAAAGTGAGTCATTTACGATAGAATATAAAAAATCTGATAATATCTCGATAATTCAGCGTGATGACGCGATAATTCACGTCTCGGACATAATACGGCCAAATAGTGCCAAAGAAAATGCAAAATATCGAATGAATATTAGAGTGAGGAGTAATTTGAAAGGGAAAACATGAGACAGACGTACTGTATTTCTTTTACTTGGTGCCTTTGGCGTCGACGCGACGGAATTTGATTGAAGATTGTCTTTCAGCATCACCTAGAAACAATTTTGCGGATAACACGATCGAGATTGTAGAGGAGGAAAATACAAGGTCTTCGACTGTTGCCGACGTCGTATAAATGAACACTGCTTCGCGATAAAGAAAAAAAGAAGAAAAAGGTCTTATTGATTATTCTCGTAGCATAGAAAAATTTTAGATGAACTCGATATTTTTCCCATTCTGCGCTCCGAATAGAATCTCGGAAAGTACATTTCACGAATAGATATTTATTCCACATGCGAGTATTAATTATCTACGCTTGTGCGACACTTTATTCGAGATGCTGAATTGTCAAATTATTGTCGAGATAAATAAATGATGTTTGTGGATAGCCTCTCGTGGAAAAGACGAGACGGATCTTCGATGCGTAATTAAATAATCGATATTTCGCGCGGCGATATTCTAATTGAAAGATTTAATCGCGCCTTTAAATCTGCGGAAGATTCAAATACGCCATTAAGTAACTATCTGCAAAATCAAGTTGTATTAAGAGGGCTCAACGCAAATCGATAAAATTCGTAAAGATCCATTTTAAATATACATATATATGCGACGTTTATTTCAAATATGCATCTTGCAAATCTTGTCTTGCGTTGAATTCGCCAATTTTCGATACTCAAGCATTTTGGCGATCTATTTGACTTCACGTCGATTTAGGGCATGGCCTGTGTGACACGTGGTTGTGTGTGTGTATATATATACATATACGAAATAATACTTAGAACGTGTAATTATATTATACGTAATATAATAATTGATATACGAATTAGGTAGCTCATCGTCACTGCCTGCAGCGTTGGTCGTGCTGAGGATACGAGGCTCTCTGACACAGCCAGGCTCTGCGTGGTGATAGTGTTTATCGATTTGCTTGTTTTGTTAAGTTTTACGAGCGTTATTATTATTATTATTATTATTATTATTATTATTATTAATATTATATCGATACTCGACTTGCGTTGTAATTGTAACTCGATGCGTGTGTGATATATGAGGATTTGGTGGGCGTTACGAACGATCCTCTGCGACAGTCTCTTCTTTTTCGAACGCGAAGCCGGATCGTTCGGTTGCCCATGGAGAAGCTATAGGATATAAGCCTCCTGCGTTATCATTTTAATGTTTGTTAACATCCGCTGTTAACTATTTCGCGAGCATAATAAATTTCATCGTTAAGCGTTTCTATCGAGCCCTCCCCTTCCCCCTCATATGCACCTTTCATGCTATCACCTTTCTTCTTCTTTTTTGCATCCGGCAGTTGCAAATCGTAATTTTATTCGTTCCGCATTGCGCGCAATGAGAAATGTCCCAAATCGGCGCGTTAATTATTTCTCCGATTATTCGAAGATTCGACTATCGAAAAATAAATTTCATGTGCGTGCGCGATGATCACTGACAGCGCGACTCGTACGACCGCTAAACGATACTTATTTCTGAAATTCGAGAAATAAAAATAAATTAGACACTTAAATTTGAGATTCAACAGTGTGGCAAAAAGCTCAACTTGAAAAAAGTTGATTTCCTGAGAAAGTATGAGTGAATGGGTACCGCAGTTATTTATGAATGAAACAAAGAATGTATTGTAATTACTAATTATTGCGTCTAATTATTGCGTCTTTATTGCTATGAAAATTTTACATATGTTCGATTATGTTTAATATATATCATATTTGACATATTAAAGGGGCGTGAGACACATTTTCTTGCTACGAATTCGATATATGTAAAAAAAATCTGGAAAAGCTTAGTAAAATTTTCAAAGAACGTTCCTTATAATATGTTTGCTTTGTATTATGAATCATGCAGTTTAATTTTTAAGGAGAAATATTCTATTTTCGAGGCCGGTATTCATAATCGATTCTTACTTCAAGACTATCTTAAGTAATGTATTATAAAATGCTAATATGGCTTTGTGATTGTTTTATTTTAAGACTCCATTTAAGACAGTCTTAAATATAAGAATCAATTGTGAATATCGGCCCAAGAATTTGATTAGATTGGATTATGTCTGTTTTAGTTTTGTTTTAGTTTCGAATGTTCCGCTTTTATCCTGAAACATCATGAAGTTTACATCGATCGCGACATCGCAAGATTTCGAGTCGAACGGATCTCACGCAAGTTCAGTCCGTTCGCGACGCATCTTTGAATTTATTCTTCGTGTGCTTCAATAATGCGTGCGAAGAAGTACTTCCTTGAGCCACGATGTCGTAAATGTGAGTACTATTGTTATTCATCTCGTTAATTACGTTAATTCAAGCGTGGAAAATATTTGAATAATTATGAGCGCGATATGCGTCTGAAAACGAGAAATCTAATCGATTAATTATTTTGAAATGAATCATCCTGCGAATAGTTCTAATTAATGAAATGACCAAATTGCTGAAAAGGAAATTTTTGTTAATTATAGTCGATTTGTTTTTGTAAATTGCGTGTCAATCTTGTGACGTTATGGTTACGACTATCCCGTATAATGGATTCTCGAGATCGGAGCTGTTTTCTTCATCGCATTTGTGTCGCAAGCGCACATATCGTTGTTAACCCTGGTGAAAAAATTTTTACGAAAACTACATAGATTGAAACAATAAGATTTTAGAAATTCTTCATAGAAGTTTTTCATAGATATTCATAATGAGA
>Ga0157364_1003672_pt1 | contig 14972 bp, 7 predicted proteins | sample AttsexASBM2_FD_111476 | JGI IMG/M metagenome (GOLD analysis project Ga0157364, IMG submission 111476) | Fungus gardens microbial communities from leaf cutter ant in Ribeirão Preto, State of São Paulo, Brazil - Atta sexdens ASBM2 | ecosystem: Host-associated > Fungi > Mycelium > Unclassified ... | reverse complement strand
TTATCTTTTTTTAAGCATTTTGAAAAAACTTTAAAGAGAACGTTAAGGAATCTAAGTTAAGCTAAAGGAAGTTATATATATATATATATATATATATAACTAATCTATTTTATACAAAATTAACAATATTTTGATATATAATTTTATGTGTGATTCATCGCTGACAATTAATTATGTATGGAAATAATATTCTTTACTTAAATTCTCTTATCTTTTCAAAAGCACACTTTAAATATACATATATTTATCAAAATATTATTTTTATAATATTATTTAATTTCTCATTGATTTACTAATTGAAAAGAAGCAAGTAATAAAATAGTACAAAAGGACGAATATATCGATGTTATTACGATTTAAAAATTGTTATTATGATTAAAAAAATTACGATTTAATAAAAAATTTTATTCACGTTTCAATCTATGATAATTTAATTGAATTATATCTTGATTAAATCTAAATCAATTTTCAAATACACATCAATTACGAATATAATCACGAATACAGGAATATAATCGATTGGGCATAAGATATCAATAGCTTCTCATAAATCATTTGTTGGAATAATTACTTTTCAATTGTAATTCGATGCGTAGATAATAACTAATTCTATATCGCCTACTACCCTTCTCACGACTGACAAAAGCTTGTGACATTTGGGAAATTAGTGAACGCTAATAATTAGCGTTTCCCTTTGTACGAAAGCTTCATAAAGCATCTTTTGTGAAGACTAACTCCATAGATATCGTACCCATTGTCCTTTGCAGCAAGCATTCCTTTGATTCGATGCTCGCGGATGGATAATATTCGCTAAGTCGATAATGAGAGCATTATCGTTCGTTGATAGCTGATAATAAACAAGTTTATTTAATTTCGTTATATGGACAATTTATAAAAGCTTGATAACACTACATGTACAACGTATCAAATAGCATTTTAATAGTAATTTCCATAGTAATAAATAAATATTTTCCTTGCTTTAATTTTTCGAATTCATATATTTTGTTAAATTCATTAAATATTATTTAGCGTTTGTTAACAAATGATGCGAAGAGTTTCTATTCGGAAAGCAAAGTAGCTTTTACAAACTTTCTCTCTCTTTCTCTCTCTCTCTCTCTCTCTCTCTCATATTAACTCTGTGATTAAGGCTAAGTTAGACTAAGTCGCTAAGTTATTCCTTCCACGTAATGATTATGTATGCTATGTTATCAAATCCGTTTAAATGGTAAGGCTTTTATGATTAAATAATATCAAAAAGAGAAACGAATTCATTGATCCATGTATTTTTATTCGTTAGCTTGAAATCGCTTCGGTGGAATTGAAAGCTTCGATGCTTTTTGCGCTGAACGATATGAGATTTATCCGATTTCCAAACGATGGTTCGTTCGTCGTATCGTCTATTACGACCGCATCGAAATAGTTGCTTTTACGCATTGCTTTTAGTCGACAGGTGATCCTGTGCATGGCAGTATCTCTCTCATGATTTTCTAAAACTATTTATTTGAAAAAGTTACTGTCTGCTGTATGTGAATAACAAGATAAAAATCAATAATTTACCGGAATATTTGAAATATAAAAAAAAAATATATATATATATATTCATATCGCTTGCCAACGCAAAATAAAATCGATAATTTCGGTAAATTCAGATATCAATGACGCAAAACGAAACTATTTATATTTAACGACGATTTACAATTGTAATTCTCTATTTCAATTCATGGAAAATTCAATATATCGAAATTATAACAATTTCAACTTTTGATTATAACCTGTCATTTCCATTGTGCACTTATCCCATTTAATTCTATATATGATATCACATTTAAGCGACAATACGAAAAACAACACGTGCCGAATATCAATTCACTATGGATAAAGCATCGTAGATGGATTATACGCATTCGCATAAACCCACCCTGCGGATTCATCCCTCGAAGTTCGCGACATCCTGGAAATTAGCGAGCAATAACAATTACCGTCCGAGCGGTTACTGGGCTGACAAACGGTGGCCCACAAAGCGATATTTCGCGATGCCGCCGGATGGTCCATGGAAATCGTCTGTGAACCGGGAACGAGATAAAAGAGAGAGAAAAGAGGAGAGAGAGAGAGAGAGAGAGAGAGAGAAAGAGAAAGGACATTGTCCTGGCAGGCCGCACAAGCCAGCGGGTGGGCGCGAGCGTTGTCGGGGCGTATGGTCCACCGCTTTTGTGCTTAGTTAAATGAAAAGTCATCTCGAATCTATTACTTTCGAGTTTTGCCACCGGGCAGTGTAAATATTTGGGGTACCGTGTACGCACGGCCGGGATACGATGCGACGCAGATACATAAGCAAGATGCCTCTTTCCATTGTTGCATCCGATAATTTATGATCGCCTCGTACGCCCTCACCGTTTATCCCGCGCGTATATCCTTTCCACCTACGTTTCTGCCTCTTCTTTCGACTTTTATCGACCTCACTACCCCGAACGCGCGCGCCTTTCAACGACCCGTCCTACCGATATTTCCTCCTGTGCATCCGCAGGACTCCCCTGCCGCGATAATTATGGCATTCGGAAACCGAGCTTTCGCACTTTTCCGCAGGACCGACTTTCTTCGTTGGTAGGGATGACAGCGATGTAACTGATTGTGTCGATTGTTCGGCCACAATCCTCAACTCCCTTTGTTAACTTTTGTGAAACTGTTGGTGGTATTAACCATACATTTCTCGATCGCGGCTGTCATTAAGTCTGTTAACAGCCACGAATGGAGGCCTAATGAGGGATAAATAATACTGAATGTGTGATGTAGTGTATCTTTTCGCCACGCATAACGTGCTTTTCTACTTTCACATAGCCGGATTATTTCACATAGCCGTTTACTAGCCCGTTTTCAAAGGATGTTTTTCAAACAATGATTTCAAACGATAGAAGGGCGATCGGTATACAACTCGTTGTTTTAGATTTGCATCGTATCGTATCGTGTGACACTGTAGCTTTTAGCCATTCTGTTTGTACAAATATCAGTGTCTCATTTTTAAGCCATTCTCGAATTTCTTTTGATCACATTTTGACTTTTACTATTTTAATTGAAATCATTATTGCTTTATATGCTTTGTTCATTTTATGCCTCGTTAATGTTTAAATAATTAAATAGAAACATTGTTGCTTTATCAGAGGTTAAATAAACTCCGATATTTCGTTTTTCAATAATTATATATATATAATTATATATATATATGTATTTAGAATTATTTTAACTTAGAGAATTATTAATTTCATATATATTATTTTTTTAAGTATATAAAAGATTACTCCAATTTAAATTTACTTTTAATATTTATTTAATTTTTTATTAGTATTTTAAAAATTTAATTTTTTAAATATAGCAATATTTACAGAACAACAAGAAATTATATTAATATTATATTTATATATTATATATTTTTTATAATATTATATATAGATTATATATAGATAATATAGAGGTGTACTATATTAACACAGTAAATATTCACACAGTAAATACACACAATATTGATTTCTAGTACACAATACAGTACAATACAGAAAAATTCATTCTAGACTTGATTTTAATTCTCGATAAATGTAGTATTGGATGAGAACAAAAGTTCATGTTGCCAAAAACTTCAAAATTCAAGCAGCTATAATGCTTACTTAAAAATGAATAAAATTTAAATGTAAAAGAAAAATTGAAAGCTTGAAATCTATACTTTTGAAAGCTTGAAATTTACATTTTCTAAATCTATACTTTCTATACACATGTATAGAAAGTATGTATATGTCTTTTGAATATGTTTATAGTATATTAATTTGTGCATATAGAAAATCACGAGATAGACAAATTGGGAATTTATTCTTCTCACATAACAAAGAAATGAAAAACTTTTTCGACTTTCTAACGTGCAGTTTAAAGTTTTCTTTACAAAATCATTTTTTAAAAAAAGTTATTAAGATTTTGATTTTGATTGCTTATAATCTAGATAAAAATCATCGTATCGCAATTTAAAAAAAAAACAGACATTTGAAGTTGAAATTTTATTCTATCAAATGGTAGAATTACTTTTTTTTAAGTATATACACTTGATATAAATGAAATTGGGTTACAAACTTTTATTTCAATTCAATTGACAAACATTAACAAAAATTCTATCAGTTTCAACAATTCTTTAATTTTTTTCACATTCTAATTCATACATTATTTCTCTACAAAGAATTAAAATTTATTAATCGATACAAAAGCCACCTAATTTAAATGTCAAAATATCGTCTGTATGCATTCAAATGGCACGGTAATGTTAATTAATAATAATTATTTCGTTTAAGCAGATCTTTGTTTGCGACCTTTTATATATGAACATAACGACATGTATATGACAGAGATTAGTGAAATCTATTTGCATAAACAAGTAAGTTATACATTGCGTAATAACTGGGGACCACCGACATCAACGATGAGCGGTGTGGGAAAAGTTATATTTGAAAGTATTGATTGATAAGTCTGGAACCACCAAGTCCTCGTCATATGGAAATGCACACTTTAAATTAAGGATGCCGGGACGAAGTAGAAACAGCTCATAGACAAACAATAGAAACAATAGATGACCGTCCGTCTATTCGTTCGTCCGGTGCCACACCATAGACCTTACCTGAGTACACAATGGCTACAAGGTTTTTCAAATAAAAAAAAATCTCCATCATAGCATGCAGTGCGCTCGCAAGCGCGTGTGTCTCGAGATGTTAAAATTGCTCCACGGCTCTACGGCAAATATTTGGTCAGAAAAGTAAATCCTCTCGACGCCGCGACGAGAGCTCTTCAAACAATTATTCCATGTATCGACGTATATAATTCCGAAAGAACACGCAGTTACACTTGCCTTGCTCTCTTGACCATCATCTTAATTGCTATTACGTATTCTCACTTCGCTGTGAAATTACCATATCCTCGAGACCGATGTTTGATTATTTACACGCATTTATATTCTGCGGGCTCATTCGAGTTCCAATGAGCACTTCTTAATCTTTAACACGGCATTGTGAAAAATTTTAATTAATTCCTTTTTAGATCCGAGAGAGAATTATGTGTAAATTTGTGTGTATATCAATTTTTGATAACATTGTTACTAGATTTTGGCTAATTAACGATATTTAAGAATTTTTTATTATTGCTTTCTATTCTAGTCTATGAAGTGATGAAGTATTAATTTGTTATATCATTAAATTTGGATATATAAAATATATATATTTTTTATATATAGAATAAAGAAATGCTTTGAAAATATTTAAATACCATTTAAAAAAAATTTATTGTTCAAGTGAAATAACGTTCTTTATTAAAAAATGAAAAATATTTATTAAATATTATTTATTAAATATAGAAAGGTAATATAAATAATAATACGATTATTGAGAGGAGAGAGGGCTCGCTCGGAATATGAAAGATCCAGATTCGAATCCCAGCTGTGAAAATATTTTTCGTAATAAATTATTCACAGCTTTAAAAGATGCTTATTATAACATCAATATTAAAATTGTTGTTAATTTAATTTATGATATATTATCCCAGTGCGGCTTATGATTACGTTTCAAGACTAAAAATAATTTGATGCGCAGTTTGCAGAACAGGATATATATACTTATATAAATTCACACTAAAAATATTATTTAAGCACTAAAGATATCTATAATAATTTAAACCATTAGGTTTTAACAGTTAAAGTTTTAATTACTCAATTGTGTATTCACATTTGCGTCTTAAAACATTTGATTTACAATTTATTATATTCTTTTCAAATGAATTTATGTCTTTTTTCTCCTCTATTGCGCTAACAAAAAGAAAACGTTTATTCTTTTTAACTTCTGATGGTCGGCTGACATAGTTACAGCGCGTATTTCTCTCTTATGTGTGTGTACTCTATAAGAGTATAATATTTCTTTCCAAGTCACAACGACGAAAGTAAACTTCCTCAAGTTTTCTTCCGCAAAGGTCGTAAGCTTATAACAATAAAAAATGGCGCGACGGGTTTCGTTTCTATATAGAGTATAGATTCTATATTTGTAGCTGTTATTGTGCGCGGCACTTCTGTCCCCGAACTTCGACTCGGTCTATGCAGGTAAAGTTGCAGGGATAGACGCAAAAGAGAGATGGCGAGATAGAGAAAACGAGCTACCGCACCACGCGTACTGTTGTTGCAGCTGTTAGACGGAATTTTGGTGAGAAAACAAAGTTCTCTGGAAAGTAAAGCGCCTTCGGGCCATATCCGAGGCGCCCTGGGCGTGATTCTACCTAGCTACCTACCTACCTATGAACTTACTTATATTTCACCGGAATTTATCCTATATTTGCCAAACTGGCGTAGCGTAACGTTAACTTTAAAATTAACGAACTACACTATTACGCCATCTTTATAACTCATCCGAGACAACCTTCCGGCTTGAAGGCAGAGTAAAGCCAATAGGCGTAACTACGGAGAGAAAAAGGAAACGATTCAACAAAGAATGAAAAGAAACGAAGAGGAATTCATCATGCTCGATCTGTAATTGAGTAATTAGCGTGCACGCGTTAATGCCATGACGCAGCAAACGCGCTTTTATACCCATACGAAGCGTAGTCGGAAATGAGCAATAGGGAATAATCGTCGTGGTCTTTTCCGGCTCGTTACGACTTTTTCGATTTGCGGCCGCCACGATTCAAGCATAATCGATGTGCAACGCACGTCGTTGACTCGAGACGAATGTAAGACGAGACACGTACGAGACAGCGGTCAAGCTGGACGCGTAAACGAAGAAGAGAAAATGATGATGGTCGAGACAGCTGTAGCAATCGCCGACACAAAAGTTTCAGAAGTGACTCCTATACATATTTGTTAATCATTTGTTCGTGCGGCGGCGGCGGTTCTCGTATATCCTTTCCCGGACATGGCATTTCTCAAATATTATTTCAGGAGGGCTCCTTTCTTCCCTCTGGAGCGCATTTCGCTGCGTCGCCATGAAAAGTGTCAGTCTTTCCCTTTACTTCATGTTCGTCTGTTGAATAGGGATTAGCTTCTTTGGGATTCGTTGTTGAGTTCCTCCGAAATGCTTCTCTCCGCGAGTTATTAATAATTAGAATTACAAACGTCGAAAATTCGGAATATGGAAGTTACGAGAATCGTTCCGAGGCCTTTTCTCCTCAGAAAATCGTTATTATAGATGATCGTTCGTACACATGACGTGACGATAACTACCGTTTCGCCCTCTAAGTTCTTTCAGCTCTTCGTAAAAAAAATTTTAGGCGCAACGAGCGCAATGTCAAAAGAGAGGATCGGGTTTAAATTACTCGGCTCTTCGAAAGGGTCGTCGCTTAAATGAAACCTAAGATGTCCTCAAGCTGTGCTCTTTACTCGGGCAGATGGCTCCGATCACTGCAGGAATTTATGTCTCACTGACTTGCTTACTAATTTTTACGTGGCATTCCTTTACTTAACGTACGTATATCGCGTATATATACAACGCGGCGATTATCACATGACATTATGAACGTCGGATAATCGACCTGCCACGTGCCTTTAAATTCCGTTATTCACGCGTCGGTGCATCCCGTATACTAACGAGAATTTTGTCTGATCCCTACGAGCCCTTTATCTTATCCCTGTTGGAGAACTTTCTACGACCCTGCCTACAACTCTGTCCAAACTGTTTCCAAATGTAACATAGTGCTCCGCGCGTAGTATCTTTCTCCCGATTAGAGATAACAGAGGCTGAATTAAGGAAAGCGTCACTCTCATGTTCTTCGAAAGAAAGCTGAAGAAATCGATAACTTTGAATTACGATGTCGTACATTTTACACTATTTTACAAGTTTGACGAAGACTTTTAAGGATGGTGTTGTTGGTCATTTTGTTTAATGAATTTTCAATCGTATTCCCAAATTTGTTTTCGACCGCAATCGATACATTCTGGTAGAAGGAATCAATCTCGAAGTAATCTACGAACTCGAATATCAGACTCTACTGTCTCGTTACGTCAGTCCGTGCAGTCCCGTAGGATACGTACTTGCAGGTACCTCCATACGGAATAACTTTCCAGTTTGTATAGTAGCAGCCCTACTTCCTCGCACCCTATTGATCCCCCTTTATCCTGGAGCTTCTAGTCACGACGTTGCCAAGAGGCCTCGCAGTCAAGGGGGTGATGTTTAATTCAAGTTCAAGCACAATGCCTCTCAAGAAGAGAGATCTTTCCTTCTTTCTCTTTCTCGCTCTTGTACACACACGTACACGAACATGCTTTCCATATAAATTATTCTGTGGTCTCGCATTCAAAAGCCACCGCCCACCTCGCTGCATCGCGCGGTGGAATGTACGCCGAAACAAGCCCGCGAAAAAAAATCTCCGCGTCTCTTACACGATGTCTACTGCCTCGTGGAAAGAAAGTCGTGTCCTTCCAGCATCTTTGTATGCGATGAAAAATTGAGAAAGTAGTCTTTCCGTTTCGTACTCACGTGAAGATTCGGATAGTAGTTCTGCAGACAAAATTGTTGCTTGGGCGTTTGTTTTCCTTTTCAGTGAATTGTCTGAATGAATCGTACTATGAAGACAAATAGCTGTGAATAGTACTTGACCATAAACGGCAAAGTTTGTTAGTGTACTAATAATAGCCAACAGAATTTAAGGGAGAGTTGCCGAGTACATACTGGTCTTGTACTTCATCAGTATTGTATATTATTATTTAATTTTTTAAATTATTATTTAATAATTATTAAATGATCTTTTTTTGATAAATTATTAAAATTAGATATTATTACGTATTACTATTACGTATTAATTGATCTCATATTTTTAATTGGTTTCATTTATAAATTTAATATTTTCAAAAGAAGATATCGTTAGAAAACCAATAGTACGATTTTGGAGCGGTTTATCTTAATTGTATCTTTTGCACCATGTTACAAAAAAACTTATAACAAATTAATTTGTCATTAGTGAAAAGTCAAACATGTAATCGGTGTCCGAAATATATCAAGTTATAATTTCTAATGTTAATTTGGATACAAATCAAGTACCATGGAAAATATAATAAAGTATAACTCGTAGACATTTGACAATTTTCCTGTACAGTAGACATAAAGTTTCATATATTTATATATTATACATATAACAATATATCAATGATCAAACGTTACAAAAGTTAAAATTTGAGAGAAATTGTTATAAAATGGAGATACCTGAGTAAAGATAAATTTTAGAATAACAATTTTTGATAGTCTCCTCTCAACCACAGCGAATATCTTTTGGATAGCGTTTCATCTCAATGTCTTTGGTACCGAAAGAATAAATAAAAAGTTTCGTTATGTGGATAAACCACACGAATGCCTGTCAATATATGTCGACTAGGATATTGGCGGTTTGCACCGTTGTTGCGATGGAGATGCGCGATCGTCATTTTCACGTTGCGAACTCGCTTACAAACCACTAACGGCTACATGAGCGCTCGTTTGCTCGCCAGCGATGCCCCAGCGGCGCTAGTTTCTTCAACTGCTGTTAACTGCTTCGGTTACGAGTCTCGGGAAACTTTATCTTGACGGCTAATGCGCCTGCTCGATTAACGGAAATTCGAGCGTAGATCTTGAAGTCGCGATCCAAGTCGCAAGCTTACGTTTCTTTTCTCGCTCGTCGTTCCTACCCTTTTTTTTTCTTCTTCTCCCTAGAGCGCCGTTCTACGCGGGACAAGGAACACGAGGCTTTCCGTCGAATCCTCCGCGGAGATCGCCCCTTTTTACCCAGACGCCGATCAATCTCTCGAAAATACGGACAGTTATCCCATCCCGTTCTCTCGAGCGTACAAAATCCTCTCTCATGCGTCGGCCGGCTGGACATTAGTCGCGAGGCATGTCGTATCGTGTCCCGAGATAAGATGTCCGATTTAAGTTCGCGAAAAAGGAAGCGCGAGAGGCGGATTAAAGGTCAGGACGGGGGCGGGAGCGGGGGCGCGAGAGTAAAGAAAGGGGGGCGGTAGAAGCTGCTGGACTCAGAATCTTTTCGGACTGTCGACCGATTTAATTGGCTTTCTCGTAGAGAAACTGGCCTCGTGGCAAGCAACAACAAGTCTTGATTCTTCTTTGAGACAAGTCCAATAAATCCTGTGCGTTCCACCTTGTCCCCGCTATGCTTCCCATGCCCAGTTCCCACTCCCTCTCATCCGCGGTTAAGCGATGGTGACAAACTAAACCGAGGTCCTTCCACCACCGACTCTTCCTACTCCTCCGTCTTTTTATCTGATCGTGCAGCGGAGGATACACAAGAAACACAAACCAACGCACGGGAAAAGGGAGAGAAAACGAGGTGTAGTAGATGCTACGTAACGATATCACAGTCGAGTGGGTCAGAGAGAGACAACGTGATGCGAGGATGCGAGGTGAATCGAAAAAAGGGTTGGTGCGACACCGACGGACGATCATGTTCAAGGTATAGAAGAGAATCGTCGTAGAAGGACGGAAAAGACGAGATGGGAGATGGGGAATGAAAGAGAGGCGTAAAGGACGACGCGAGGAGGAGCTCTGGTAGCGGCGATGTCCTCACATTAAGAACTCGTTCTCTTATCGGCGATGATTTATGGCGGCATTCAATTTTTAGACCCTCGTCGAAAGGGAATCGCCGAAATAAATATGGCCACCGCTACGTTTTACCGATCTCTCGCGCACGCGGAGTGCGGACACCGCTCACGCAAAGAGGGACAGATGTTTTCACCGGGATGTAGCTCGCGTTATAGCTCAGACCTCAGGCTCGGCTCGGCTCGGCTCCAGATGTCGAGGAGCGATTTCTGGCGCCTACTTGAGTTTCCACGACTTGGCCGTTTTTCTGTCGACATTCTCCTGGCTTCGGAGAGGTACTTTACGATTTATCGCGACCTCCTGTTTCTCGTTTATGGGAGTGATTAAACGGCCAGACTTAACGGGCAAGATATATGTATATTCAAGCGAGAAACCTACCGCCGTTTAAATCCCGTAGATTACTGCCGTACGCGTCAGAATTTCTTTATATCATTGAATACGCGTTATGTAAATCGTTTTTATACGAATATAATATAATCTCTTGAGAAATATGTAACGAAAGTATCAAAAGCTAGAACCCTAAGCCCACTTTTAAAATTAAGTTCTACAAATCGTTTGTTAAATCAAGTGGTTTATTAAACGCCAATTGAGAATCACTGAGAATCACTCGTTCGGTCGTATCAAGTGGAATGTATTCATCCATCGAGTTAACGTACGCTCAATTTGTCCGAGACTTGTCAGGCGCGGTGGAAAAGGATACCTTAATAAATTGTTGTCATGTTCTCCATCCGAGTATTTCGCATTTTTTAGGAGACATTCACTGTGGTCGAGACCATTTCAATTTTTTGCAAGGCGATATTGTTTCTTCCTTGCGCTGCAATCGAAACGTAAAACATCGTATTTTCAATTGACATTTTTCTTTTCTCATCTTACACATAGGAAAATATCATTCTATTGCTAAGAAAAGTGATTACTCAATTTTCTTCCTTTTAAAAGTTATTTTTAACAAAAAATATTTTCTTGATAATAATCTTAAAATATATTTGTTACAAATTTTAGAAAACTTTATTGTTATACTCAAAACAAGAAGTTATTTTCTTTTGAAGACATTAATTATAAAATTGATTGAAGAAAATGATTTTACAAATCGAATTTGTTCTAATTTTATAATTTTGATTGAAATATTTACTACGATTCAAAATATTTCGAATAAATTTAATGCTTGTGACGAATTTATGATAGATTTGCGGATATATAAAAATTTTTGAAAGAAGTAATTATTTATACTTCTTTCTATTTTTCTACACTTTCTATTTTTGTACACTTATTTATAGAAACTTATAGAGAAAATTAAATTAAATCGATAATAAATTAATTTTTGTGCAAATTATGAATAACATTTTTTAAATATTTGATTTCGACTGAAAAAGATTATTTAACGGATCGACTTGATGCGGATTAATATTTTATTATTCATTATACAATCAATTTTCTATAGATGTTTGAATCAACTAGTGTTATTGAGATCATATTTGCAATTTTCGTAATAGATGCAAGTGTTGAATTACCGTCATATTCTATTTAATCTTATCTGCCTTTGTAGCCACTTTTTATTCCCGAGAAATATATATTTAATAAGAGTCCGTATAGGACCGTCGCGAAAGCCGCGCGCAGAATCAATTTCATTTTTCAATTTCACTCGGCCGTAGAAGGAAAAGCCACCTTAAGGAAACGTACCATTTTGCGTCTTACGTGTATACGCGCGAGTAGGAGGATCAGGAGCTTTGCTCTCTATGATTACGTGCGCTAGTTTTGAGCCGGACAGACAATAACTTGACCTAACCTAAATAACTTCATCTTGCCCAATAATACTGCCAAGTCTGATATTTTTACCATCCCGAGACCGGTGCACAATCTTTAGACCGAGATCTAGCTGGTAGCAAGATGTATGTCGTCGAAAATGAGATTTTCATCTGGATCACGCTGTCGTTTCCTCTCCAACGTGCAGCTAGTCGCAGCGGGAATAACACGGGTCGAGCAACGAGTTTCCATGTACGCGTAATTGTTTCTTCAATTATGTACAGAGTTAACGACGCCTGCCCTGGAAAGTCGCAGTTTCTACGTTGCGCTGGTTTTTCTAGAACATGCGTAAATTTCGTTTTAATTAGCTCGGGCAATTCACAACCGCGCGTAAAAGGCGTGGTGGCTTTGAGACTTTCTCATTCTCTCGGAAACGAAAATTCGGAAAATTATAATCTCACAGTTAAAGTGGTACTAAATAAACGGAATAAATGAGAATGGGTCACGACCTCTTCTTTCTGTCTTACATCATTCTCGTCGAGTTAAAACTAAACTTCAATATTAGTATTATAAACGAGCTATTATAATTATCGCGAGTCATCGCGACAACGAACATCCAGATGGAAATATGATATCGGTATCTTCGTGAAGATGCATTCAATTTTTCAGTAGGAGCACGAGGAAGATGGGGGGTGGGCAGAGGATCACGTGAAACAGCGAGTACTTGTCGTAAAAATTTACGACCCCGAACGAGAGTCGAGGCAGATCTTATTTTTTTTTTCACACCCTAAATGACCGACATGGAGACATCCTCTTTCTCTTCTCCTTTCCTCTATATGTCGGAGGACTTCAGACAATTTTCGTTGACGGTCCTTCTCGTTCCTCTTCCACTCGTCCTTTCACGTCGCCGGTTCCACGCTTCATCGCCGCGCATCCGGCGTCGCGTCGTTTCATGTTTTCCCCCTTTCGTCGTCTTATTTTTTCTTTCGCCGTTTCTTCGAGGTCCGTCGTTAGCTAGAACCGTTACGATCCGCGGAGAAGAGAGACCAGCAGAATCCAGAATTCCCTTCGACGCCTGGAATGTCAAGAACATGCGACGAGGACGGACCAAACATTTATTAAGCGTGACCAAAACGTGTATCCTCCATCATGGCTTTCTACTAAGCGTGTTTGCGAGAAAAATTTGCATGTGCATTCATGTGTTTGTCGTGCTTTTAGGGATGATAGAAACTCGGTGCGTGAAGATCATAGGAAAATTTGACCCTTATACGCACGAATAAGATTTCTACGATCCGTGTGACAATAACAAGCTTCTATATTATAACTATAATTTGTTTTCGTACGTGTGATATTTTTCGAAAATAACAATTTCTACTGCACATAGTTGTTAGTCTTAACTTGACAAAACTAAGTGCCAATTTCGTTAATGTCAATTAACTTTGTTCTTAACTGCTTTCTACTTGCTTCTAGAATTAAAACTGTAGTGAAAAAGTTACTTATAAAACTGTTAAGATTATTGCATATTTACGAGAGCATACGAAAGTTAGTTTAAAATTATAATATATAGTAATTAAAATAATGTAATTAATAATATAATTAAATGTGAATATATGCGGGATATAATTCGTAATAATAATTAAAAACTGCGAAATATTTATTCTTAATTGAACAAAATAATGTTTCTTGATGTAATTTTTTTTGTGTACGTACGGATACAGAAAATAATTATAAAATTTAAATACACTAGAAATGTATATATTTTGAATTAAAATTTAAATGTACATATTAAAAATGTAGAAATATTTTAATTAAAAAAAGAAAATCTTAAAATTTAAACAACAAAGATTAAAGATCTTGAAAGATACATTATTAATTAATAGTTTAAATTTAGATTGCTCCGAAAAACTATCACGCTAATATTTATTGTGGTAATTCATGTAATTATAAAGAAAATAATATTGCATGTTAGAGAAGTATACTTCGTTAAAATTAGATACAACAATCGGTAAAAATATTTGTGTAAGTAAAATATTTTTGTAGTTATCATTTTTGTACTGTCAGAAGAGTCTCAATATTTTCATCACGAATAATTAATTAGCATTCCAATTAATAAACTGTTTTAGTATCAAAGATAAAAGACATAAAAAGAATTTCGATACACGCATCATGAAGAAGTTTGAAGAAACCTGCAGTAAAGGTCGATTTATGAACTTCTCTACAAGGAAAGTTCAATGAAAATAGTTGATATTCTCATATAACCATACCGTTATGAAATACACGTTCCTCTGAGATGATACATTGACTTCTTGTATTTCTACGAAGTCGGATGTATTGTCAGAATTCGCTTTCACTTTTTTATCAATGGAAAAATTCGACTCTTTTGTCTCAAATAATTGTTGAAACGTTAAATACAATTAAATACTCTTTTTATCTAATAAATAGTAATAATTTGAGAATAAAATATTTGCGTTATATTACATTTTTTAAACTGCGATATTAAAAATAACATTTCTGTTTGCAGGAAAAATTCAAATTTAGTTAACTATAATTTATATAGAAATGTTAGAGTGAAATGTGTACATTGAAAGTTATTTGATTTTGTAAGATAATGTATTACAGAAATTCTTTTTCTGCAAAAAATCATAG
>Ga0157364_1003671_pt1 | contig 14973 bp, 6 predicted proteins | sample AttsexASBM2_FD_111476 | JGI IMG/M metagenome (GOLD analysis project Ga0157364, IMG submission 111476) | Fungus gardens microbial communities from leaf cutter ant in Ribeirão Preto, State of São Paulo, Brazil - Atta sexdens ASBM2 | ecosystem: Host-associated > Fungi > Mycelium > Unclassified ... | reverse complement strand
TTTATTTTCTAACTCGGTTTAATCCTTTATTATTTTTTAGAGACTTGGAAGACGTTCGATGAATAGGGACGTTGATTTTTCATGAAAATTTGAATGGGCGTTGCTTTTTGTAACTGCAAATAATTTTATTGTACGTTCAGTAGTGATATACGTATATAAATATTTAATAATATGATGTATTTTCTAAAATCTCTGGAGTAGAATCTAACTCGTAAAAATTTCTCTCTTAAAAATTGATAATTGAGCTACTCTTTTTCAACATTGACTCTTTGTCATTCTTTAGAATTAGATTCCACTCTAAATATTTTAGAGAATACATATATATGATATATTTAATATATATAAACTGTATATACACGTAATAAATATTTTACGCATGATGAGAGTTGGAATTTAAAATCGAATCTGCTTTTGTAATTGAGTGTAATTGAAGAATGAGATTTTGTTCTGTCGGCTTGTTCCTTTACTCTCGAACCTTTCGTTTGAAAAATTATTGTAATGGAAAAGAATTTTGCGGCACGCCAATGGCCGTTTCACCTGCTGCGAAGGATCGCTTTTTATCGAATCTCCCCGCGCGCTTTCTCCGGACACGCTCGGAATAAAATGTTGATTCAACGAGTGTATATAAGGCTTCCTATACGCAAATTACGCAGACAGTGAGACCATTGTTGTCCGTGGTTTATTTGCATGTGATTTTCGATGGCCTTTTTTTCACCGAGTCAGCCGGTCACAGTTCGATTGTGGCGCGGATCTCAACGGAGGTGTGCTTTCTCTCGACGTTGCAGTTTGCACTTGGAAATAGAGACACGGCATTTTTCCCCTGAAATATTCAATATAATCGTGATGATTTTCGTTCACAATTTGATATTTACACCTTTTGTGAGAAAACAAGATCTTTTTGAAAATTTACATAAGTATCACGGACGATTTGCCATAGGCGGATCTACGGGAAAATATGGAGACTTTTCCTCTTGAAGTCTTCTTTTTTAAAAATATTTATATCAAAATATTATATTGTTAACATTTTTGAAATATTAATCTCAATTTTTATATTGCAAGAATATCTTTTTTCTTTAAGAAACATTCTATTATATTATTCTTCTTTTATGTTAACATACTTTTAAATGAAACATTTTATGAATTATACATTTAAATAATTTTTTTTTCAGTATAAATAATAATAATAATAATAATTTAAATAATAATAATAATATTCTATCTTTTCACATTTAACTTTAAACAATTTTTTGCTTGCGACACATCAATTTTGATTCTTCTTTGATAAATGTCTAGACCTGCTAATATATGATTTCAAGAATCACATGAAATAGCAATCGGAAACGGATCGTGTCTTCCTCGATATAACTGTTTAATTCTAGGACTGTTTAATTCTAGGAATATATCTGATTCTGAGTAGACATGATGCGATTTGTCACGCTTTGAAGTCAATTAATTAAAATCGATATGCTTCTTATTTAATCATCTGCTTCTGATTATAAATTTCTTCCTCCGTGCACGTGGAATTCAATAAACACACACGTGTTCAGTTCCACGTCATTTCTTTATCTAACACTAAGTCTCGTGAGAAATGTTGATTCAACTTGTCTATTTAAACATGATCTAGAACACTGTCTTCAATGATAGCTCATTTGTATTATTTAGTAATTGCTGGATTAGAAATATTAAATATTATGATTACAGAGATATCAAGAAAATGTTTGTAACGATGACGTTTCTTAGCGCCTTTGATTTATAGATTGCTTTCTCTTGCAATCATATATTTATCACTTGCATACATTTCGCAGTTGTTTGATCGGGCAATGATCATAGAGGTATTAAGAATTCATAATACAGCTTTATTAAAACACAAATCTTACATATCTATTATCTAATAATAATAGTTGTATACAGAAAAAAAAAGATATTCTTCAAATCAACCATAATATATTTATACAAGCAAAAATATTATACTTCGCTTTAAAAATTTTGATCTTGATTTGTTTGTATTTTTATTGATATAAGATTTTTAATTGAACAAGTTTTGAATTAAGTGGTAAAGTAATACTCGCATCAAAACAAGTTTAATCAAATCAAGACTAATATCTTTGAAGCAAGATTCCAATATTTTTGCTTATAATATGAGTATATTATGATTAATTTAAGAAGTCTTTTTTTTATGTAAGCTTGTAAATCATGTTACATGTTCTTAATTTTTTTATAAACATAATCAATTGCTTTTACATTTAATAGAGTTGATATTTAATAAATATATGTATTCTTCGCAATCCCATGTTGAGTTGGTCTCGATATTCTATCACATAATTCTTCAAGTATTCAAATGTAGCGATTATAATCAACAAACTATAATTTGCCCTCCATAAATTCTTCTAAGTAGTAAAAATTTTAATTTATATCAGATCTATTAATTAGATGAGCTGCGGACAAAATACTTAATTTTCATTTATTACGAGAAATAGTTTTAATTGCAAAGGATTCAATTTATCGTAAATTTTCAATGATTTTATTTTTTCAATTTAAAGTAGAATATTTACGATATATGACCAATTTCACGACATATGACAAAATTTCTAATGATCCAAATAAAGTTAGTTTCTATCTCCCAGTTTCTTGAGTATTACCATTCTATGCAACTTCTTGTTTTCCGTATCTCATCTGAAACATTGTTATCAAACCATCTTGCATATAAATACAATGACAATGACGTTACAAAATGTATAATGCGCTATTTGCATAATGATCGATCTAAGATATTGCTTAACATACATGAAGTTTTTTATCGTCCAAAGAAATTATCACTTCTTTCTCAGCGATTATCTTATCAATCTCGATTGATGTAGCAAACCGTGACATTGATATATACATAATTATTTATAAAATTAATTCATCCATTCCGTGGTCTGTGGGATTAGGTGAGCTCAATTTGTAATTATAAAGATCTTTAGAGCTCTGAGTGACAACCACAAAAATCGCCATGATGGAATCAGCTGCTACGAGCGTGAAGAAACATCAGCTTATTTCATCACAACATTCAGCTACTCGGAATTTAATTTATTACTGCTTCATGCATTTGAATGCAAACATGTTGCTTAAATTTGCATCAAATATCTTTTTTTTGCAATAAACTTCCAGGTATGAGCGAAGTTTTTTAAGAATTGCATTTTTTTTGCAAATAGCGGGCAACGGGAGAGATTATGACGTGCACCTGCCTGTCCCAAGTTGCCATCTTTCTCTCTCTCTCTCTCTCTCTCTCTCTCTCTCTCTCTCTCTCTCTCTCTCTCCCTCGTTCAACCTGCACCAACATTCTACCTCCTCCCTCTCTCTTTGTCGCTTCTCTATTTTGCCAACCGGATCGGCTCGCTTTCGAGCTCTAAGTAACTGTACTTGCGTTTCCTGTATCTCTAAATTGTTAACGCGATTCAAACGCGGCGCGTAGCGGCGAATCAAACTGTATCGAAAGTCAGGATATGCTTCGGAGTACATAGAACGAAGCTATCTTTCTCCGTATATACATGCCTATGTTTTTTATGTGTTCGAACGTAGCTAGGATATCGTAATAGATATAATATGTAGGTATGCGTGCATGCTAGATCTACCCTAAAGTAACATACTTCGCGCGGCATACCTTTCATCTTCTCGTGTGAGACTGAGAAGCGACATTTCTAAACATCTGATTATGCGTCAATGTCCATAATGAAGCGTAGAAAACCGCGCGGAGATATCGGTATAACATAACATTACTTTTGAACAGTCCTCTGAAGTTCTCTCTGAAATTACAGACCGTTCCACGAAGAATCGGCAACAATAAACTCCAAGAAACGTATTCCGACAATAGTTCCAGCTTTAGCAATTCTGAAAATAATTCAAACTGATTTTTCACGCTTTCGACAGGTGAAGGCTGCGTTGAGAAGCCCGTATCGACCCTATGGCGGAACTATGTAAGCAGCAATAGACCCGACGTTTCCATGAGATTGACGGTGACCAATGGTGGTCTGACCGCGACCACTAAAGACCATGGTCTCACCGAGTATTGGGCTCACCGTGTGACTTACTGCACAGCGCCAGCCACTCATCCACGCCTCTTTGTTTGGGTATACCGACATGAAGGCCGCAGACTGAGGCCCGAATTAAGGTGTCACGCAGCCCTGTGCAGCAAAGAATCTACGGCAAGAAGACTTGCCTCGATCTTAAATACCAGGCTGCAACAGGCGCTCATGGAATTTCGCCGAGACAAAGTCTCCAGGCAAAACGCTAGGTAAGAGCAATGGTATCATGCCACAAAAGTAAACTGAAACCTAAGCGAATTGTGGGAAGCGGTGTTATTTCAATGGCGCTCTTATTGATTTGCTATAAAGAATTAAAACTCGAGAAATTTAAAAACAAATTAAGAAGAATGCAAATCTTTAAATTTCATCTTATTTTCTTATAGTAATGATAAATAAACACAAACGGAAGTTACGGAATTTGCGGGATCGTGATATTAGTGGAAATTATTAACGGGCATTATTTAACATTGGCAAATAATTAATAGGATTTAGAAAGTATTACGGTGGGATTAGTGAGATCTTGTTAGATATTAGAATTTAGGTATTAGAATTACATTAAAAGAGAAGTAATAAGATACACATAATACATTCGCATTACATTCGCATTTATTTAATATGCTAGAAAATATTTGAATTTCTTTTTGTTTTATCGGTTTTAATTACTTAATTATCTAAATGCATATCTTTATGATATTATAATATTTGTTTGATTCTTAATAGCTCATTAAAATTAAACCGGTGATCAATCGTACGGCATAATTTCTCAATCGTAGAATTCTTCGAGTTTCCGTTAGGCTCATTTCAATGTCAGGCAGCAACCAACATTGCATTCGCACATTCCAATCACGCATTTTTCGCATTTTTATCGTCCTTCATGCGTTATATCGTTGTTACATGGACCATGCAGGTGTTTGCCTCTTCCCGTTTTAATCAGGAGAAAAGAGAAATTTCTCTCATCTTCGTTCTTTGAGAGCACGCGAAGTTACGCGTGCTCGTGCATGCAATGTGGCAGTCACGATTCTGGTCACAATTGTAGATGGTTATGTGCGCGATCAAGTCACGATCCAGGACGGGAAGCGATCGCCACTCGACGATATACATTCGGGTCAGTGTTTCCAAGTTGCAGGTCAAACATTATAGGATACTTTCCATTTGGTGACACAAGTCGACATAAGTATCGTTCTATCTTTATTACTTATGTATATTAAAAAAGATAGATATGTTATTTGTGTCACCAAATAGAAAGCACCTATATTCGAGCACTCCAGTCAGAATTGTGCTAATATGTCTAATTCGCTACTTTCTTTATCGCGTTATCTTCTAGGAATCTTTTTGCCAGGAAAAGAGTAAATAAAGAAAGTTGAAGAGTTTTTATTATTTAATCAATTAGAATTTTAATTTATTTTTAATTAATAAATAATTGTAATTTTATAAATAAAAAGTTTATTATTCTCTAAATATAAAAATTAACAAAAAGTAACGTCTCGTAAACAAATTATAAAATAAATTTTTTTCTTACTAATGTATTTTCATTAATAGGTGTAAATTAATTTTAATCTTGATTTAATTTATTTTTTACTAATTTTTCTAATTCTTAGAAGTTGAAAAAGATAAAAAGTAAATTAAACGGATATTAAAGTTAATCTATAATGGTAGAAATGGATATATTAAGTTCATTGCAAAAAGAGGATCAATTTTTATTACGAAATTTGTAAAAATGTGATATTATTTGTATATTAGTAATTGAATTAATTAACATAATTTATGTAAATTGTTATAGATTGTCTCTGGCAAACGCATTATACGACAATCCATCATTGCCGCGTAGGAAACTTCTTCTGAGTACCGGTGGTCAAAACTATCGGCCGCCCTTGGAGAGGTCAAAGAGTGCGCCTAAGTTATCAGCGATTGAAGAAGACACGGTAGCAGAAGAGATAGAGCAGAAGAGACTGCTGGAGGAATTGTGTTCCTTGGAGAACGTAGCACGTAGCTGGGAAGACCAGGACAGCTGGAGGATAGCCAGACTACTGGAAGCCCTCAACCGCGAATCCGACGAAAACGGCAGCATCTCTAGTGGATGTGAAACCGCCAGCACGGCGACCAGTGAGGAAAGAGCCACTGGTCCGGAAGAACATCTTACTCAGAGTTAGTATAATTGTTCGCTTATCACGATTGATCATATCAAACAATCTGAAACTTGAAGCAAAGTCTCGATAAATTTTTTTTAAATATATACATTTTGAATATATAACTATATGTTTTTTGATGATATAAACGATAATATCTTTAAATTTTTTCTCGATTTCTTCGTTGCATGGTTACATAAAATAAAATTGTAACATGAAGTCTATTTTTGTTATATCACCTTGTGATATATAATTAAAATGGATAAACTGTAATTAACTTATTCTGATTAGTGCGAGTTTTTAAGTTCTTTTGTATAAGCAAATAGCGAGTTGCATTTTCTTAACGTCATCAATAGATTCAATAAACATATATAACTGATTTTTTATCGTCCTTTTTTGATAATGTTTTAGTATTATCTTTTGTCATATTTAATTTTTTTATTCGAAATATATCTCTATCTTTGTAAAGGTTTTTTTAGAGAAATATATATGATACTTGCACAACTATATCGAAAGGGCAGTTACTTGGCAAGTCATACCAGTTGTAGTGCATGACACACGGACATTATAATGTCACTTCTTGATAAGTTGCTTACCTTTAAAATACATTTTCTAGATCAAAACGATCAGCGAGGATCAATCAAAAGGGTTATCTTCACGGAAGACCGAGTCGGCAGGAGATCAGGACCACGAAGAAATTCGGAAGGTTCGCCACATTTCATGACATGCGCCGGTAGTCCCCGTTTTAATCCTATGGATTCTATGAAGAGGTTTCCCTTGAGGAGCGAGGAAGAAGAATCGATGGAGGAAGAAGAAGAAGAAATGGAAGACACTGCTTCGAATATGTTCGATTTCGAGGATGTCGAGGATCTCGACGACGTGGTGGATTATCGGCCGAGGGGAGAGGTGATGAACAGGATTGAGGATCCGCAGAAGAGGGAAAGGCGAGCGAACGAGAAGTATCCTGGTAGGATAGGTCACGATTTTTTGCAAAATGATGAGACTTCGTTCCTAACCCTGGATTCTCTCGACGAGGAGGCCGACAGCGATGAGAGCGGTTACGTGGAAGCACCACCAAAGTCTTTACTAGGTCAAGACGACAAGAAAGAAGAGGAAGAGAGTGAACATCCGCGATTAGAGTCATTTACGAATAAAAGAGAGGACAAATTAGAGTCGATGTGTAGAAGCGACGAAAGTGAGAATCAGAGGACGAAACACGAAGATTCCAAGTTAGATAAGCAAGAAGAAAAAAAAAACGGAGAAGAAAGATCCCTTAATGGTGGTCAACGATAATCAAAGAATTAAGGAGAGAGAAAGGGAAAGAGTAGATTTTAAATATCCTATCTCAGATACTATTAAAAAGTTAGCTAGTGCGTCACTAAGAAATTCCAAATCTTTCGAAATGACAAGCAACAATTGCTTAAACGTACTAAATAATTTTAAAACCTCCAAGTCATTTGACAGTGTGAAGAATGATGAGATTACCGTGGATTCGCCAAGTCTTCACCAAAGGAAGCAATTATTGGCACAACGCGGTGTCATGGTTTAAAATGTCCCTTTTAAAATGAATATTTTTCCGATTTCATATTACAAATTGAACGGAAATTAAATTAATTGAATAAATATTTATCTATTATTAAGTCATCACGAATCATCAAAAATTTATCTACATCAAAATCATATTAAAAATATCTGAATAATATCAAAACAACAATTAAGATATTGTTCAAATAATTTGCTAGACTTTGAAAAATCCCGCTTGAATTTTTAAATGCGTCAGAATACGCATCGAGTTGAACAAATACACTCAGTGTCGAAATTCGATTTGAGCACAATATTCTAAGAGACATAGTTGATTTCTTGTGCCTCTCTAGTTGGTTAGTTTCTTATGTCTGAGAATTGCGATCTCGCAGAAAAATATACTAAAATAGACAATATATTAATATTAGTTAGGAAGCCATTTAGCTGAATTAAATATGATACAAAATGAACTTAATTTGATCACAATAATAATTTCCAGATATAACTAGAACATTATTGTTTCGCGCAAAGCTATTTAATTCCTCATGTTGCAACTATAGGGGTTGACAAGGAAAATATACTCACATATTATATATACATAATATGTATTATATATACATATATGTACAAGGCAAATGTAAAAATCCTGAAACCCTATTTTGATATTCGTATCTACTATGTATTGCAGAGAAATAGTCGGAAATTAAAAATACCCTTTGGAAGCCTATAGAGATTTTATCAAACAATATTTGCAATCGATAAAATTGGAATAAAATTACCTCGTAGAAAAATATAATCTTATACCCAAATATAATCTTATATCCAAAAATAAATGGCTAATTTAGCAATATTTTCTTTATTTTCGTATCATTGATATTAGACTTCCATATGTTCAGATATTAAATTTCCATATTCAATATTTGAATATAAAAGTCGTCTATTTTGAAGATTAAAGGGACATTTATTAGATCATAAAGTATTGACACTGCACCGTGTCTTGTTGGCTATAATATTAATATTGTTCGATAATCGAATTACTAGTAACAAAGTTAAGTTTGGATTTTGTGAAATAGGAGATATCGTAAATCAGAAGTGGTTTAATTAAGTAAATGATTAAGTGACCACGCTTGTAAATATAATAAATATAATTTTCGCGAAGTGGAAATCGACGATACATTGTTACTCGTAATATTATTACGAGTAAGAATGCAAATGAATAGACATTGTAGAATATGATTGTGGTTTTTATTGCGTTCTTTTATCCAACATTTTATGCAACATTTCAACATTTCCAAATTATCCTGAGAACGATCGAAGATTATTCTAAGATGCGAATTCATATATATCCATCGCTATTCAGGACATTCAATAATTGTCCGATTATTAGTCAGGTTCACTTTAATGCAAGTTTATTTAAATGTAAACGCAACATATTCATCATTCATTCGTCTTTATCATCAAGACCTGCAATAATTTGTTAAATTAGGAATAAATGTTGCCTTCCCTTTTTTTTCTACCAATTAATTATCATGAAAAGAAACAATTTAGTGCGTAGTTAAATGTACTTCGCAAAATAATAATATGTACATACATTATTTTCGGCCTATACATTGACAAAAATCAAAACATTCCTTCGCAAGTCGATTTTCAATAATAATATATATTATCGGTAATGATTCGCTAATAATATAGCTCATGTCGATTAGGCAACAAGATAAATATTTCGAATCGATCATATTCATCGAGGATTTCGCCGCCGATGCGAAACCCGAGATGCATTTTTGTGCCAGATTGCGGCCGGAGTCTGTATCACGACGATCATTGTGTATGAAAAACAGAGAGATGGTACCAATAAAATAAAGGAAAACTCGAAAGATCGGAGTTTTCTAAATCTATATCTTCCTGCTTCCTGACCCATGAACCTCGGAATTGTCTCTCGCGTATAAAATTTCATCTGAGACAGTTTATGATCAGGAGTCGACTAATAATTTCGGTTAGCGTGCTGTCGATGACAGAAAACGCAAATCATGATTTTTTTAAGGTCATCTTATAAGCAATATTAAGATCAGACCATTGGAAACGTTCGATCAATGATTCTGATTGATTTTTCACTACTATTTTTCAGAATAAAAAAATGTGCACATATATATATATATATATTTATAAAATATATATTATGTCTATTTTTAAACATATATATATATATATATATATATATATATATATATATATAAAAACACATTTTTATTTCTACAAAAAATAAATATATATGAAATATATACGAATATAAAAATATCTCTTATTTAATATATATCTTATTTCATATATATTTTATGTACATTTATTTTTTGTATTTATTTAGGCTGAAGCCTTGTAAGTAGAGGAAAATTTTCATTTCTGTTTCATACATTAAGTTAGAATTAAAAATATAGAATTTTTCTCATGTACTTATATATTAGAAAATGATTTATTTATATAAATGAATTTTAGAATATTCCCTGCGATAATAAATAAGCAAGATTTGGTGTAGATTAAAAATTGTGAACAATAGTAATGTGATTTAATTAAATTTTCACCATGAAAAAAACAGCTTTAGATTTCCTATAGAATCCATGATTGAGATGAAATAATAAGCAATGTCCGTATATGTATGCAGAAAGATAATGATAATAGAACTTTTTATGTGTTACTTAGCTCTTCTTTTCATACACATAAATTTTCTGATATGATTCGATTGCAAGAGATAGCAACAGTTATATATACACAGTTATTTCTACACGAGTAAATAATTAAAAAATGAACAGAAAAATCTAAGAACTAAATTAGGTCATTGACACATTCAGAATGTATAAATCAATTGAGAGAAAAGCTATGCTATATTATTTATTTATTATTTACTTAATTACATTTTTTCTATAATTAATAATTTAATATTATAGGATTCATATCATAGCAAAATTAGCATACAGGATGCCATAGAATTTAATTTTTTATAAAATAAAATTGAAGAAAATAACATATTTAATAAGAAAGACAGAAAATAGAAATATAAAAAATTAGAACTTGTTATTATATTAATAATTTTAATTTGACTTGCGTATGGTTATAAATATTATTTTATGCTCATATTCTTATAAAAAATAATAATTAAATCTTCTTATTTGTTATTAAAAAGAAGTATCAGCTGTCTTTGCAACTTTTTCATCATTATTTATTATTTAACGCAACCTATTTAGTCAAATCATAAAATTTTTTAACTTTCCTTTCGCTCTCCTTAAAGATTCTTTCAACACAAAATAGATCAACACCTTTTAATTAAATCCGGAGACAGAAGCTATATTAAAAAGAGAGAAAAAGAGATAAATCTACGCACGGTTTTTCGAGCCGCGACCACGTATTCCTCATATCAGCGAAAATTTACGCGAAACCAAGAGACGCGATCATCCTTGTTCTCCCGGCGGCGTCTGTCTGCGAGGCGGGCCTTGTCCAGAGTCAAGATCAAGATCAAGGTATTATCAAGGTGGTCGGACTCACAACCAGGAGTACGATAACGTTGGTACGCGCTGCCACGATATTCTCTCGCAAACATTATATGTGTGACCTACTAAGCGCGGCATGTATGTATGTACGCATCACACGCCATGGTGAGTGTAAGATGAGGAAGGCAAAAGTGCGAAGGGGGGAAGGAATCCCCGCAGCTTCATGTTAAGCCTCCACCAGTGGGATGAGTGGGACCGTCTCGTCAAGCTGGACCATAAAAACATGCCTTCGTGAAGATTATTCGCGCATTCAATACCCTGGTAGCATTACGTGACAAACGATGCAAATCAGATCATAACGAAGTACTAATAATGATAAGAACAGAGAGGAAATGGAGGAAATGAAAAACTCGTTTTTCCTTTTTTGTTCTCTTATTTTTCCATTTTTTACAAGGTGTGCAGTTTATTCTTATTTAATTCGTTTTGCATTTCTTTTGAAAAGATAACAAATCTGATTTAAGTTTGAAATAGAAAAGCAATCCAGGTGATACGAAAAAAGTTTCTTCGCTTTACGTCAAATCTTGGAAAATGAAGAACTTTTGTAAGCGATACATCGAAGTCAAAAATTAACTCAGCTTTTTTATCGATATCATTTTTCTTATATCTTTATGAAAAACTAATTAAAAATTTACGCTCTTTTTTGGGACAAATGTATAGCTACTTTGAAAGAAATATCTTGGTATGTTTTATTTTGTTGATATGTGACTAACAAAAACTTTCTTATTTTTTCATTAAAAAATTATGTTGTTCTAATCAAGGATTAGAATAATCAAATTTGTGTTGTTCTCATTAAAATTTAATTATTTCAACTAAATTTTGCTTAGAATAACAAATTTATTAGAAGCAATTTTTTAATGAAAAAGTAAGAAAGTTAATTTTTTATTAGTCACATATCAAAATAATGTAAAACATTTTTCTTAATGTAAGACGGTTCTTTGATAGCAAATATAATCTTTCTTTTCATCCAATTTCCAACATATAATATAACAAAAATTTTCTCATAGAGATAATTATATCTCAAAAATATTTGTCTTTAAATTCGGAGTAGAAGATGAGTGTCATGTACTTTGCTTTTTCCATCGTAACTCATCCTCGCTTAAATTTCATTTTCCAAAAATCGAACGATTTTTCAAAGATTTTCACAGAAAAAATAGAGTCATTCATTTTTACAATTCTGCCATGAATTCGCGGAGAAACAGAAACAAAATACAATTGCGACTTAATTGAAATTCCATATATTTCAATTATGGGTCTTTAATGGGTCAAGAAGAAGGACCGGGTCAGAGAGTTCTCGATTTAATCGCATTGCTTTAAAAGTGATACACCAGCTGAACGAAGCATATTCCCAAGTCCCTTATTTTCCGGCTCCCAAGTATACAAGCCGCGATCCTACCAGGTGGTACGATCGGTACGAATTCGGGGCCATCTCGCACGGGGGTCCGATGGGTGCCGCGCTATCTGGGTAGGGGGATACATACACACTACACGTGAGCCTCCTCCATAGAGCGCACCTTGCGCGGGAGGTACTTCTCGTACGTGTGTGAGTATGGAGTCGTGAGTAGTGTTAACGGCCTTGCTTTATGTGGGTCATGAAACAAGGTCCTACCAACACGGGGGGAGCCTGGGAGAGTCACGGCGCGCGCTTAACTTATGCTAGTAAAGACGAGCCGATATACACATATGCGACACACACACACACACACACACACACACACACACACACACACACACACACACACGCACGCACGCACGCACGCACACACATGCACGCACGCACGTACGCACGCACACATGCATAAACGTGTATATGCACACGGCATAAACGAGTCTCGCGGCAACTTGCGCTAGCACACCAGCCGTCGAGAGACGGCTTTCTACGAGCGAGCTGCCAGTGCATCTTTCCTCCGAGCGAATCGAAGCTCAACATGATCGGATCGATCGTAGATCTACGTAGATCCGATCGGAGAGAAAAGGAGATAGAGGGAGATTTACGGACTTCCTCTCTCCCTCGACGCACGCGGAAATTCTCTCCGCGGAATTCCGTAATGTAATGCCACGCTCGCCGTTCGGCAAACAGGATGTTATATAATGCGATTCTACATTCCGTTTATTTTTATTTCCTATTTTCGCGCGATAACGTCATGCATTGTTCAGTTTGTGTTATTCGGTTATAATTAAATTTCCTTCGAAAACGCGTGTAAGATAAAGAGAGAATGTGTCTGGAAAGCGATGTGTCTGGAAAGAGAGCTTTTGGAAATTTCTTTTTTTTTGCACTTTCCTTCAAGTTTCATCTAAATTTTGCTAATGTAATTACGACGCTTATATTTGCGCGAAAATTCCGGAGTAAATCAGTTCTTTCGTCTTTAAATTTATGAGGGATTTAATTTAACATGAGAACATGAATTAGTGAACATTAAATTAATAATGTTTACAAAAAATTTTGAACGCGTTGTTGATAATTAATACATACATTGATATATATGAAGAGAATTGATATAATTGACGAGAGACGATTTAATTTGCTGAAATATCTAAAAATTTGCTTAGATTCAGATTTAAAAATAATGTTAATGAACCATAGAAATAATTATATAGAACATTCAAATATAATCAGCAATATTTCAAAAAATTTTGACAATCTAACAATCAACTTTAATGTCCTATATTCTACATAATTATTTTGATAATCTAACAAAATCATTTTTAGATCTGTATCTAACTAAATTTTTAGAGATGCTTTAGCAAAATCATTTCATGTATAATTTATCGCTTTTAAGAAATCGATATCGTCAATCGAAATTGTGTTGCACACACAGTTTGCATATTACAAAATACTTGATTTTGGGAACGAGGAATTGTCGCAACGATCATTATTAATAATGAGTTTCTTCGCACTTCGGGGCCTCGATGGCACCGGAGGAGACTCGAACGCGGCTAATGGGCCGAGCTCGCGATTCGCGACTCGCTTAACGATCAAGTTCGATTTCTCTTGGCATCACGACGACCGCCACGGTCACGCACGAGTGAAATCTTATAGGATTCTGTCAAAAATTATTTCCATTTCGAAGACGAAAATCATGTGCGACGTGTGAACACGTTAAATCAATTATCATAGCTAAGCGGAAACACGAACGTCACCGAACAGCTTTCTATTAATTGCCGACGCAATACTCATCTGTCATAACCAATTTGAGATATGTTATTCGTTTTTTGATACTCGAGAGAAGATAGAATCAGAATAATCGAATGAGTTATTAGAGAAAAGGAAAGACGATTTGAATTGACGGATACTTATTAGGCGTTTACATATTAAAGGCGTAATTTTCTAATCGCATTTCCCAGTAACAGGTAATGACGAACGTTGTTTTTATCATTACGCAGGGAACTGCGTGCTATCACGAATCGTGTTATAAATCACTTCGAATCGTAATAACTCTCATAAATCATGAAATCGTCATACTGTGCGCGACAGCATCGTGCTCAGCCCTGTCACACGAAAGCCCGTCGATCGTTTATTTCTCGTACGTTAAAAAAGTGAACGAATTAACATAACTCTTGATCAAAATTTTTAAAAACCTACTAATGCTCGTTTCCTCCAACGTAGTTTAATTTTAATTTCGACTTTACTTTTTTTATTAATACCTTATCTTTTTATTAAGATATAATAAAAGATATACTTAGAATTTTATTATTAAAATATTCTCGAACAGAGAATATAAAAGA
>Ga0157364_1003670_pt1 | contig 14975 bp, 12 predicted proteins | sample AttsexASBM2_FD_111476 | JGI IMG/M metagenome (GOLD analysis project Ga0157364, IMG submission 111476) | Fungus gardens microbial communities from leaf cutter ant in Ribeirão Preto, State of São Paulo, Brazil - Atta sexdens ASBM2 | ecosystem: Host-associated > Fungi > Mycelium > Unclassified ... | reverse complement strand
TTATCGTCTTTGTTAAATTAACGATTATTAGGTAGAAGCAGTAGCGACTTATAGATATGATGAAAAATAATCCAAATATAATCTGACATTATGAATTTAATAATACACACATTTAACAGTGTATACTAGTAGATAACATGGTATACTTGTTATAAAACAGAATGATCAATCAATGCAGAAGATCAATGACAGACTTCAACGTATCTTTCACCGCAATATTGAATAAACGGGAAAACTCCCTGTTATTCGGTCGAGGATTAACAGAAATGACGCACGATGCTTACCTTTTTCCCACACTATCGATTCGATAGGATAACCGGCTACAGGACACTTGATATATAGTTGCTTCCCCGCGACCGCTGAAACGGGCGACATCGGTCTGACGTATGGCAGTCCTGAGATTAGAAAGCAGTAAAGCTCGTTACGCTGCAGCCACGCGAAACAGCATAAAGTTATAAATTTCCAGCAGGAAATCTAGTTCACTGTTCTCTCGATTCCAGGGAGACAGAGCCGAGTAAAAAATAAAAATAGATAAAACAGATTTTTAATATCGCCGAGCGAAAAAGGACAATTCTGACACCTTTGGATTTGATCAAACTGCAAGTTTAATATTTAATGATACAGGACTGGAATAACGTTTGTTTCGTGATAAATAAGTAATCGAGTTCAACTGTCAACCAAAGTCATAATTATGGCTTTCTGCAGCATTTTAATTACGGAAAAACGTATTTGCTGACTTTTGACTTTCGCATTGACTCACCGTAGATATTGAGCCTCGCCGAGTGCCTCGCTTCGCCAGCGCGGCTGCTGGCAATGCATTCGTACTCGCCGCCGTCTTCGGGCTTTACAGTCGTGATATTAACGTGGGATATTACGTCCCCGTACACGGTCACATATTGGCCAATCAGGAGCCTGTCGTTTTGTGGAAGCGGAAATCCATCTAGCAGCCAGGAAATTTGCGGCGTGGGATTACCCGCGGCGCTGCATTTCAGAGAAACCGATGGACCAGGCTGCATTGTCTGTTCGATAAACCTGTAGACCAGCTGCGGCGCGATCTCTGTTAACAGACGTTACGGCCAGAGATTACGCATACCCCAAAGTTGCCAAATGCTATCCTTTGTAATCTATCAAATGTACTTCCGCCTTTTCCCCGTGTCTAACGCACCGCGTTATAGCCGCCTCCATGCATTTCTACACTCTTTTTTTTTTGCTCCTCTCTTTTATACGAACGTTCAAATCGATTGTCGAATGTGAAAGCGAACCATCACGAATTTAAGTTCGCGACCTGACGATATCTCCCGTCGACTGAAAGCCATTTAAAAATAATCCAAATAAAAAACTGTGCCAATTGTCGTTGCAATATCCCGTCGATCCGCGGAGTTATCTGCAAATCGTTTGGATAGAAACAGAAAACCCAATAACGGATGATATCTTATCAATAAATCAGTCAGAAATGAGAAAACAATATCATTACATTGTTAATTCGTAAACAGCAAAAAAATTATGATAGATAGCGATCAATGTAATGAAATAAACAGATAAAACCGCCATTTTGCGGCACACGCAAAATTCTTCTCATTTCTCAGTTTCCTAAAATGATAAATTCGTAAACTTTGCGGCACGGATACATACTGGCTGTGAGATAATGTTAACTTTACCAAAAGTTTTCGTATTCATCCGAAAGAAGGAATTCCTTCATCGCCGTCGGCATTATTGATATCGATATTGATGAATATCTATGATAAGGAATATTTATTTCAGAATGCGCTTTTATGCTGGTACAAATTGAGAGATGCAATATAATTTTGGCAAAGACGCAACATATTTTCTCTCCCTTTACTTATTTAGCGCGAAAAATATTACAGCAACCATTACAGCAATATTATTACTTTAAAAGATTGCAATATTATTATTATATAAAACATTGCAGCAGATTATACAATATTTCAATAAATAATAAATTTTTATCGTTAAAATATTATTGATTAGCATCACTTTTCAAAAAATACACGCAACAAAGTTACGTTTCAAAAACAGGGAGCCCAAAAAGCACATCGGAAAGAGTTTGGAAACCTCTAAGAGACTCGTCAATTCGATTTGTATATTTCTTATAGGATTTCTGGGCGTTTTCTTTTTGAAGAGAGAAGTGAATCCATCTTATAGCGGGGTCGCATACTTATCTATTGAATTATAATATTGCAGCAATATATTACAATATTTTCTACAAAATATTGATGTTACAATATCTCACAATATTGTTGTAATTTTTCTAATATCGCGCGCTATTAAAATATTAAGATTTCATTCTGTAGGAATTACGATTTCTATCAAGAAAACGCGCGAAAGGTGGGGAAAAAGGCGTACTATTTATTTAACGCGAGTTAACTCGATAGTTAAAAGTTGAAACTCACCGGAGCAAATATCGGAGGCTCGGCAGTTCGCTCGTGTAATTAAAAGACTACGCGGAGCCGCCATTTGTAAATTATCAATTAGGTTGACTGATTATTCCCCGCTATTCTGGCACTCTTGGCGAGAGGAAATTTCAGATTACCATGTTTCTCAAGATTCGTAAATTAAAGATCGCGGCGCGCCTTAACATGAATATCATAAAATACATACATTGCGGCAAAAATCTCTCTCGTTGTATAAATAAAGACTTGTATAAATAAAAACTCGATAGCATTAAAACACAAATTCACTTCCCTATATCTGTAGGAGTCAACAATAGAGAAAAACATTGCATTTTGAGCATTGTCTCGATGAACGATTATTAAATAATATTATCATGTATCAGATATAATTTATCGCGTATCAGATACAATTTTGCGAATAATGTGTCTCTGTTTTGCATAGCGTTTGCACACAGTTCTTGTTACGCTCTCTATAATATCGTGTCTAAAATAATAAAATATTAAAAAAAAAATTTTCCCGAGTACGTGTAATTATAAAGATTGATATGATTTACTTACGCTCTAATGAATATTAGTTAGCGTCGGGCCGCCACTTGTTTTCTCTAAATTTCAGGAAACATTACTGCCGAAACGCAGTAATGTTTCCAGGCCACCAAAACGGTCAAGCAACGGTTGGCAACAAAAATTACGCTGGAATGCAACGAGGTCATATTCCAGATTGAAGTTTACGCGAAATGCCAATGACCATTTCGGATAAACGGCACGATAAAGCATGATTTACATGAGCGATATATTTTTCTGAGGTTATACGTTTTCCAAGTGCGGCAAAGTAAATCTTTCTCTCTTTTCCTCTCTGACGAAACGGGAGAACGCCATAATCATAACAGACAAGATATCACGTTCGCGTAATTCCATCCAGGGACAGGGACCGCCGGCAAAATTCGCAAATTCGCCGAGATGTTCCCACGGACCGGCTTTCATACCCCGACGTATCTATGACGCATAATAAATAGACGTAGTCGGTCGCGTTGCTCCGCGAAATCGCGCGCGGCTAGCATGCAAAGCATCGGCAAAACCGCAGGAATCTCGTTAGCGTATGCAAATCCAGAGGTAGTAGGTACTAACTATCCTATCGTGCTGCGGGCGATCCCAACCTAATGTACACTCTATACCCCTACAGCTTAGAAATCATGGAGACGGGAAGAATCCTAATGACAAGGTAATAGGCACCCGGCTCTGAAACTTGGACGACGTAAATTACTAATTTTCTATCCGTCGTCGTAACCGGAAAGACGGGCTTCATTACTATGGGTATGAATAGCGATTACATGACATTTTGTTGACGTAATGTAGAAATTAGTGCGCAACTATTCCTCATGACGTAATTTCGATGATAAAATATTTTTCCGTCGTAGAAAAAAAGGTCTCGCTGCGATGTCGTCCTGCATCATTTTTTGTTATCTTCTAACGAATCCAATTATTAATAAATATCTGGATGTTGATGAACAAAAAATTAATCCAGTGTTTCTTAACACTCTATGTATGTAAAAGAGAAAAATAACATTTATAGTGCTAGAAAGTGCAGAAAAATGTACGAAAAACAATATAACATTATACAAAGTACATACAGAATACGAGATATTATTAATGTTCTCCAGCAAGAACCACAGTATAACACAGTGTAACACAGTGATCATTTCATCTTTGTTTAACATTGATAACAAATAACAAAGTTGATGATTCACTGTGTTAAATTGTGTATATCGTTGGAAAGCATTCTATAGAACTAGACTTAAGTAAATTATAACACATTTATACTCGTTTCCAGATGCATTTTACATACATATTTATACACAACAGTTATTTTTAATAAATAACTTTTTAAATCAATCTTTGTAAGACCAATGACAAAGACATATGTGATTACTGGCTCTATTTTTTATTTCTGTTATTATTCATGTTATTTTGTTTTTAACATTTTTAATTATTTATTATTTTATTTTTAATATTTTTATTTATTTTGTATATTTTTTAAGTATATTTTTTAAAAGATATACAGAAAAACTTAAAAAAAAATGTTTGTATTTATTTTTTCTTATATTTCTATACGATCAAATAGATATAAATTATTACATACACGTATATACATTGATTTTTTAATGCGTTTTATATACAGTTTTATATATAATCAATAAAACAAAAAAATAAATAAAAATATAAAAAATATAGAATAAAAACAAAATAATGAAAAGTAAATAAAACAAAAAACAAACAAAACCAAAAGAAAGACCAATAATCACTACATCCTCGTCATTGGTTCCTGATTAAACGAATAATGATTTAAAAAATTATATTTATTTTTAAAAAATGATTGTGTATAAATTTGTACGAAAATATGCATATAAAAATAAGCGTAAATATATATTTATATATTTAGAATTTATACATGTCTGAAATAAAGAAAATAGTTTCGTACAGAAATAAAGAAAACATCACATATGCAGTATACGTACTTTGTATGATATTATTGTGTTATAGAAACTTTTCCTGCATTTCTTGACATTATTTTTCTCTTTCATATCAAGGAATATTATAGAATTCGTTTCTTTTTTTTTTAAGATATTAGATATGCTAATCGGTTTTAGCTAATTTTAATAATTCTTGTACTTCTAACTTTATCTTTATATTCTATTTATAGAGTTCCCGTTAATTATGTTAGTTTAACATGTCTGAAAACTTAGCTCTAATAGAATACTATAATATTTTATCGGATACTTTTTGTCCGAAGAGAAATTTAGTGGTAAAATTACTCGATAACTAAGAGAAAACCAGGATAAGAAGGAAGAAGGAAAGTAGTTTTAGCTCGCGCGTGATATCCGAACTCGGATTACAGCGGAGGAAGAAACAAACTGTACATGGCGTCCAAGATCGGTACGCTTGTTTCCGACGAGGGAACGGTAGCTGAGCGCGAGCTATAAGCGATTTTGAAAGAAAATTTAAACTTTCAAAGGTCATAAAAGTTACCAAATGCCGACCGTATAAAGGTTAATGGCCGCGAAAGCTCGTACGAACTTCCAGAAATGTACAAATCGCTCGTAAGAACGGCACGAAACTCAGCACGCTTTTCCTTGCCAGCAGCAATATTCTCCTCCCGAGGTGGAAGCAGTATAAAATAAAAACTCTGGAAGGACTACCTTTGGAATTATATCTCGAAATCTAATTGAAAAATAATACCGTCTTGCGAATAAAAATACCAACAAGTGTCGTTAAACATTTAATTAAAAATGTAATCTCTATATCTCAGTCAACGTCTACTAAAAGTAACATAATATCAATGTTAGAATTTTTCTCACTCACCCAATGTAATGTTATATAGCACCATGTGTTATGTTACATCTATATTGTCGTGAATGCAAAATTATATCATTGATATTACATTATTTTTAGCTGATGTCGACTGGTAATTATTAATATAATGGAATTTCAGCAGCAATAACAGAATAATTTAAATATGAATAAGCCGATAAACGTGCCGAAATCGTACTATGGTTTTTTGCGAAAAATTTCGGAGGGAATTCCAGAGGGAGAGTTTTTTCACATGAAACACATCGCGCTCTAAGTTACCGGACATGTTCCACGTGTCATATGTTACCCGTGTGATCCGTCCAATGCTTGGCTGCGATGTTATCGGTGAAACCTATCGTAAATCGCTTTTATTATATTCCAGGGTAAATTCGCGAGTCGTGCGGTTGTCCATCGGACATTGATGCGCGACGGTGAAGGTCTCACATCGGGGGTTTGCAAGCGGGAGAGCAAACGAGGCCATTTTCGTACAAAAATGGCACGTATCCCGCGGCGAAACGACCAGCCGATGGAAAATACGTTACGGAGGGAACGCTGCGCAAACAGGCAGCCCTGTTCTGCACATGTACCGAGTTCCGCAGCCGTTAACCAACATTTTCAAACCGCGAGCAAACCAAGTTTCTGATCAAGTTCGCCAAACACGCGATCGCTCGTCCGAACTCTCTTTTTTCCCCGTAATAAACGTGCGAGCGAGAATTGTTAAATGCATTCTCGATCTGCCGTTAAACAACATTTCCGATCAGCAATGATGATAACAACTATCGTAAATATATCGTTAAATGTTCTATTAAATACAATATTCTATTACAATATTCTGTATAATATTCTATTACATTTATATATAATAATTCTAAAATAAAATAAGAATTAGTGTGCTAGATAACGGAAAATAATTATTGTTGAAGGTAATGCGATTTGGCGTAACTTTGCTGCTGTTGCTGCAAACGAAACTCAACCGGAGTTAATCGAAACCGAGATCACGATTATCGTTCCACAGATGGGAACACGCTCCGTAAAGCACAATCGGAAGAAAGATGAGGGCACTTCCCCGCAAAAATAGCACGTAGCCTGTAGGGAAGTCGTGCTACTTCCTGATGGAAAATGCGTTACGATAAAATGGCACGCGAATGGTGAATCGTATAGAGAAAGAATTCTACAGTATTAACGGCAAAACGTTATCGATTGCTAGATAAACAAAGGCTTTTTTTATTCAGATCGATAAATAATCGTAGCGTTAATAAGATATAAATATTTATAAATAATTAACAATAAACTATAAGATGTGTTACCGCGATAAGAATAATTTGATTTAGGGACGAGAAAAGTCGTTGAAAATGCCTCGATCATTATTAATAGTTATTGTATACTATTTTACGAATTTGTTGATTTGCATGGTTTTACTAAAATATCTAAAAATTAAACTAGATACAGATATGAAAATAATTTTCGGGCAAAATAATTATATAGGATGCTCAAGTATATATTGTTCAATCTATTTATATATAAACATACATTATTCAATACACATACATATTTGATACTATATATAGTTTCAAATTGACACCATATAATCTCAAATTTAACCATTCTTTTAGTATAAAATAACGATAAATTAAATAGGAGCAGTGGCGACTTAAATTAGATTAAATTTGACATTACAGACTTAACAGTGAATGAATTATGCAAGCAATGTGACAAAAAGTTTTGACATTCTAATAACCATCTAGAGCGTTCTACAATTATTATAATTATTTTAATGATCCAACAAAATTATTTCTAGATCTGTATCTATAATCTAAATTTTCAGACTACTGTATTCAGTTGAATTTTCATTTCAACAAACTTTTTTCCGCGTAACAATTTTATAAATAATAATATATAGAAATTTTAGAATATAATTCAGTTTTAAACTATTTACGGTCGAATATGTTAATCATATTTAATTTGTCACCGAGAGAGAGATCAGCCAATCTTACAACAATTCTAAGATTTTCGAGTCTCCGGATAACGACTATCTTGAGCTTATCCAAACATTAAGACGTCGCGACATATACTATTGTATATCTAGAACGATGTCAGAATGTCTTACCCCCTAAGCGTAATTCCGCAATTCCTTGAGCCATTTCGTACTCGTTCCGCACGAAGCACTGGTACATGCCGCGGTCTTCTCTCGCGACCGACGTCACGGAAATACGCTCGCTGGAGACCGTCCTTACCCGGGCACCCGTTCTCAATGGCTGACCATCCTTCAGCCAATAGAGTGCCGCTTGCGGAAATCCACTTGCGGTGCACGTCTGCAAAGGAGTTTAGACGGAAGAAACTGATGAGAATCAAGAAAGGGACTTGCCCGGCGATCTCGCCCGGCGTGCGGAAACGAAGGAGAATATCGTCTCGTCTTGAATCCGCAAACCGTGAGCTTCTTGAGAAAAATCAGATCTCTATATTCCTGAAAATATATTCGAATCACACATCTCACACTACGACTGGCATTAATTTCCGGCACGTACAGATTCATTTCCCGCGTCATCGACAGCGCTTTACAGTATTTACACATGACTGAAAACGTCGCGGTAAATATTCATAACAGTAATTGAAGTGTCCGATATTTATAAGCGATCTGTCAGACATTCTTATATCCTTAAACTTAGATGCAAGATAAAAACTTCGGACGTTCTATCATTTCATTAATTATCTATATACATATAAGAGAAACAGTTTAACCACCATAAATAAAATGAATAAAAATATGTATAAAAAATAATAATAGTCGAAAATTAATCGATAAGTGAATAATACAATTCAGAGAAAAAAATCCTATATTCAACTTTGATGCTTAATAATATTCATATATGTAAATTTTCAAATATATTTTCCTATAAATTGCGTGCTAATTCAGTTTATTGAACTTGAAATGCAATCGTAAATTGAAACTGCTAGAGATAATATTACAAACCACATTGATTATCAAACCAATAATAACCATCTTAAAATAAAAAATTTAAAGCAAAGAATTTATGAAAAATATTACATTAGTCCAGGTTTGAACATGCTATCGATTTTCTGAGACGGATATCTTATCAATCCATTTATCGGAGTATGATAAATGTATTATACTAAAATGAATATATACATTAAAATGCATGGCCAAAAATTATAAATGGAATTACATTTCCTTATTATAAATGGATTTCGAAAATTTAATTTGAATTATAGATTATCTAAATTGATCTCTAAAGTAGGATTCTCGAGATTCTATAAAATATTAAGTCAGTTCTTATATTTTGCAACGTCTTAAATATAGTTAAGTTGTTATAAACTAACTAGAAAATCGTATTTTAAAATATTTATTTAACTTTTCGATTTCTTGACGAAGCGAGCTGTTCGCTCTTCAAAAATATAATAAAATCTTTAAAGAATAATTTTGCTAAAATTTTGATAACTTTTGTGGATTTTTCCAATTAATTTTTAAGTTCTAAGCTTTTGTTTGAGACAAAATAAATGCATTATGTACATATAATTTTTAAAGAGATACAATTTATTTACTTGGAGCGAGTCATTCACCTCTCTTGAGAATATTAATATATAACTACTTTGAAAAGCTCTCTCTCTCTCTCCCTCTCTCTCTTTCATTTTTAATTAAAATTTAAAAAAATTAATATCAATTTAATAAAATTTATGTTATTTTTAGAGTTGTACAAAAACAAGTATTATACAAGAACTACAATAATTGTATTGTTATTTGTTTTATAATTATAGCTTTCCTATATAAATAAAAATAATGAATTTGATTATATTTACGCATTGTTTATTTACTAAAGTTTAATATAATTGTTAACATTATAAATTTCCTATTTTATAGAAAATTGTTTAGGGTCATCGCTCGTCCGACTTGAGAACTTATGTTTGGAAAATTAGCATAAAAGTCGAAAAATTAAAATCTTGAAGTAAAAACGGCATCTAAATATTAGCTTATAATATTTATTTATTTTTCTATCCTTCATAATATTAGAAATCCCTCGAAATATCATTCTTCTCTTTCTTTGTTCAACTTATTTCTACATTAAACAAGCATTATTTATTTTCGGATAAATCGATGTTGACAATGATTGATTACCAGATAGGCGGATTTCCCCAGATCAACCGTCTGTATCGCCGGTTGTACGTGAACACTCAGTGGTGCAGACACTGTTAGTCTGATCTCCAAAGTTTCGCTGCCTTCAGAATTGCTGGCAGTGCACATGTAAGAGCCGGCGTCACTCTCCTCGACGCTCTGGATAATCAAGGAGCCGTCACGCATCACGTAATGGCCTGACGATTCCTCGATCGGTTCCTCCCTCTGATTCCTATTGTAGTACCACCTACGCGAGAAAACAGAAACAAGATTCTCCGTCATATAGTGTATTCTAATTCGATTCGATTCCATTTCCAAGGACCGTCATTATCAGGCAGCCATCAAGTGAAAGCATGTCGACGATGTAGGCAGACATTCGCAGAAACTCAACTGCGTTCGCATCGCTCCGCGCTACTCACATGTTCTCAACAGAATGCATATGCAAATTTACCATTTTCCGCGCTCGTCAAAGCAACGATGTTATTATTGTAGTTACCTAACCGACGAGATTTCGAAAACGTTGCGCTCATGTATGCGCGTAGGTGCCTGTCCGAAACGGTATCTCCTCACCGCACACGTTTACCACAAAATAACTATTGTTTCATCGGGAAAGACCGAATGCATTTCCCCTTGCTATTCATATATCCATACCGTGCGACTATATTCCCGTTTCTATACACGCATATACACGGCGCGACGAGATACGTACCCTGGCAAGCTTTCAAAACGTTCACTTTTCAAGAACATGCATTTTAATGATATTCATCACTTTCATCAGTATGATTATTCAGATAGCTGCGGCCGCGCCGGCAAGTATCGTTAACCCTTTAAGGTCTCTTTTTTTTAGAAATGGAATATTTATTGTCTAGTTATTTTTAAAGATTTAGGGAATCGCTATACAAAAATGAGATCGAAACATAAAAATTGGTGGATCAAAATTACGGACACAAAAAATAAAATATTAAATTGTAATAAAATTTATTAAAATTTATTAGAAAAACCTATTTAAAAGACAAGTACGATCAAATGAAATGCTATGTAAAAATGAAAAAAATTTATGACAGTTAAAATATATTACTACATATTATAATTTATTGTCAATAAAATATTCATTGATAACAAGACATAGACTGGTAAAAGTTTTGAAAAAAGATTCAAAAATTTTCCTTGCATCTATAAGTCAATCAATAGAATTTCTTCATTACACTTATTTTTCCTATCATTGAAATATAACAAAGCTCGAAAATCACGTTCATTTATACATTAATAATATATAATAAACAATTTTTTTTTTAATATATATATATATATATCTCACTATATCTTAAAAATATACAATAGGAACTTTTACCGATCTGGGTTCAAACTATTTCAAGTCTTTCTTTCGCTAACATTTAGAACACGGCGTAAAAATATAGATCCACTCTTATAAAATTATTGGTATTTTCATAAGAGCATTTCGCAATTAAACTTAAGATGACGTATGTGCCCTCTCTAAAACTTTTAGAGTATATCTCACTCTGAAGAGTGAAATCTCACACTTAAAGACAGAAAGACTTGAGCCACTCTTTTCCAAGACTGACTCAGTTTTCACTCTTTAGAGTAAGATTACATTCCAAGAATTTAGAATCGAAATACTTACATCTACACATTTTCTTTACTCTTTAGTATTAGAAAGTCTCCCTACTAGTATTAGCAAATTTCTCTACTGGTATTAGTAAATATATTTTACACACAGAAAGCTTTACTTCGTACATGTAATGTTAAGATCAATATTCCATTTAGCGTTTGTGTTTTAACTTCCTCATTTTTTAGAACTATATTTTCCAGTGAAATATAGTCAAGTGGAAACATCTACATTTTTACACTGTAATTCAGGATAACACCGCGAATTTTTGCCGAAGTGCATGCTATGACGCTATTGCATAACTATGCGAATATAGCGCAATTCCGTAGATCGATCCCTTGCGAATTTCAAACGAGATCACGCATAACTTCACCAGCTCTCCGTGTTCGTCTTAATTGAAAATTCGGAGAGCCCGTGCTGTCTCGATTTAAGCCAGTCTTGGCAAACAGGATAATCCAATCGATCCTTGGCGAGCACGCGCGACCTTTGACCTTATCGGTGGTCAGTACGATGCGAAATGCGCATCGACGTCCGCGCAAGAACATGTTAATCCAGACAAAATAGTCTATCTTTTACGATTAATTCGTGGCATTAAGCGACATTAAAGAGATTTATTAGCATTATTCTCTATTTGCATATCATGTACATTATTGAGCTTACGCGCGAGAGATGGATTTTACAGTATATACAGGGAAGCGTTCTAACAGAAGTATATAAATCTCGATGGAGATAATTTCCCTCCCTCTCTATCATCTTAATCTCAATCCCGTCAGTACGATGCCAATGTCGCAATGGAGTCACTAATAAAAATTTCAAGCTGCCGCCATTTTTGCGATCCGAATCTGTTCGCGTCGACTATTTAACGAACTTGCATATGTATTTGTATAACCGGATTGACATGAATTTTTAATATGACGCGAATAAATTTCAAACATATGCACTTTCCGCGTTTTAATTAAATGACTTGGAAATACGTTGTTTCTTTAATAATGTAAAACTTGCTTTTAAATATTGTGCAAAAATAGAATTCAAATGTAAAAGAAAATCCCAATTAAATCTGCTGTATCCCAATTAAATAAGTTAAAAAATAATTGTTATTCACTTTAATAATATAAAGTGTATTGTTTAAATAATCCTTTTGCTTAAATCGATTAACATGTAAAACCGCTATCAATATTTCAGATAAATCAGTCTAATTAAATGAGATTACTCATTATACAAATCGAATATAACTATCTGAATACCGATGATATTTAAATCGATCCCAATTCAAGATCCCTTATCGCTCTACGGGAAGTTTATCGGGACCGAATGGAGCCAGTTCATCTTTCCGCGATTGCTCGTAACGCGCCATTAGCTTTGGCATCGTCCCTCTCGCGTTCACAGAACTCCCTCGATTTAGTTTCTTCCCTTACCCATCCCTCCACTCTCCCCCCCCTCTCTCTCTCTCTCTCTCTCTCTCTTTCGCTTTTACGCGATGATCGGCCCCACGTGGTTTAGAAATCCGTTAAAGCGTAGTGGTCCCTGGGTCTTGCTTACTCCGCATCCGGGAGGAGATGTAGAAGACCAACGGTGACGACGACGACGACAACGACGACGACGACGACGACGACGACGACGACGACGACGACGACGATGACGACGACGACGACGACGACGACGACGACGACGACGACGATGAGGATGATGACGATGAGGAGACGACCAAAGAGGATAGGAACGGAGATGGCGGCCGTGTTGGCAGCGAAGCAGAAGTGGAGCCATAGGGATGAGAAGTATACCTATAGATAATCGAATTTACGAAGGGAAATTGGCGAGGGTAGGAGATGGGATACGGGGATGCTCGAGTGCGAGGGAACCCGGAGAGATGGAAGACTCCGCGCCGACGAACCCTCAAACTCTCTTCCTCTCTCCGTCTTCATCTTCTCTATCCTCGTCCTCTCTACTTGCTTCAGCTTTCTCTTCTTCTTCTCTGTCTGCCCCTCTTTCTCTCTCTCTCTCTCTCTCTCTCTCTCTCTCTCTCTTCCTTTTCTATATCCCTTATCCCTATCTCCAGCTTCTCTAGCTTTCCATCCCCCGCAGCTCTCTTCCGTCGGCTAAATCAACCTACAGAAGAGACGACTAGAAGAGGAGGAGCAAGAGGGAGCCGACGTGGAAGAAGAGGGTGGCTGGAGGAGGACCGGTGAGAGGGAACGCGCGGTTGATGAACACAAGCATGGAATACTCAGTGACGTCGACGTATACGTAAATGCGGAATATTTGATGGGCTGTCAGAAGCAGTCTCTGTAATCAGCGGTCGGTTTGTTTGCGCTACCCATACAGCCCTCCCGACGTCTATATATCTTCCGACTATCTTCGTTCATCCCCCCCGGCTACTATCGTCGCGCCAACGTAGATTGGCGGCTCTATACGCGTCGCACGCGCGCGCGTGTATACACGCACGCGTGCGTGTACACACAAACCACGAATCGCATCGTTCTATATCCGCGTCGATTCTACAAATTTTACGATCAAAGTTCCGTCGATATGTTCTGCTGGCGACGTTTAAAATTTTCATTTTATATTTTCATGAGAAATCAGGAACGAGAGAGAGAGAGAGAGAGAGAGAGAGAGAGAGAGAGAAAGCGAGCGAAGATTCTTATCAAAAATCGAAGCGAGAAGTGAGACGACAGGGAGCATTGACTCTTTAAGATGACTTTTAAACAACTCGCGTTCATCGATTTTCGGTTCATCCATAATTATTTAAATGCATCTCACTACTCGACACGGCAATAACCGAGTGTTTCTATTTGACCCGAGTTTGATTATTGCACCGATCCTTCGCATGGTGCTCGCGGCATCAATGATGGGACCAAACTAGTTGCTAATCGCGTAATCCGCTGTAATAACACGCTCCCCTCCACGCAACAAGTTTCGTAGAGCCTCTCATCGCTCTCTTCGTGGTGTTGCATCGATGTGAGTCGTGATCCTGATATGGATTGATATTTCACGTCTCGACAAACTCTTTAAGCGTTGATTACCTATAGATCCATTTCTATTCAATCGCGAAAACATAATTATAAGAATTGATCAATCATAATTAAATATTTTATTCTTATATTCGATTTTGATTAATCAAGACTTTTATTAAAATCATTTACAATTTAGTCTCGAAATATAATACATGTAGTAAGTCTTAAGCCTTAAGGAAGGAAGCATTTGCACACTGTTGCAATTGCCCACTGCCGATCACACTGACTTCCACCTAGGGAGCATTTCAATTTTTTGTGCTGTGATTTGATGGTATCCATTTAAACTTGTGAAACTGATATACATTCCTTAAGGAATTAATCAATTACAGTCGAATATGAGAAAAACACTCAATTATAATTAGTCATTTTCTTAAAACTTACTACACCTATTGTATTTCGAGACTTACGCTTACACAATTTCCAAGGAATACACAAAAGTCAATAAAAAATCA
>Ga0157364_1003669_pt1 | contig 14976 bp, 6 predicted proteins | sample AttsexASBM2_FD_111476 | JGI IMG/M metagenome (GOLD analysis project Ga0157364, IMG submission 111476) | Fungus gardens microbial communities from leaf cutter ant in Ribeirão Preto, State of São Paulo, Brazil - Atta sexdens ASBM2 | ecosystem: Host-associated > Fungi > Mycelium > Unclassified ... | reverse complement strand
AACGGAAAAGGTATAAGAAAAATTAATTTACATAGAAATTTATTAATAAAATATTAAAAAATTAATAATAAAAAATAGTTTTTTTTTTTTTTTTTTACGTAAACGAGAGAAATCAGTTGAGGTGTTTTTACGCCCCAATTAAAATCATTATTATTAACAATATAAGTAATATACGAGTATATTATTAGTCATTGTTTTCCGATTTGTTAATATTTGAAAATATTCGTCATGGATTTAATTACGATTTATTGAAAAAATGTTGATGTAGAAACCCAACAATTAAATATTAAACGAAATAAGCACATTGAATAACTTATTATGATAATATTACTAAAAAAATATTTTAATTAACATAATCCTTACAGAAACCTAATACTAGCCTGCAATTTAATACTGGCCTATTTAATAACTGGCCTGTACTAAAACAGTAATTAATTATCTATATTGAAAATACTAAATATTGAAAATACTGTTCAATGCTTTTACTCTACATAAATAATTAATTGCTATCTTTTAATATTAAATTAGCTAGATTGAATTTTTTATTAGGGATTTTTTTAACGAAATTGCATATTTAAAAGTCCGTAAAGATACTTTAGATACTTTTGATAACGAAGTAAAATATCTCAGATAATGGTTGAAAAGGTAGACAAAGGAGATCGTCTAATTATTTATTTTTAAGTCTAAATTTATTCTGTAATACACATTCTTTCATCGGAGTTTTATAGACGAATCTCTCGTCACTTCGCGATCGGTCTCGTGACCCCTCTTTCGGAGAGAATCTAACTTGGTTTGTTCTTTGATTATTCAAGAAGACTTTATAAATTTAAATTTTTTAAACCGAGCAACGTTTTGAGTTTCGTTCGCTCGCCATGCAGCTTGTAGTGATTAAACACACAAACCTTTATCGTTACTAAAAAATCCGACGCGTACGCTATTGCATCCAGCTGCATCACCTATTTGTCCGAAAAAAATGTACGATATGAAATAGACGCTATTTTTAAAGCATTGAAAATCGTTAAGTCTATCGAAAATCGTTAAGCACGTAAAATGATGACATTAAGACTGCACAATCGTAGCATAAGGCCGCTGAACCAATGAGCATTTGGCAAATCATATTGATTTATGTAAGATGCTTATTAATATAGTGGTTCTATGCTAAGCTTATGCAGCTTATGTCATTTTGTATGTGATGGACTTTTACAATTTGTCTCGCTATTTGCGTCAACCGGTCCATCTGTCTCGTATGTTTTCGTTTTATCCTTTCACACCGAACAGCTGAGCAGATTCATGAATCTGTATGTTTATCTGTGTATAATTCTTCTAATATTTCATAGGATATTGCAACGGGCATAGTGATGATGTAATCACAATAATTATATAAAAAAGAATAAAAATATGTTAAAAACATTACTCAAACAAAACAATATTTTACAACAATATAAATTTTTCGTCACTGAGATATAAAAACATTTCAGGATTATTCCCGAGTTAATGTTAAAAATACCAGAAATTTATAATTATGTAAAAAGGTGTAAATTCTTTGCGCTTATTATGTATTGGAAAAGAATAAATAAGAATTGCTCGTTACTTAATAAAAATATCCTTTTGATCTAAACTGAATAGATTAAATATTGCTCTTATATCACTTCAAGCTTCCATTTCAATTTTAACCGTCACTTTATCTTTAGTTTTTATAGATTTTTGATTAGTTAAAACGGTCACCAGTGTGAAATCGATAGTGATAGCAATCTACGTTGTTCGCAGCGCGAACATACCACACGTATAATTTTTTTTACGTATAGATTCACACAGATTATAATCGGTTTAACCGCTTCGCTGTGCAAAAAATATGCGCATACACATACAAATTTCAACGTGAGTATTCAAAGAACTTTTTAAAATTCTTTTAAATTTAGATTTTCTTCTGCAGGAATATCTTATTGTTACATTTTTTTTCTAATTCTAAATTTCATATTCTTATCATGCTCATAATTTGCCTAATTTAAAATTCATAAAAAAAGTAAAATACAATGTATATATAAATTTTGCAAAACAAATGGTATACAGTCCACAAAAATATCCATTCTCCGGGCGAATGGATGTGCAAATAATACTCTTCGATAATAATCCGGTTACTCGCACTACGAAAAACAATATTTCATGGAGGATATTCGCTTCGTCGATATTGCGAATATACGGCGAAAGATTATCGCATTCATTGACGATTGTATTCTTAGTTCTCCATAAAATTGAAAAATTACGCGTACGACGTTTACGAGATGAAACGTCACGTCTGTACAGCACAATGCATTTTTGCAGATTTGATTTCATGCTGCCCCGGCGCGAAAATATCTCTAAACGTTCGAGGAGTGCGCTTGTAATTGACCGCAAAAGCTATTGATAAAAACATTTCATTTATTCGTAACAACATGTCACATCATGTATTTTACAATAGAGACAAAATCATATCTATATTTCGATTACCTCTAATCAACTTATATAGATATTATTATAAATAAAGTTATAAATAAATACATGCAGTTACGTGTCATCATTTTGAAATTATATATCCTTTTAAAATATAAAGTAAAAGCGCAATATTTACTATTTAATTAAAAATGTATTAGTTATAAAAATTAACAGGAGATGCTCAAAATCACAATCTGAAAAATTTATGTTGAAGCAAAATATAGAGGAAATGTCATTTATTGTTTATTTTCAATAATCGATATTAAACTTAACAGATAAAAATTATTGACGACTTTTTTATTTCTGAGTTCTCTAATAATTAATTATAAACAATCAGTTAGCAACATCACCACGACAGTTATGGAATATTAATTGCATTAAAATTCTACTAGATGAATGTATTAAACACATGCAATTTTAAGTAGGTCTCTACCTTAAGCGCATTTCTAAAATCTACACATAATTTAAAAGAAATTTAATAGAATTAAAGTTTCTTTCACATTGTCAATTCTTCTTTCCCTCTACCCTACTCTCATTCTGTGACATATATCTGTTAATTAATTTGATAATGGGAAAGCTAATGAAAATATTATCCGTAGCCGTATTTAAGCAATCCCCATAGTGCTCGCGGACATTATTGGCAGGGATGTACTCCGTCGATGCGTAGTAATTATGGCCCCAGGCTTCGCGCGCGCTATCATGCCACTGGTAATTATTAAATGGGAATTATCGTTCGTACGGACATTAATGTGGTGGCGAGTATTATCGCATGGCAGCCGTATAATGCTTAAAGTGTTATTCCGAGTCTCTCACTGCGAGAGGCATATATTATATGCATCTATTTCGGGGGTTAACAAAACGCGGCGCGTTAGTATGCGGCGCGAGCGCGCTCATCCCGCGAGTCACATCGCAACCGATTTCCGCGTTATTCGTTCGGAAGCGGCTTATCGCGCGCCAGGTGAAATTAATTAGCGATAAGATTAATTAACTTGACCCACCGCGTGTATCCAGTGGTCAGTTCCGATCGCATTCCTCATCGTCCGATCACCTCCCTCTTCTCCCCAAACCCTCATCCATCAGCCTATTTATCTTTCCCTTTCCCCATCTGTTCCCATATTTAGCCCGAATAGTTCCCGAATGACAGCGCTTCGATGGGTAATTATGCCGAGTAGCCTATCGTAATCGCGAATAACGATCGAAAGATTCGTTGTTGCCATCTCCTCTCCGCCCTGATTAGTTTCTATTTTGCCATATTTCCAATCTGCGTTTTTAAAGTTACAGAGAACAGAGAGCAGTAAATATTCCAATAGATGCAATAAAGCATAATTATTCGGTAAATTTGGTTTATATATATAATATATATCCCGATTATTACATTAACTATTTCTATAAATAATACTATAAATAATAGAAATTTGAATAATGATAAGTAACGCGAGAGTATCGTTTCATGAAGCGTTAAACAAGGACGGACTGTAAAGTCTCTTTTCTTCTTTTTTTCCACACGTTATTCATGGAATCTTTTTTCTCTCCATGCTGGCGCCCTTTGCACCTCTAATGGTAATTTTTAACGAGTTTTCCAATTTAACGAGCGGCAAAGCGCGCCACGCCCGAAGAGCTACGGCAGTCTTTAACGATGACGCGACTGTCCGGCTGGTGCTCCAATTTGTCGAACGCGAGAGAGGCGCGGTAAGCTTTTAGGGCATTTTCGAACAAAGTGTTTAGAGCTTATGACAGCGACGCAGAAGCTGGCACCGTTGCTGGATCGCGCTCCTCTCGTCTTCCACGTCCCGGGCGTTTCGCGATTAATCGCATTGTCTCTTGCTGCACAACCATTAGACAGTAATTACAAGCAACGTAGTTAACTCGCGTAAATTTGACTGGAACGCAGTTTTACGTTTATCACCTTTCGTAATGACGATATACAATGTGCAACAATTGAAGATGTCACATTTTTTTCAAGAAATTTAACGTCCATAAAATTTGTTTAATATAGACTTTTGTCAAAATCTTACATGAAAATAAGAGACTCCTTTGCTCGATAAAAATACGAGTTTTTTTATTTCTCTCATTTTGACTGTATTTTTCAAACATTAATATTAATTACATGTATTATTTTTACATGTATTAATTTTTATTACTAACAAATAATTTATTATTAAATTATTTAGAATCACAAATAAAAAAAGGAAAAAATAAATTTTTAACAAAACTATTGTAAGTATAATATCTTAGATATTGGAGACAGAAAAAAAGCAAAAACAACGACAAACTGTTTAAATATTTTGACATCCGCATGACGTCATAAATACTAATATTTTATTATTAATTATCTAAATTAAATAGGAAAATGTTTTTAGATATACATTTAAAATATAAAAGAGTTCGAAGTAGTAATGAAGCGTGAAAAAATGTTAAAGAGAATAATGAAACTATTGTCAGAAAATGAAAAGAAATATTAAATTATTTCACGTTTCGACTCAAGCATCGCTGGCCTTCTTCCAAGATGTATCGACGATGTCGTCTCAAAAAACATAATGAATCATCTAACGACCTTTTAATTCCACTCTTCTTGCTTAACGAGCAAGTGAAAAGTACTCGACCGAAGAAAAAACGGTGAATGGCATTGCACCGTAAAGACACTTCCGCGACGAAAAAGTTAACTGCTGTTTTCATATTAACGTTAATCCGACAACGTTTGGCAACCTACCTATTATTATTCTTGATTAATAGGTTGTAGTAAATTGATCGAATATATTTAATTTAATAAGCAATTATTAAAAGAGAATAACAGCTTTGTTTAAATTTATCAGAAATACATCCAGTTTACAAATCGAAATTGTAATATATACAATTTATATAAATGCAAAACTGATTTATATAATCGATAGTTAATGTGCAAAAATATGGCATTTCATATTATTATGAAAATACTGAGAATCGTTAAAACGCAAATGTAAGCTGATCAAAATATAAATTTCCATTCATGAGTTCTCATCTGTTTAATTTATTAGAGTCTTATTTAATTATTATAGATAATCAATAGTCACGAAAATATTTGTAAATTTTAGCGATTAAGGATGAAAAAAGTACTATTTCTATGTTACTCGTCACGTCTCTAACACCTTGTTCCTAACATTCCCAAAAACACAGTAGGTATATTACTAAACGTACCACAGCAATGGCAAGAGAGAGCAGCCAACAATTTGCTTGACGTTTTAACGACCTTCCGTCGTTCTCAGCCCTTGTAAACGTAAACCGGACTCGATGGGAAACCGATCGTTGCTACAGTGCAACGGAAATCCTTCCTCAACAACGTTTGCTGTTACATAGGACTCAAATACTTCGAATTACGATATATTCAATACAAAAACGTTCGTATTCGTTCAAATTTTTGATGATAAAAAGAATATAGAAAAGTTACAAGTACACTACTATATACACATCAAATCTGTTTTATATACATATATTCTGTCGAAATATTTCATTTTAAGGTAAACATTATTTTATCAATTTTATATGTAATTCTCAAGCACTGCTAAATTTAATTAATAATTGTCATTTTAAAATCCACTCACATGTAAATATATATAAATATGAATTTACACCAAAATATTATTTAAACATTAAGATCCATCTCAGACCGAAAACCTTTACTTTATTTATTATGTATTCGTCACATTATTTAACTAACTAATTATTATTATTAAAATTATTTATATCAAGAAATTGAGACAACAACTTTAACTTTGATTACTCATTTTCATAACAAATCTAAAATATAATTTGCGATCTCAAATTAATAAATATTTTCATGACATTATTTAACGAAATATAATTAAAATATTGCAGCTATTCATTTATTAATAATCTTCAGTCGTTTTTCAAAATAATTAAAATATTAATAAACGATTGCTGACGTTCAATGAGTTAATCCAATGGGAATTGTGTGGATTTAACTAAAGTGACAATCAGATATATTTAAATCGGATACGTATACCACCGTGCAATAATTTTTGAATAATTCTCTCTTTCTGAATTTTCATTTTTGCGCATTTCGTGACACGAATGGCATATAGACATATTCAGTATTGATTGGTGTGAACTTATTTTAAGTAGAGGTTCAATTTCAGAATCGGATTCAGTGATGAATTTCCATGAAACATTCAATGAATATCAACTAGTGCATTGCACCGATTTTAGTAAAATTTTCATAACTAAGCTTACATCAACTTCCAAATAAATGATTCATAAAGATAGTAGTGATTGATCAGTATACGATAATTAATCACAAAATGCATTTTTATTATACGATACATCAAAATTGACATATCGATTATAATCTGGCACACACACAAGTCTCGAGAGTATTTTATACTCAATACGCAATCATGTGTCAATATTTAATTATTGTTGTTCTCAATAAATTGACAGAACTCAAAATTATGTTAAAATGTGTGTACCTTATTTTAAATATTACTCTAAATAAATTGGAGGTTTCATTATTTATAAAATCAAATATACAATTCAGAAACATTTCTATAGAAGCATCACAGTAATTTTATTAATCTCTATTTTAACTCTTATATTTAAAAGATTCTTTTTTTATAAAGTCTACTTTTACGATATGCTTTTAAAATTTTCAATCAAATATTATTTTCCTATATTTCACAAAATCTTTAGAGATTATCGTACAACACAATATTCAGTTTAAAATTGTCAAAATAATTTCTTCGTTATGTAAATTGTTATATTTGAATTTTACTATAAGAAAGTCACATATCTCAAGATTAAAACACATGTTACTGAATCGTTATCTTTGGTTATTGCTTTGATATTTGAAACGTAGATTTTCTGATTCACAAGATTTTCCCCTATAAAACTCTCATAACACTGTATTATTATCGATCTCGGATCCGAAGTAGGCGTAGCCGACGATGGAAAAGTTACGCGTCGCAGAAGCAGTCTCTGGAAAGTCCTTTCTCAACTGCAACCTAACCTTCAGAACGAACGATTGGTCCTCTTAAAGAACCACCCCTAGAGATTGCCTCTAAAATTTCCGGTGGTCATCTACAAAGGCGTGATTTTCGAACATATGTCTCCCCGAGGTATATCCTTATCACCGCGACTGTTTTCACGAAATTCACGGGGGTGCACTTGCATATATGCTACGCGGTTTCTCTAGTTAAGGAGAAACTACCCAGTCTGTGTTTGATACCTTCATATGCTTCTCGCTAAAAGCAAAGGCTCTCAGTCTATGTTAACGTTAATTTAAAGTCGCTCTGAATGACACGCCAGCACTGAAATTACTTTACTCAGGATCTATCGCGATGATGGAGATCATCATCGAGAGTGAGCTATGTAAATTTCATTTCAGGAAGCTCCTCTCTCTCTCTCTCTCTCTCTCTCTCTCTCTCTCTCTCTCTTTCCTTTATTTGTCTCGTATTTTCCCGCTCCCTATCGCTCTCTCTTTCAACAACCGTCCACTTGACGACTTCGTCACTCCACAAATTGCCAACATTGTGCGAACTTCCGCTAATCCTAATCAACGTCGTCAGAGTCGACGTTGTAGCATCAACGTGGCCTCTCGAGTTTCTCCGAGTTTATCGATGCACCGAGCAAGACTATGGCTTGTCCACACTACTCTTGCCTCGAGAGAGCTCTCCTTTTGCACAGTTCATTTCATTTCAACAGGAATTGCTAAATTCGGCCCGTAGCAAACCGGATTATAAACGCTTATGTTAGCGAATATGCATAATGCGAATAAGCTCGAGGCAATAATTACAATGTATTACGTTGTATGATAATAATAATGTGAAATTTTAGGTGAATCGGATTAATTTTGGACATTTATAAAACATTCTCAAAATTTGCTGCAAAAAAGCGTTGTGTTTTAAACGAGACAACCATCAAAAAGCTTAACGCGTTAGAAAACATTCATTTTTTGTAGAAACAATTATATGGAAAAAAGGATTTCACTGAAATACCTAAAAAATTAGCTAGAAATTAACACTATTTCCACTTTACGCAACATTTACATAATGCAACATTTACATAATGCGACATGCATTTTCATTATAAATTTAGAATTATTTTTACGGAAAGATTTTGTTGAAGTATATTTACAAATTTGACTAGATCTGAAAAAAATTGTATTGGACCATCAAAATAATTATATAGAAAATTCAAACATAAGAGAAATGCTGCAAAAAAAATTTTTAATTCTAGCAATCAGTTGAAGCCTCCACATAATTATTATTACTACTAATTATTATTATTATTATTATTATTATTACATATTATATTATTTCGATAGTTCAACAAAATTATTCAGACCTGTCTCTAACTAAATTTTTAGATAAATTAGCAAAACCATTTTTCTCGTGTAAAAACAATTCTAAACTTTGTAATAAAATACATGTCGCATAATGTAAACGCCGCGTAAAATGGAAATAATATTAATTTCTACGTTTATGGTGCAAATTTCCGCGGATTAAAAACGGATGAGTCGAGTATCTCTCGTCCGTGACAAAGTCGACCAAAGTGCATCGGTGCAACGCGACAGAGAGAAGAGAAAGAGCGTGGGAGCAACGAAGAGGATGGCAAAGAGAAACGATGCATACAGGATCGAGCGAGGGAGAGAGATGGCGGAAAGAGCGATGCGGTGATTTGTGTATCCGCGTTTGGCGCGAGGTCGATGCGACCATAATAATTTATCGTTGTAAAATATTGTCTCACCGACGACGCCAATGACGCGGAAAGCCCGCGGTAAATCGGACGAGATCACGCGAACGCGCAACCAGGTATCGCGTGTCGATCGCGCTCGATTCGATTTGAATCTATTTGCCGCCGATTCGTTTGGCGCGTGACTTCGAGTACGTGCGCTGTGCGACATGGAAACTTATTGAAACACGTTCGACGTGTCCGAGTAAAATACCGCTTATCGTGCAGGGACTCCTGCGCCAACGTCCCGCAGCGCGACTCGCCGATTGAATCGCACTTGAAATTACGGTGACCGCACGGTCGCGACCGTTGTGTAATCTTAGCCTACAGTAATTTAAAGTGTGAGCTTTAACTTATCGGTTTTCATTTAGGTTGTAGTAGAAATATATCGTGTGTATTACAAGATTTACAGAAATTACCATGAAAAATTAATTGTAAATTTGTCGGAGTAGTAATAAAGCGTTAAAAAAATTTTGAAAAGAATAATGGTGCTATTGTCAGAAAATGAAAAGAAATATTAAATTTTAAACAAATTTTTCCTTTATGTTTTTTAAATACTTTAATAAATATTTTTTAATAATCACATTTATTATATAAATTAATATTAACGTTTAAAAATGTAATTAAAGTTTAAATAAGAGAACTTGTTTGATAATTATTAAATCATGTCTTCAATTTTTTATCGAATAAAGGAGCCTCTTCTTTTCGTATATAAGACTTCAATTGTATTAAGTTTAATAAAAATATATGACGACAATTATATGTAATACATAATCAGATTACATTGTCGAAATATAAATGTGACATGATATATTACAAGTAGCGAAACATTTTAAAAGACTTACACAAAATTGCTTTTGAAACGATTCGCTGTGAATTTATCGGAACTCTATTTGCAAACATCTGTAATCCAAGTAAAGATACGTAACATCTAGGACGTAACATCTAGGATCTTATATAAATGCATTATACACACGTACACACACATACAGATATTCATTTTTATTTTAATTTATATTCATTAAAGCTTCTTTCTTCGTAGCAAAAATGTAAGGTGCAACATTATTAAATGTCTTCCTTGCTCAGAGCAATTCAAAGTCAATGAAAACGGTAGTAACCGTCAGTGGCGTAGTGACTTCTGTAACTCCTTCATTGTCATAGGAGTTACGACAAACCATACTGCCGGTGAGAACAATCGGGGAATTACTGTCGTCACCCGTCTTGTCGACTGCCTTCCTCTTTCCTCCTCTAATTCTCTCTCTTTCTCCACTTCACTTTCGTTTCTATGTCTAATAAATTTTCTAATGATACTGCACAAGAAGAGAGCAAACCACGCCAAGGAATTATTTTTTTCTAAAAATAATCTACCTGATGAGTACTAATAGACTTTTTTTTTAAAAGCGCGTTTCAAAATTGAATGATTACATAAGTGTGTCATTCAAGAATTAATTTTGTCCTACAATTCGATAATACTTAATAAAATAATTTTGAAAACAAAATTTACCAATCTCTCTCTATCTCAGATCCTTTCTTATTCCCAAGGAATGTAAAAAGGTATAATTCTCACTTGCTTCGCGATGCTCGTGTTCGACAATTGGCACGATAAGAATAAACGAGCAGAATCGAGCCGTGCGTGGCAATAAAAGAAAACCGCGCGGTGCTCATTTTCATTTTCGCCCACTTACGATAAGACTAGCGCTTCCGATAACGGTGGAAAAAAGATTTTGCCATTAGTATGCACCGAGTTCTCTCGCGGTGGAACGAAAAAAGAAAGGAAAAGGAATGAACAAACGTTGGCGCGGACGTGCACTTAGCAACGCGCCAAGCGTGTCGTAAAGCGATCGTCATAATGTCGACTGAAATAGAGTTACGGACATTTACGCGCTTCCGCGCGCACGTTTCACCGATATGGAAACGACTTGCCAAGGAGTTACAACGACTCAGGTCGGACACAGTAATGGCGACGCAGGACAGTCCGAATAATGGATTTCTCTTAGGGGTCGCACGGCATACCGATCCTGCACGACGTATCCTCGGTATATCTGTGAATAAATCGATATCGACCAATGGCGATTGGTACTGCCGTTAACATTAACGTAGCCTCGATCTGTTTCTCCATCCTACTCTGACACCACATCGGTAATCCCGTTCAGCTGAATATTCCGTCTCCCCAGACTGTCGAATTTGCTCTGCATCAGCGTGATCAGCCAGCTTATAGATCTCGCGATCGCGTAACCGTGTATCCATCTACCATGTGTGATCGTCGAATCTAAGGCAATACATCTCTATCAAGGAGATCAAACCGTTACGCTCTATAGTGCTATCGGATTGAGTTATTTTTTTCCGAAAATATGGGATCGCATCGATATATACAATCGGGAAGATTTACGAAAAAAATAGAATTAATCGGAATAAAAATATAATACACAGGAATATTTTTAAGTAATAATCCTATCATTCGTAAAATAAATTACAAATAATGAATATTTCATAAATATCATAAAATTATAAATTATATATTAATATTAAGCTCTCGACGACTGTTATTGGAAAAGATTACCTTACCATATTATAAAAAAGCTTAGACAATATTTTATAAGGAGCTTTCTCTTAATTAAAGAATTTCTTCCTTAGTTTTTATTTCTTACTAAATTTGACTATTTTTCTTTTTACTTACAATCAGTTATCACGAGATTGTCCGATTAATTCTTCCTCCGGTGCACTCTTGCTCCATATAACCGTTACAATTACGCTCACGATTGGCTCGGATCAGGCAAGAGATAAATAAAAGTAAATGAAAACGTGCGGCAATAACGCGGCACGCGAATGTATCTCGAGGTTAAAGTCCGATGACAAGAACCCCGAGGGAATTTCGATGGAGGCGGTCTGCACCGCGCGACAAGGACCGTATCGATAAATTGAATTTCTTCGTGCTCGTGATTGCCATCGGCGAATCGGCTGGCCTCAGATCGACGCAAACCCGGCTACATCCTGCACCTACTTTGCGCCATTGCACGACGCGTTCGTTGACGGGCGGCGTATTTGCACGCTCGGATATTCAGTTAACGCCCGGACCAGCTTGGAACATCGGGATTTGCCGTGTTAATCGGAACTCGGTCACTATCGATAGAGAAAGAGACAGACAGACAGACAGTCAGACAGAGAGTAAGAGAGAGAGAGAGAGAGAGAGAGAGAGAGAGAGAGAGAGAGAGACTTTGCTAGATTCGGAATCCGCTAAAACATCGAATAGTCATTGGAGATTCGTCGATGTGATACGTTCATGCATATACACATACATATACATTTCGACTGCACATTTCCAAGTAGAATTTTCGACGAGTTTTCTGGAGCACGTCCATTCCATTATCGTTACCGACAACCTATTTTACCCTCATTATTCGAAATACACGATCAAAATTATATATACATTTACTGCATTAAAGTGACAAACGCGAAACGGTTCGACGCTATTTATAGAAGAATTTAAAGAAAATCTGTTAATCACTTTTTAATATCTTTTAATAATTTTTAAGAATACGTTATTGACAACAGCTATTGAACGTCAATTTCACTTGCTAGGCAAGTCTCATTAAATCTTTATACATATCCATAATCGGTAGATCAATGTTAATCAATCACTGCCACTTGGGTTAGCAATACTGCTATCGCTGGCTGTAGCAAAAATGGCGAAGAATAATTAATCGCTACTCGAAAAATTCCTTCAGCGTTTCGCAAAGCAAGTTCATTAAAAGAGATTACGTTGCTAGGAAAAGTAATAGACGAAGGTTAATGAGTGACCGTCAAAGAAGATAAAGACTGAATATCTGTTGAGAGCGGCTAAACCAGGCGACAAGGATAATTTAATCGACTATTCCACGCTGGACACGAGCATGGTACGTGTTATTGTTATAATCACAAGCGATGGAACATGAGCGTCAAGCATAGATCGGATCTTAGACGAAAGTGTAACAGAATAGTATATAACAATAATAAAGTTTCAAGGTAAATATTTAGGATCGGAAAACAAGTGCAGCATTGTAGAAAATAGGGGAGAATGCGGAATTGCGAACACGAGGTAAATGCGAACGATACTATTGCAGTATATTAGAGTAATAATAACTTCTCATCTCTCGCATTCAGTGATAGTTCAGTACGCTTACCGCTGCACTATAAACGTAATGCACTATAACGTGACCATAGAATCACATCGTTTAAGGTAAATACCATTACATGGTTTTGATGATACATGATTTTGATGTAGAGGAAATTGCGAAACGCATCAAGGGAAGTTAAATAAAGCCAATAATTTTTATTTGCTTTATTTAATCAATTATTTATCAATTATAGAAGCGTTTATTCAACATTTGGCTCTAAATTATAATAATTAATATTTATATATTATTAAAACAAACTACAATTTTAAATAAAAAGCAAAATCAATTCAGCATTGCTCTGCATGGCAGCAGGCAACTTGAAATTGAGGTTTTAGTTTTTGTGTAAAATTATAATTTATGATAAAATAGAAAGGTTCGCGAATGTCATAAAATATATTGAAAACGACAAGTACGAGTCAACGGATGATGATGTGCAGAAATAAAAATAAACACATATAAATGATATAATGATATAAAATTTAATTTATACTTCAGCTTACTCTTCAAACTATCTTTAGTTATATATGAATGTTAATTATACAATTTAAAGCAAATAACTAAAATACTTTTGAAATAAAGATTTCCATTATAAATGCTTATTGGCTTTATTTAATTTTTCCCTTAGGTGTTTGACCTACTTGGTTGAAACTACTATTGATTAATATGCAATTGATTATTCAAAAGTAGTTAAAAATTTGATGTAACACAAGCAATTATGCTTCTAACATAAACTGAGCTAAGATTTTCTTTCTCTATTTGTAACTCTCATTCAAAAGACATTGTTAAATATCAAAGAAGTGGTAATCTAATTTTTTGAGTAAATAACATTTTGTTTTTAACTCTACATGTCAAAATATCCATTTCTATGATTAGTTTCAAAGTAAACAACATTCATATTAATATATAAACTCAGTAAATAATAAACTAAAAATTTGAGTCAGATTTAGTACATTTTTTAAGTTATATGTTGTTTAATGATATTAAATAGAAATAAGTAGTCACGATCTAAGAAATGATTAAAAATAATTCAAATTGAATATAATATGACATTATAAATTTAACAGTGCAGTATAGCATAATTATTAGCACAATATTACCTAATATTATCCCAAACATTTAACCAATAAATTGCTACTAAATTAAGAAGTCGATCGATATTATCATGAATATTCAATTCGCAAAGTTAAGACTGATAAATATAATAGATAATGCATTGCAGTTACGTCGTCGAGCTACATACGCGAACTTCGATACTTTACGCGAGTTAGAAGCATTCGATAGATTTTAGCTTCGAAACGTCAAAGTTAACTCAACCAGGATGCTAAAACCAAGCCCGAATTACAGCTGATTGTGCCGGTAAAAGCATCACAATTGGTATCGTGTCGATAAGCAGAAGTAAACAACAACAACCACAATCGCTTTCCGAAATTACTTCCGTGCAGCGTTCGTGGATTACTATCATTATCAAACGTACTTTTCACGATTCTCTCTCTCTCTCTCTCTCTCTCTCTCTCTCTCTCTCCCTCTCTCTCTCTCCCTCTCTCTCTCTCCCTCCCCCCTCCCCCCTCTCTCTCTCTCTCTCTCTCTCTCTCTCATATCATACTCTAAATGAGTTAAAGTTACTGTT
>Ga0157364_1003668_pt1 | contig 14979 bp, 5 predicted proteins | sample AttsexASBM2_FD_111476 | JGI IMG/M metagenome (GOLD analysis project Ga0157364, IMG submission 111476) | Fungus gardens microbial communities from leaf cutter ant in Ribeirão Preto, State of São Paulo, Brazil - Atta sexdens ASBM2 | ecosystem: Host-associated > Fungi > Mycelium > Unclassified ... | reverse complement strand
TGCGGGAAGCTTTACTTTTCTGTTTCAATTTGAAGAAATCGGCTGCCGAATCGCATCGAATGCTTGTGGAGGCCTATGGCGACAATGCTTTATCGGAAACAACGTGCAGAGATTGGTTTCGCCAGTTTAATGACGACAATTTTGACCTGAGTGATAAGAAGCGTGAAAATCGGCCAGGAAGGTTGAGGACTGTCAATTGTAGGCTCTTTTGCACGAGGACGATACTCAATCGCAAAAAATGCTTGCCGAGCAATTGGATGTTTCTCAAGTAGCCATTTCTATTGCGGCTACATGCCATGGGGAAGGTTCAAAAGATCGGAAAATGAGTGCCGCATGAACTGAACGATAGGCAGATGGAGCGACATCAAAATACATGCCAAATTCTGCTTTCCAGACAAAAAAAAAAGTCGTTCCTGCATCGGATTGTGACAGGCGATGAAAAGTGGATCTATTTTCAGAATCCTAAACGCAAGAAATCTTGAGTTGATCCCGTCCAACCATCAACATCTTCCTCAAGACCAAATCGCTTCGGACGGAAGACGATACTGTGCGTTTGGTGGAGGGGGTCATCTACTACGAGCTGTTAAAACCTGGTGAAACTGTTAATGCTCACTGTTACCACCAATAACTGATCAAATTGCACCGTGCTCTGCATGAAAAAAGGCTATATTATCGGAAAAGACATGACAAGCTGATTTTCCTCCACGACAACGCACCATCGCTCACATCAACAATGGTCCAAAATTATTTGGAGACACTCAACTAGGAAGTGCTATCCCATCCCGCTTACTCACCAGACCTTCTGATTATCATCTGTTTTCGTCGATGGGCCACGCGCTCGCTGAGCGGCACTTCGATTCTTACGAAGACGTCCGAAAATGGCTTGATGAGTGGTTTGCCTCGAAAAATGAGGAATTTTTTTGGCGTGATATACACAAATTGCCCGAAAGATGGGAAAAATGTATAGTTAGCGAGGGCAAGTACTTTGAATAAATTTGTTTTTGCTTTCTAGGAAAAAAAAATGTGTTTTTCTGACTAAAAAACAGCGAAATTAAGTTTATATACTTGGTATATAGGATGGTATCAAATTTCAGCCTCATTCGTAAATAGAACGGATTAAACTGAGTCAAAAAATCTTCAACCATTTTGCAGTTTGCACAATAGTTAACGAGTTATATAACAATAGTTAACAATATATTAACATTTAAAAATAATCAATCATACGCGCGTCCGCCCAATCTACTACCGATTTATTGTCGAAGATACGGCCTACCGATCGCATGGCGCGCCTGCTAAGCCATCCCCACTCCTCGCGGCTCACCACCCTGTATATATTGGGTTGTCCGGACAGTTCGTGCCGATTTTTAGTAGGTGTTGTAAGGACAGATCTGAATATATCAGAACGATTGAAAACAAATATCGTAAAAGACGGTACTTCAGGCATACTTGGAAAAAAATTTGATTGCAATACGTTAATTTTGTCAGTTTTATACGCCTTTGAATATAGAAGAAAACAAAGTGCAGTTTAGGCATTTAATGCTTTTCTTTTACCGGAAAGGCAAAAATGCTACACAAGCAGCAAACAAGATATGCGCTGTTCATGGCAAAGGTGCTATAGCTGAAAGAACTGTGCGGAAGTAGTTTGCTAGGTTTAAAGTTGGTGATTTCGACCTTGAAAATCAAGAAGATCCTCCATCACAGATGAAAATCAGATTAAAACACTGATCGAGAATAACCCATGCTATACGACACGTAAATTAGCAGAAATGTCCAAAATCCACAAGCATTTTGTGAAGCTTGGCTACATAAACCGTTTTGGTGTATAGGTTCCCCACGATTTAACGGAGAAAAATCTGATGGATCGCATTTCCATTTGCGACTCGCTCTATAAAACGCAACGAGGAGACACCATTTTTGAAGCAAGTACTGAAAAATGGATGGGGGATGAAAAATGGATCATTTACGATAATGTTGAGCGAAAAAGATCTTGGGGAAAGCGGAATGAACCACCTTTAGCCACCCCAAAAGCCGATCTTCATCCAAAGAAGGTCATGTGCTCTGTGTCTGATGGGATTGGAAAGAGATCCTGTATTATGATCTTTTACCAAACAACGAGACGATAAATTCAGAGAAGAATTGTTCCCAATTAGACGAATTGAAGACAGCAATTGAACAAAAACGTCCAGAAATAGCAAATCGGAAGGGCGTCGTATTTCATCAGGACAATACGCGGCCATGTGTCTTTGATAACTCGACAAAAGTTGGAGCTCGATTGGGATGTTCTACCCCACCATATTCATCCACCATATTCACCAGACTTCGCGCCCTCTGATTTCCACCTATTTCGATCATTACAAAATTCCTTTAATGGAAAAAGCTTCAATTCTTTGGTCGAGGTAAAAAATCACTTAGAAAAGTTTTTCGCTGAAAAACCTGAGAGATTCTGGAAGGACGGAATTTTCAAGTTGCCTGAAAAATGGAGAAAGGTTGTAGAACAGAATGGCATTTATATAATTTAATAAATATTAAAATTTAAATCTTCTGCGTTTCAATTTTCCTTCCAAATCGGCACGAACTTTCCGGACAATCCAATACTTTCATAGCACATAATATCATAACAATATCATTTTTCTGCAATATTACAGTGAAATGTCGCTGACATATTATGGAGATGTCAATAATATTATAATGTTCGCGAAAATGAATATCACAGGAATATTATTGAAACATATCGCAGAAATATTACTGTAATATTATATAATATTTCTGTGATATTTATGTAATGTTTATATTTATTGAGAAATATTAAAAGAATTATTACAACATTTTAAAGAATTTTTAAAAGGATTTATTGAAGGATTTATTAATATATTTAATATTATTTTAAAAGTTATTCCATATGATATTAATTAGGAAATAATACTAATTGTCAATACAATAAAACTATTATATAATATTATAATAAAACGAAAAAGTTATAATTAATTAAATATCACTTATAAAATTATATATGTGTATAATTTTGTGATATTTTAATAACATCTTAATGACGTTTCTGACGTTAATAAAACAAAAGCGTTATTAATTATAATGTCACTCTGCTATTTAAAACGTCATATTGCTATAATATTACTATGATATTTCAATATTAGTTACCAATGTATAGTACTTCAATAATATTTTTGTGAGATTACATTGTAATATGTAATATTTCTAGTATATTGCAATATTATTGCGATATTATGTGCTATATGGGTACGTGCGTGTGTGCGTGTATACGCTCTAATTACAATTAAAACTTTTATGCTGGGATCCAGATTCTCGAGTATCACTTATTGTTTACCAAACGTTAAATAAGGATGACATCCAGAGAACCAGGTAGGAAACCGAACACGTCCTTATGTGGCCAGAAATGAAGTAACGATAAAAGTAACTAGTACAATCGTTATTCAAAATATAATTGCGTTATCATGAACGTTACTTAGAAGAAAATGTAACATCGTTATTCATTTGTTACCAAAAAAAGTTACTTATAACAGTAATGTTACAAATAATAACGCGTTACTTGCCAACTCTGTGCAAATTAATGTTAAGCGGGAGACGAAGTTGGGAGCTCCTTCAAGCGAATACTATTTGTACTTATCAAATTACACTTATTATTGTCTAGCAATATAAAAAAAACAGCAGGACCAAGAAAAAGCGTTATATATAATATATTTCGATAATTGCGGCGATTACTCGAGGTCCATTGCTGATAATATTATAAAAGTATATTATATCTTGCTACATCGTTATTGTGTTATAATACGTGTAAATAATTTTAGAATATGTGCTGACTGCTAACACAAAATATAAGTACAGCTCTCGCGTACCAGTAGTTGCCTGGTCTTTAATTTTCAATCGGAGACTCCGTTTTCGGGACCAATCTCCGGTTCTCCGGCTAACGGAAAATCTTCGGTTTTTCCATGATGGAATAAGAAAGGTAAGCTATCTCCGTGGATGTGCAGTAGACCAAAAGTAGTGAAGAATTAACAATCAATCATATTGGATTCCAATCCATTTAATTCCATTTAATTTCTGATCAGTATTATGTGTATTTGAAATTTTCGCGCTTCGCTGGTCCAAAGTGGTTGTCATTTTGTGTCCCCCACTCTTTTTCCGCCTTTTATGCAGCTCACCTTTCTTATTTCACCATGGATTTTCCGCTCACATAGGATATTCACTAAAGCAGCACAGATTTTTGCATAACACAATGCATAAGAGAATCAATCAATCAGAATCCTTCTATTTCACGGAAAAGAGGAACTTTGTTTTAGTTGATTTTTTTATGTGCAGCCAGTTACAGAAAGGTTGCAACACTTTTCTTTCGAATTTCAGTCTTACTCGCAGAATGGTTAAACATAAATAGTTAATACTAGAAATTTAAAATGCTTATCACGATCGAAGCTGGATCTTCATTACTTTAATAATTCAAACTTGAATTACTAATGTATACTATATATGTACTTGCATATATATATATATATATATATATATATATAAGCATTTTAAATTTCTAGTATTAATTGTGTTCTTACATATGCGGTCTAAAATAAAGATTCTTAATATTGTTTATATATACATTATATTACATCCTGAAAGAAAATCGTTGTTTCCTTACATGTATTGATTATTGCGAAAAATATTACTAAGGCCTCAGTGGTCTAATGGCTTAGGACGCTCATATGAAATACTAAGAGATCCGGGTTCAAGTCTCGGCTGAGATAATATTTTTCGCAATAAATTTTTATTAAGTTTTTCAACATATTAACATCTTTATAATATGATGCTTTGAGCACCAAATTATTAAAATTTCTTATCAATTTAATTTGCGATTATTACAATAGTTTAATTGCGTTTATAATCCGAAAAACCAATTCAGCGTGCAGTTCAAAAGATACAAATATGGTATGTATGAGTATATACCATATTTGTATATGAGTATATAATATATAGTATACATAGTAATTCAAGATTGAATTACTTAAGCCTTTAAGCATTTCTAGTTTCGACTGTTATAGGCATTTACTTTCTAGTATTGATTGTGTTCTCATATATCCGACCTAAAAAATAAAAATTCTTAATATTATTATTTTTATTGCATTAAAAATAATTTTACAAAAGAAAAAAAGTATGTATGAACATGTATAGACATATTTCATATACATATAATTATATAAGTTTATAAATATTTATATATATTTATGTTTATACATATTTATATATATTTATGCATAGAAAATTGGCAGTACTGGCAGTAAATTTTGGAACACAACCGAAAGCTGGTAATGTATTTATCAATTAGTTATGCTATTGTCGTGGAATGTGCAGCATACTATGAGCCGAATTCCGGCTCGTTATGAATAACAATTCTGTTACTAAATTCGAATTTAGTGCAATCAAGCAATAATTGACCAGAATAACTATTGTGAAAAGAAAGTATGCAACAACAACGTAATGTACGAATGAAATCCTGCAATTTTTTTTTAACATATATCAGCCTCCGATCAAAATAGCAAATCTCCAATGCACAGGTCTTCGAGCCGAACAATATTCGAAAACTGGCAAACCGTGGATACCACATATATGGGGAAGATCCCGTGCCTACAATCCCGATTGCACACTATTCATATCAGCTGGGGTACCTAATAATTTTTCACTGCTTTATCAATAAGAATATTTTATTTTTAAATTAGCTAATTAGCGATGCATGTGTGCAACATGCGATGTGTACAATTGGAGCCTTCCCCATGTATACACATGATTCATGTGCGCTTGTGCGTCATGACGAAAAAACATGTACGAAGTCTACGAAGATCGATATCTCTAACAATAGTTAGCATTAATCTTACAATTAGTTCTGTATATTATATATTATATATTAAAAGATGATCTAAAAATTTTCAGATGCATTTAATTAATGTAAAATTAAAATAATTTATAAGGTCTTGTTTATATTATAAACAAAATATTTACAGTAAAAAAGCTACATCTTCTTTTAGTAATGATATTAATATATTAGTATAATAATTAACATAACAGGAATAGGAGCGTTTAATTAAAAATATCGCTAATCAATATCCAAAGAAAGCGATGAGTAACCTCAACTGTAAATTCATTAACAAAATATTAATTCAATAAATAATAACAGTTCAAATAATTAAATAAATTAAATAATATAATATAGGGCTACGAACCACTCAGGTTGTCATGTGAATAAAAATATTTTTATAAATAATCTAAAATTGTATACAGACATTTCGACCTCTATCGGGTCATTTTCAATGTTCAATTATAAATTAAAAAAGTTATCGGTAACTCTGTATGATTATATCACTTGCGATTATTATGTGACTTCTGAATTCGACTAACATCAAGTTCCAATGGTTTTGCTGTTTTGTATCTAGGCCTTATCTAATTATTCCACTTGCCAACATGCAAATATAACATGCGCTTATCATATTTTAATTGTTGAATATCTTGCGTAGTTTTACGAATTTTTAAAATTTATAATTGAACATTGAAAAATGACCCAAAAGGTCGAAATGTCTGTACAAAATTTTAGATTGCTATAAAAAGATTTTTACTCACATAACAACCTGAGTGGTTTATAGTCCTATATTATAATTATGTAATAAATTTATTTAAAATATTAATCAACAAAATCTTATTTGCTAACTGACTGCCAAAAAATTTTAACTCTCACTGACATATGAACACATACTCTAATTTGAAATTCTTCTAAATTATAAATTAGCAAAGCGTAGAATCGTAGAAAATTATATAATAAAACATTAATCAATATTATTTGGATTGAATTATTTATTTTATTACACTAAACGAAATAGTTTAATCCTTAAACCCTAGGGTGCATTCCAAGTTATGCACAAAGCGCATGACGTATTGTTTTATTCTTTTTTATTAATTGGTAAACAACAAAGATAAATGATACATCATGCATTTCATATGTAATTTGAAACGCACCCGTAGATTTATCAAAAAAGCGCGATCGACTTATGTCAGTATCGTAAAAAATACTAGAAAAAGTATTAAAAATGGCGGCGTTTACAAGACAGAATATGAAATCCACCAATCATCCATTAAACAGCCATGTTAATACACAGAAATTAATTCATGATTAGCTAGCTACTAAATCTAATTCCAATGACCAATCAGAACTTAACACTAATCGCGCTTTTCTTATAAATTTAGAACCCTATTTAGTCCAAAATGTTAATTCTTAAATGTATTTACTTATTATTTAATAATTTGTCATTTTATTAGTTTTTATGGAGAAAAAAGAAAAAATAAAGCAAACAAATAGACAATATTATAATTTAAGTTTCTTAAGAAATATATTACTGGAAGTGGAATTGCCTATGCCATATCCTTCCAAATGGTCATGTGATCATGTCCTTATCAAGATTTTTCAACGATAAGCAGGTCCTTCTTAATGTTACCTTCTCCAACACTTTCCAGTCCTCCCGCCACGCATGTTCAGAGCCGCCACAAGCAAGTATGCAAGTAAATATAACTCTTAGGATCAATAAAGATTTAAACAAAAATAAAATAAGTCATAAATATGGGTTCTTTTGATTTTGTTTCTTTTTCGGTGTATGTCTTCTATCTTTTGATGAAACCGCGCATGATGCCCTATTCTATAACTCGTTAAGACAAAAACGACATCGTAAAATTGCCCTGATAAAATTTATTTTATAATTTTTATATGGAACATTTAATTTTTTATTGGAACATTTTTCAGAAAACTCAAATTTCTCTCAGAATTTTTCATATAAGTGAAATATTCTGAAATTTCTCACCTTATAATTTTTAAAAAATATTTTAAAATTTTTTAGATTTTATATTTCATCAGAAATTACACTTACAAAAAATCTTAGAAATCTTATGATTTTTCATAATTAACATAATTAATTCATAAATATCATATATGAAAAATTCTGAGAAAAATTTTCATCAGAGTGCGCAGATATTTTACAACATAAAAAACTGCGCAAAAATGTCATTACTGTTTTAACAAGTTATGATTTCTACATAGGGGAAAGAAGGTGTCGAAATTTGTTGATTTTTCCTAATTTCTATGATAAGGTAAAGAGACTGATTAATTTTTTTCAAGTTCACTATAATCTTAGTTATCATTTGTAAAAATTATAAAGTTGTTAAATAAAATACAATTCTTTAAAATTTAATTTTTTAAGGACATATCAATTTCGTCATTTTGTCCTATATGTGAGTAAGACTTTTAATAGTGGATAAGATGACGAAAAGTCAATTTAAGTTAAAAATATACTTTTATGAAAAAAGATTATTATATGTTCATATTGTTTTTTAATATATTATAAGAAGTTTTAAAGAAAAATATAAACAAAATAAAACCTTTATATAATTTATAAAAATAAAATTAATGAAACGTTAACATTAATATAATTATATTTATGTGTTATATGTACTGTATGTAGTAATTACGTAATGAACTTATTAATAAAATAACCTACTTACTACTGTGTGTAGTCAAAAATAAAATAAGATTTAAATTATTAAAAAACATTAGAACTAAACTTGGATATTACAATTATATCACATGAAATCTAATATCTTAATATCATACAGAAAAATGTTTATAATTAACCTTATTTTTAACCAAGTAGGTATTTTATATGAGACAAACATGAAAATTATATTATAAAATATAAATGTTAATTTTTGATCGTGATATTATGAAAGTATTATGAAAAACTATATAACATACAGAAACAATGTGTACATATTACATAATTCTTCTCTTCTTCATAGTAATGTATATTAGTCATATTGATTGTATTGTGGGAAGAAAGATTTGAACCATCAAATTATTTATTGCGAAAACATCACGTGTAGTCACGCGTGAGTACATAACCGACAATCTGCCTCCATGAAAGCGTCATCTTACCCATTCGTCATCTTACCCACAGTTACCGTATATTCCCAAACAGAACAAGTCACGATAATGTTAAAATGACATCAATGAATCAGAAGTGATTGAAAAATGACTTTTAGTGATCATTTTGGAATCATTTTAATATCGTTTTGAAATCATAATGACTTGTTATTCTACTTGGATTTTTATTTAATTACCATTGTAATACGAAAAATAAAAAAATTAATATGTTATTGTATTCGCTTTTAGTTATATAATATTGCAATTTTATTTAAAAAATGAAAATATTTACTATAATTATGTCATTTTTTATCCAAGTAGAACAAAAAGTCATGATAACATCAAAATGACATTAAAATAACTCCAAAATGATTATTAAAAATCATGTTTTGATCATGATGAAAAAATAATCAAATTGTGATTTCAAAATGTAATTTATATATAAACACGCACTGTTTTCAATCTTATAATAATTTAAACTTATAAATTAGTATCTACATAAAAATTAAAAACATAATGTATGCAAATACAAAATGTTGTTAACAAAAATATAATAATATATATAATAATAAATAATATATATAAATGAATATAATTTTACATAATTAAAAATATTCTAATTAGTATATATATGTACTCTCTTAATAATATTGTTACGATCGGATGTCTGGCTCGCAGAGACGTTCTCGCGTTCACGCACTCCCACCCACAGAAATGAACAACACAGATATAATTGAAAGAAAAAAGAGATTTATTTTGAAAATAAACACAGAACACAGTCACACGTAAGCTCAGAGCACACGAACGATGAAAGAATCAGAGAATCGAGAGAGCGCAGCAACGGCCAAATCTGCCGATCTTGTTTAATAACAGAGCAGCTCGTTGCTGAACAACGCGATCTTCGGAACTTCGAGCGGCGAACCACGATGTCAGTGTCGGCATAGCACGGGCATAACATCCCCTTCTCTTAAATTATCATCCCGACAATTATGGTACTTCCAAAAACGTTGACTTCTCTGAAGAATTCGGAGTTTCCTCCTGAACAATTTCCTGCTCCCTACTGTGCTGCTGCAACAATTTTCTTGAGCTTTGGTCTCCTTGAAATCCGACTTTCTTCTCGAGGTTTATTCTTAAGGCTTTCTTCCTTTCCGGGCAGGCGCCCTCGTCAGCTTATCTTTTGAGGGTGATTCCCCCCCCCCCCTCCCAACAAAATCTGCTCGGGTCCCCTCGTCTTCATGAAGAGAACGCTAGGACCCTCTTACCTCTTCTCTTGAGGTCTTGCATTCTTGATTCTTCTCTTTTCGGAAAGGGGGAGGGGGAGGAACAAAAAAATGATGTACCGCAGTATCTCTACCTCCAATCCTCGCCTCGGCATCCGTCCCACGGAAAAATCACGGTTCAAAAACCGCGAGCGAGGCGATCTTCCTTTAAAAAAGTAAGGCCGACGGTTAAAACGCATTCATAGTTAATCTTCTGATTTCCTAGAAAACAAACCCGCTGGATTGGTTGTGAGGCGTTCAAAATATTTCCACCGAAGCCTCTAGGGAGATCTTCTCCGTCCGAAACCGCATTATTGTGCTGCGCAAACTCTGCAACTAAGAAAGAGAAATAATTCGCGCAGCTTACATCATAAGATTACAATACTTTTCAAATAATAGCTCCGATTAGTTAATCTTTTTTCAACTCGTTTCTCCTAAATGTCTTTCTAAATAAGGTGTTAGCCTATCCGAATGTACAATTTTATTTTTATACTTGTTCGACTTACAGATACAATATACAACATCGTTAAGTTTCTTAACTACAAAATATGGTCCTTTCCAATTGCTCTACAACTTGAGAGTTCTCTCCTTCTTTCTTTCTTATATAATCACATTTTCTGTCTCCTCTCAAAATAGATCTGTCTTTAAGATCGTACCAGATTTTTGTTCGTAAAGATTTGATATCTATTGATATTTATTTCCTTACTCCTTCATGAATTTCTTTCAGCTTCCTTTTCACTTTTTCTAAGTAATCTTCCGGAGAACCAACTTCCTCAGTTTTTGGTAGATTACCGCGTAACAAATCAGTCGATAAACGGAAATCTTGAGCAAAATAAACCTCCGCTGAAGTTCCAGTTTTATATTTGGATGATCTATATGCCAACAAATAAAGGAATCCACCGATCCCAATCTTTTTGATTTTCGGAGATAAATTTTGCCAAATAGTTCGAAATGATTTGATGCTGACGTTCTATCGATTGCGGATGCAAAGCGGTCCTCGTTTTCTTCATCCCTAGAAAGCGTGACAATTCGCGAAAAATTCTCGATTCGAAGTTCTTCCCCTGATCAGTATGGACTTCTAGAGGTACCCTGTGCCTGAAAATAATTTGATTTAAAAAGGTTTCTGCTATAGTTTTAGATCTAATATTCTTTAGCGGAAAAGCTTTTACCCACTTAAAACAGTCAACAGCGACGAGTAAATACCTATTTCCAGCAGAAGTTATTGATAGAGAGCCGAAAACGTCCAATTGAACTCTTTCGAATGGGGCTCCCACATTATATGTCTGTAAAGGAGATTTTCCTTTATCGGGAAGACCTTTTTTAGCTAAATTGATCTTGCACATTTTGCACCATTCTTCCATATCCAGTTTATATGTTCCCCACTAAAATCGTCTCCGTACTTTGTCAAGCGTTTTATTGGTGCCCACCTGCAGGAGAATATTATGTAGAATATTATGTAGATCTTCCAAAATTTGTATTATGAGCTTTCTGGGCACAATTAATTGGAAGATTGTTTTCTTCAGATTAAGGACTTTCTTGTAGAATACATCATCCTTCATTTTGAGAATATCCTAATAAGATCATTATACCTTGGTAGAAACATCACTCGTCGCTACTTTTTGCCGTGAAGCTACTTCTTTACCTCCCACGCCTGCTTCTTTTTTTGATAAAAATAAAAAAATACAGCAATACAATCTTCCATTTGCTTCTTACGCCAATTTTCGCAGGTGTCTTTCGCAAAATTCTTCTAACATAACTTTCCTGCTTTGCGGCTGCTTTTAGTTCCACATTAGTACAATAGCAATATTGATCACTCACGCATGGCCGTCTCGACAATCCGTCCGCATTTTTATGAGAAAGACCTTTATGATAATCAACCTCGAAATTGTATTGTTGTAGTCTTTCCATCCAAGTTGTCCCACGCGCCAGTTGTCCCTCTAATTCTTTAAACGATAGCAGCCATTTAAGCGAAATGTGATTCTGAATTAGAAACTTACATTCATACAAATAATGATGGAAAAATTTTACTGACCGAACTAGGTTAAAAGTTCACGCCGTGTGACGCAATAATTTCTTTCAGCTTTATTCAATGTTTGACTAAAATATGCAATCTTTCTATACTGTTCTGCTTTTATGATAGGACCACGCCAATTCCCTCATTTGATGCGTCTGTATCTAAAATAAATTCCTCTTCCGTCTCAGAGAATGCTAATATCGGCGGAGAAGTTAAAGTTCGTTTTAAATCGTTAAAAGAATCTTGGTGTTTCTTTTCTCAAACGAACTTAGTTTGATTTTCTGTTAGTATAAAACGGTTTTGCCAACGAAGAAAATTCTTTTATGAATTTGCGAATATGAACAAAATCCAAGGAAACTCCTTAAATGTTTTTTATTTTGAGGGATTAGCCAGTCTCATAGCACTTATTTTCTCTGGATCTGTAACAATGCCTTCCGCTGGTATGATGTGACTTAAATATTTAATTAAAGAAAATATATTTTTGTGGATTAATTTTCAAATTTGTTTCCCCAAAACGATGGAAAAAAATCTTTTCTAGGTTAGATAACATTTCTTCAAAATTTTTACCAAAAATAATCACATTATCGAGATAAGTAAATTTTAAAAAGGTAGCCTTTCAAAATCTGCTCCATTGTACGTTTAAATGTAGCGGGGACATTACAAAGACCGAAAGGCACTTTAAACACAATCCGTTACCAATCGAAAAAACCGTCTTCTCCTTATCTTCTGAACGAATTTTAATCTGCCAGTATCCACTTTTTAAATCCAAAGTAGAAAACCAATTGTTACCTAATATAATTGTTAATCGAGTATATCATCTATCCTTGATAAGGGATAAGAGTCTTTTATCGTAATTGCATTAATTTTTTATCGTAATTGCGATAATCTACACAGAATCTTATTGTACCATCCTTCTTTTTAATACCATTGGTGAGGCCCATGGACTGGTGGATTCCTCAATTACCCCTTGTCTTTCCATTTCCATAATAATTTTATCCACTTCTTTTTTCATTTGCAAAGGGATATGACGAGGTACCTGCTTGATGGAGGAAGAATCTTTCACATTAATAACATGTTCCCCAAATTTATAATTCCTCGCAATAACATCATGAGAGAATACATCATAAAATTCGTTCAGAAAACTGGAAAAGTTCTCTTTTTCGAGGTTCCCTAAACAGCGCGAACTCTCCTCAAAAAGCATCACCAAATTCAAACGGAACTCTAGCAACTGCAATACTTTCTACGCGAGTGCATTTAAAATCAGTGTCAATATCAGAAATTGATCCGAGAAAAATGTAATCAAAAATATTTTGTAAATTAAGTAATTTAAGAAAATCGACACCTAAGATACAATTATCATTTATTTCGGCTATTAACATTGGTATCTCAACACAGTATTTTGCAAGTCAAACTATTTTTGTATCTAATTGATATTTGTTCCCCCGGGATATATTTAACATTATAGTTATCAATTATAATTTTCGGTTTATATGATTCAACAAAATTACTATTTATAATTGAAATATTGGAGCTCGTACCAATTCTGAGAAGACAAGATTTATCATTAACTTGTCTTCATAACAAATCATAAAAAATCTTTCACATTATTCTTAATTCTATTTTTTCTGAAAGAACATTGGTTAATACAACAGTTATAAGGACAAAGATTAATACAGTTATTAAAACATTTGTTTATTTCTAGTAGAATAAGAATATTTCCTGAAAGAATGTAAATTAGCACATTACAACAATTATCATAGTAAATACTTATCTTTAGTGTCACCAAAGTATAAGTCATTCAAATGATAAATATTTTTCGAGAATTCTTTTATTTTAGTCGAGCCTTCTCCATAAAACTCGACTATTTCCGCTTTACCACTCAGAACGGAAATGCCCTTCCTTTCTCAACATTCTTTATTACTTTTCCCCTTAAAATTTTATTCTTAGGAAAATTTTATTTTTAGAAAATCTTTAAATTTATTTCCATTAGTTTTGTTCTCTTCTCTTTTCCCATTTTTCTCTTCAGTTTGACTCTTTTCTTTTTTAAGTAATTAGTAAAATCATTTCCTTGTTTTCTTTCGAAATTTAAATTATTTTCTTTTTTATATTGAAAATTATTTTCTTGAATCAATTTTATTGCCTTCTTTCTTTCGATTGCTATCTTTAACGATCCTCTTTTGATTGCTATTCTTATCTCCTTCATTTGGACAGCTCTTTTTACAAATCCGTCGGAAAGAGATTGCGGAAACAAATTGCGCGCATGCGATTTTCGCGAATCGAATCGGGACTCTCTGGATAAGCTAATTGTAATAACCTTTCTATGTCAGAATCCAAAGAAACGATATTTTCTCCGAATTTCTGTTTTCTATTAGTAAACTGCGAATATTAGTTTTGCGAATGCGTTTCACCGAAACGCATTTCCAATTTCGAATTGTAACTCTTCGAATTGTAAGTTTTCTAAATTTTGCTTTCCAATACTGCACGCGCTTTGCCCCGCAAACACGAAACCAAGATAGCGATCTTTGTTTCCTCTTCCCAACGATTTGTGCGGACGATGAGATTGAATTGCGTGAAAAATTTACTGCGTAAGGGCGCACTTTCGTCGTAAGTGTCTGGTTTCAGTTTCATGGATGCTCCCCCCCCCCCCCCCCCCCCCCCCCCGCCGCCGGCGCCCGCGCAGACACGCACGCGCGGCAAAAAGAAACCACGTACAAGAATATATATCACGCACC
>Ga0157364_1003667_pt1 | contig 14980 bp, 5 predicted proteins | sample AttsexASBM2_FD_111476 | JGI IMG/M metagenome (GOLD analysis project Ga0157364, IMG submission 111476) | Fungus gardens microbial communities from leaf cutter ant in Ribeirão Preto, State of São Paulo, Brazil - Atta sexdens ASBM2 | ecosystem: Host-associated > Fungi > Mycelium > Unclassified ... | reverse complement strand
TGTGTGTGTGTGTGTGTGTGTGTGTGTGTGTGTGTGTGTGTGTGTGTGTGTGTGTGTGTGTAAAAAATAAAATATTAATATTAACTTAAAGACGTATTGCGTACTTTCTGAGACGTGCAAACATATTAAAATTAATATTTTTGTGTTAATTTTAACATTTTTGCATGTCTCACAATCAGAAAATTCACTAAATATTAAGTTCAAATTACCTTTTTATTTTTTGTAGTGTATATGACAATGAATATGTTAAAAAATTCAGCATAAAGAATTACGGTTACAAGAATATGAGTGGACCATTTTCAACACAGATACAATGTCTTGTCTTGTATTGCTGTCATTATGTCTTTTTCTCTGAATGCATGGATAAGTAGTCATGATTTAAATTGATCGAAATCTTAGTTTTTGCCAGGGTTGACAAGTATGTTACAAGTTACTGTTACAAGTTCCTTTTTCGGTAACGAATGGGTAATGATGTTACATTTGCTTCTGAGTAACGTTCATGATAATGCAATTACATTTTTGAAGTAACAGTAACGATTTTACTAGTTACCTTTATTATTAGTTTATTTCTACCTATAAAAATTTAATCGTAATATATAACCCTAGAAAACGGAGATAAAACATTAACGGTTTGATTGGCTGTCTAAATTGCGACCTTTTTTTCATTGTATTCACAGTTATTTTTCACAGTTATTATTCACAATTCACACGTATAGACTAATTCAAATATAATCTTTACAGTATATTTAGTTTCTTAAAATAAAATTTTTTCTGTGTCATATCTCATAAACTAAATATATGTATATAACGTAGATTATAAACAATACTATTTTTTTAAGTATAATATAATTTTGATGCCAACCATTCAACATCACAATGAGGTTTCTTAGCTTCATCCTAGGTCAGAAGGAAACAAGAATTCTTATAAAGTGAAGTTATAATAAGAATGAGAATGTCACAGATATATTTGAAATTATTATTTTTTAAAAGAATCGACAAGAAAAAAGCAGATTGACACTCACCGATTTGATGCAATTTGTGCGTACACATACAGTAATCAACCAGTAGAATATAATATTAATTTCAACAATTATATGTTATGTTACAATTATATATTATAATCAACAATTAAATGAAGTAACAAGAGTGATCTAAATAATTTTTTCATCAAATGAAAAAAAATGTAACAGTTCACTCTTCGGTTACATGCAAATAACAAATGTCTCGATTACAGACAAATAACAAATATCACAGTCGATACAAGCGCTGATCCGAAACGATCGAAAGCATAATTGTAAATATTAATTTCAAATAGTATTCAGAACTGACATATAGGCATGTTGCAAAAACAAATTTAGTCATATGAAAGATCTTCATATCAAGATTATTAAAATTAGAGCTTAATGATACACACAAACTTTTACATAATTCAAGGATACATATTTTTAACTTGTCGCGTAACATATCTCGATGTCTTCCATTAAGTGTTTGTAACATTTTTTTTCACAAGCAAGAAAAGAACTTACTTTCTATACTAAAGAAAAAGATAGATTATAAAAAAAATGGATTGGTTACTTCACAAACATAAAAAACAAAAGTATAATATTCAACACATCAATTATTATGTATATAATGTAATAATACCTCACATACACCTCAAGCTAACTATCAGAATCTTTCGACACAACAATATATAATAGTTTTTCTCTTAGTCCGATAAAAAATAATTCCATTGATTACATGTCTAATATAAAAATCATTCTTAATCTTTTTTCTTTTGTAAAAAAATACTGTCTTTTCCTCATTAAAATCTGTGAAGGATAAGTAGTTAATCAATTTGTTTTCTGTCTAGATTCCTAAAAAAGTACAACTTTTGTTACTTAGGTGAAAATTTTTCGTTATCTTTCATCAATAAAAAGGAGATGATTTGTATTTATAAAAAACATTGAATCTAACATTAAAAGATTTTCTAAAAACATTCAAACAAACATCAGAAATTTTTCTATTTCTATTATTAATAATCTTTCTCTAATTTTTCTTTACAGAAATTGTATTGATGGCTTGTTGATTGGCTTATTTTCCTTCACTAAATGTTTTTTAAGAAACAATTCGAATCTAATTGTTACGAAAGCCGACAATTCAGTTTTAGATAAAGATTCACACAAACAAAAAATTAACGAAATGCTCAGCGACATATACACTTTTTAGTTAACAAACATCAGACTAAAAAAAATGACCAACAAACTTAAAGAGTTACTGACAAGATAGTAAAGATCGAACTACACCTCGGAATCTACGTATAAATCAGTTTTTTGATGGTATTCTTCCGAGAGTTTATGGTGTCCCAAAGATACATACAAAATGAATTGTCCGTTTTTTAGAATAATTGTATCGTCTATTGACTCCACTTTATACATTTGCAACGTGTTTATACAAATTAATTGTCAAAAGCACCACAACCGTGAAGCCACATCAATAATTATGATCTTGTCAACAAGTTAAAAAGTTTATATATTGATAGTGATTTAATTTCGTTAGATGTGGTTTTGCTTTTCACTAATATTTCACTGAATTTGGCCATTAAGAGCATTGAGAAGAGATAGAATTTTATCTCAGAATATTGCAATGTTCCCAAGGATGAATTTTTGTTGGCAGTTCAATTCGTTCTTGAGTCTACTTTTTTTATATTTGATGGTCGAATTTATAAGCAGAATTTTGGGACATCTATGGGCTCTTCCATTATCGCCGGTTATCATTGATATAGTAATGGTTGATCTTGAAGAAAATATGCTTGATAACTTGGTTTTCCGATTAAGTTATACTATCGTTACATTGACGATATTGTCAGCAGCGATTCCTAATACACAAATCAATAATTTTTAAAATATATTTAACTCTGTATATCCAAGGCTACAGTTCACAATAGAAGTAGATGATAACAAAATTAATTTTCTTGACACAGTTATTTTAATTCATACGAAAGATTAGTATTTAACTGACTATCAAAAACCGACTTCTTCAGATAGATATCTAAATTTTTTATTCAGACGTTCTCTTTCATAGAAAAAAGGCGTAATTATAGGTATAGGCAACAAAATGTTCTTTCTAATCCAAAAAAATTTTGAACTTATTATCAATATTTTGTTAAACAATGACTATCCTCTTGAATTTATTTTTAATACTGTGTCTCAAAAAAATAAAATGTTTTATAAAAAATAGTAACATGATAAACAAAGGTAATAAAAAGAATGTGACATCTAACAATAAAATCATTTAGTTTACGATTCCCTTTGTTAATAATATTTCAGATAAATTCAAGAAAATTTTTACAATATTCAAAATTGCATTTTAGTATTAATAAATTTCGCAGTCTAATCAAAGTGTAGAAAGATCCTTTATTAACCAGTGCACAGAGAAACGTCGTATATAAGATTGCCTACAAAGACTGCAAGGTTTCTTATGTAGGACAAACTAGTCGTTATATATGCATTTTAGAACATCGAAATCACATTAGAAGAAATACGTCTTCTCATTTGGTCATTACAAATTACAAATTGCAATTTGACCATGAATTCGATTGGAACAAAGTTTTGGATATAGAAAGAAATTATAACAAAAGATTAACGTCTGCAATACATACCAAAACACAAAAAAGGAGTTTAAACCTCCAAACAAATACTGAATTTTTAGACTATGCCTATTCGTCAATTCTGAATACTATTTGAAATTAATGTTTATAATTATGCTTCCGATCGTTCTGGATCAGCGCTTGTATCGACATTTGTTATTTGTCTGCGTGTAACCGAAGAGTGTTACATTCTATTTTTTTCATTTGACGAAAAAATTATTTAGATTACTCTTGTTACTTCATCTGATTGTTAAAATTAATATTTTTGTATATTCTACTGGTTGACTAGTGTATGCTGTATATATGGTATGCACAAAATGATATATCAATTTGGTGAGTGTCGATCTTTCTTCTTGTCGATTCTTTTTTAAAAAAATAATTTCACATATACCTGTGACATTCTCATTCTTATTATAGCTTCACTTTATAAGAATTCTTGTTTCTTTCTGGCCTGTAAACTAGGATGAAGCTAAGGAATCTCATTGTGATGTTGGATGATTAGCATCATAGTTGATGCATTATTTGTACTACTACATGTATTATTTGTACAACTAAATTAGAATTATATTGATACCGTTAAGAATGACTTGAAGTAAGTTGAAACGCGTACGGATTTTATACCAAACTTTTATATTGTTATATTTTATATTAAAAATGGACATATAAACATTTCCATTATTATACTTGCGCAATGATTACCGCGCTGACTTCTACTTCCCCTTACATTTTAGTCTTTATATTGTTATAATTTTAAGTATAGTGTTAAATATAATTTTACTCTTAGAGTATTCACGATAAGTCATTTGTATCTTGTTCCTTTTCTTCGAAATACTGCACCTGGCTAAATAATTCTTTCCATTTTTTCCTTCTTTTTAAATATACAATTTCGTAAATGTTTTTAAAAATATTAAAATACATATAAGGATCTATTCATAATTTTTGCAAAAATTATGAAAATTAATCCACACACAAATGATCCATCATGCACAATAAAAGAAATTGTATATGTTATTGTATTAAGAATTAAATGTATAATTTAAAGATATCTTATTAAAGTAATACAAAAAATAAATTTATTTAAGTATAAAAATTATAAAAAATGCAATATATATTATGTGATATGACAGCATCTATTTCATTCATGAAAATAACGCACAATATTTACTATATTAGGCATATATTTTTTGAACTCTATTTTTCCTCTACTAAAAAATAGAATTTTGACATTTTTTTTACATTAATCGCAAAAATTGTCAAGAAAAAAAAGTAAAGTAAAAAAATAACTATTCGTTATATTTTGAATAACGATAACGGAAACGAGTTACTTTTGCAAATTAATAACGAGTAATGGGAACGAGTTATTTTTACGAAGTAATGTTGCCAGCCTTGTTTTTGCTTTATAAAGCAAGTCTCGCGCATTCAAGAATTAAGTTAATTTTATATAAAAAATAGATCGATTTATTTTTCTTACCCTTCATAGCCGGCGTCATGTACCATGTTTTTGCACAAGATCTACTGGTAAACTGTCCCAAGAGTCCCTCCAGAAGATAAAACGGTTTCCCGACCAAGATCAGAACTGTGATATAGGGTATTAGGAAGGCACCACCGCCGTTCTCATACGCAGTGAATGGAAACCTCCATACATTTCCCAATCCGACAGAAGTGGCTATACAGGCCATCAGAAACTCCAGTCTACCACCCCATTCCGTCTCCTTACTAAACGTCTAATAATCAAAGATTTATTTTGTATAATTAATGTTATATTTCTGTTGATTTGACGTGATAATGTATATAATACGTACTGAACTTTCAGACTGTTCCTGCCGTTTATCGAGCTGTGGCATTGTCGCATAATCAAGTGGAATATTTCCGTGAAAATCTGGTTTTGAAGAGTCAAAATCGTCCAGTTGAAAAGCCTCGTTAGTATAGTCATTTTGTCTCTAAAAAATGGTTTGCAAATAAAATTAACAGTAAATTATCAGGATTTTATGTGTTTTACATATCATTCTAGAAAGCTTTACATAAATGCCGTCTTCTATTCTTTCCATTTTAGTCATTGTGTCGCATAGAAAATGTGAGTCGCAAAAAAGTAAAAATTAATCTTCAAACTTTTCGTCTTTAATGTAATGTTAATTGCCGCGTGCGAAAAATTGTTCAAAACGTTTTTTTATCAATGAATATCGAAATCAGAATCCTATGGCAATCACTCTCGTAGGGGAGCAATATCTTTATCTTATCCTCACTCGCGGATATGCTTTGCATTAGAATATTAAATCAAGGTAGCGTTTTTACAATATTTTAAACGATGATCACGATTCTCTTCTTTGCATTTTACACAATATTTTCATGAGATTTTATAACAAACTAAATGTTCTGTAAGTTGATAGACAAAGTATTAACACTTTACGCGTAGCAGTCATTCGCAAATTCTAACTTGGTGCACAGATATTTCTCTTTTAGAATATCATTAATTCAAAGTTTTCATTCAACGGAGAAAACCGAACGGAGTCTGCGAAGATACTTGAATGACTGAAAATTTCCTTGCCCCGCTGTGAAGATAACGTCTCATACGGAAGCGTTCGGGATAATTTTACCGAGGGCACTGTCGCGTTTGCAAATACCCGACCGATGAAAGACAAAGATACTGGTGCACTCCTTGTATTCGCATCACTTGAGGACACGACTCTGCTTGCGATCTCGAGATCTATGCCACTCGTTAGCCACTGATTGATCAACAAAAAATCTAGCGGTAAATCTGTCCTTCGATTAGATTATCAGTTTTCCAATTTGCACATGCATCACGTGCTCCACCTTTCATTTTTTTTACCTAATGTAACGATTGCGGTAAACTAGCATTTTTTAAGTTCTTAGATACATTTACAGTAGGATCTTCTGTGATATACATGAACTCAACATCCAAGTATCAATAAGATCTTTCCGCGCCCGAAAATAACTCCTAGGTTAGTTTTATTTAAATTCACCCTCTTCACTCTCTTAAACTAATGAATAAGAGATCCGACGCCTTTAAAACTGTGTAATATAATAGAATTATAATTGTAATACACAATATATATGCATATACGCATATACATAATTCTTTAGATCCAATAACTGTTAAGCTGAAAAATTATTGTTAAAAATGGATAAATAATTTAAAAAATATCAACTTTTAGTAGTATACTAAAAGTAATACCAAATTTTTGCCCTGAAGTGTTAAAATTATATTATTAAATTATTTAATTAATTTTATATTATTAAAGTGATTCTTTAAAACAGTTCTCAAAATGAGTTAGATAGAATAAAAATGCCATATGTATCATAGAAATGTCTAATTTTTTATATAATAAAGTACGAAATTAACGCGTGTAAAAATCTATGATAGGTTAATGATGAAATAAGAGAGAAAAAAATGTTGAAAACCTTTCACGTATAACTTAGTAATAGATAAGGCTCGCAGACGCTTCTTTGACTAACTGCACACAAATCTTGTGTGCAGACTTTTCTCAAAAACGAGATTATAATAGTTTAAAAATGACAATTTTAATGATCACAAAAAGTAATAGGTCAATGACCATTCCGGAGAAATATTTACATGCATATATTTGCATATAAATTTAACTTCAAAAAGTAAACATAATCTCATCTTATTTTCATTTGATGAAGCTTTTGATTTATTATGTGTTCCACTATTTCATAAAAATATATACGCAGTTTTGATATTTTATCCGAATTATGTAAGTATTTATAATTTTGGGTGCGCTCTGATACTCCAAATTTCCGGTATTTTATTAAACCACATTAAAATTGCTTTTTTTCTTAACAAATAAAAAATGAAAAAAAGTGTGCGAAAATTGGATTTAGATACTTTGAAAATTTCTCGAGTGTGAAAAATTTTACATCAGTTTTCCAATTCCCGTGTAATTTCTTATCTAATTATGTTTGAGAGAAATATTTGACACTAATACACATTGTTAGATAAAAATGTGTCGAATTTAATATAAAACAACGCATATCTTACGCATATCTTAAATTATTCAAATTTTTTTAGTTAATTTAACATGAGATAAATATGTATATTAGAAGGTTACTCAAATATATTATGTAAAAGAATAAATACGCAAAAGGTAATAATGACACAGTTTGTAAATAAATCATTGAAATAAACCATATTTTTTTCAACAAAATTAATATTAAGATAAATTAATATTAAAATAAGTTACATCAATCCATATTTTATTCATTCATCTTAAAATTTATGTTTTAAAATATTATTGTTACTTATTCACTTACTCCTTAAATTGTGTAATTTTGATATTAAGAAATATTGAATAATTGAGAAACTGGATTTTATAAGGGAATGTGCGTGGATTTCGCGAGATAAAAGTATTGTTCGCACGGCTAATTTTGCAAACATCGCTTTAATTTCGATTTTGACGATTGATTCTTATAGAGACTTTTTTAAACAAAATTTGTAACATTTTTGTTTTCAAGTTATAAACAAAAAAAGTAATTTATAAAATAAAAAATTCCATTATATTTTTATGCTCAATTCGCCATATCTTAGCCAAATATGAATATTTTTCTTTGAAATTTTAAGGTAGTACTAGCATGAATAATTTTCTTACGAATGTGCTAAAATTTTAAGGGTAAGTTGAAATGCTCTCTATGTTGTGTGTAATTAGAAACATATTGACCATCTAATTTTTGAAATAATTAAAATTAAAATGTGCAGTTTTAACATATAGTATAACATATAGTATGCATATACGTAACTCAAGTTAACGTTAGATTACGTTAGATTTTTAATTATAGCATCCATACCATTTTAAAAATTGTTACAAACACGAGCACATAATGGAGGAACATGAAACGGATATCGTAAAAAAAGATCATAATTTTACCATTTAATTAGGAAAATAGAATTGCGAAAAGAACAAACAATGTTTCGATTTTCTTTGGCGAGTGAAAGGAGTGATGGGGAATAGGGGGGACAAGCAGCGAGCATCTGGCAACATCGGCATTAGTTGCGTCTATCTGTATTCATTTTATTTCCGCGTGTGCGTGTGGCCTTAGATTGGACAGACATAAGCAAAAGTTTTTTTTTCTCTGCGGGAGTGAGATATGGCCATCGAGCGCCGCGACGATACCTAAACTTGTGGACAGTATTGTCGCGCTAATTATCTTATAATAGAATAAATTTCAATGTTTCTTGAAGTAGGACATATATAAAAAATTTTCGGAACATTTCATTCGGAATTGAATGCCGAATTTCAAAACATTCCTCTTAAATTCATAGTTTTATTCATTCGATTATAAAAGTTGTACAAATTTTTGAATTATCAATACTTTATCTATACTACAATTTTGTTTATTTATAGTTAAAGAAGTTTTGAATAAACTTTCGCAAATTTGGAGTCTTCGATTTTGTTATCAAGTACACTACTGTATTTCGATACATTGATTATAAATATAATCATGAAAATTACCAACAATTTTACCGACAAATATCATTTTCAATATCAAATTTGGAAAAACCGACTTTTTAACATTGATCTTATCAGTAATTTTTTTAATAGTCATATACAATGAGTGCAAAAAGTATTCGTACAAGGAAATTTTTTATAAAAAAAAATTTTATTTGTAGAAAATAAACATAATAAATTTAATAGATTCAAAAGTAAAGATGTCAAAATTTCATTCTAAAAATTTTATTTGTAGAAAATAAACATAATAAATTTAATAGATTCAAAAGTAAAGATGTCAAAATTTCATTCTATAGTATGAATAAATTAAAAAAATTGATTAGAATTCACAAAGACTCTCTTTCACATTTCGCAAAAAATAATGTAGTATATAAAATTAGTTGTAAAGAATGTGATGTTTCCTATTCCGGATAGATGAGCAGATAATTAAAAACAAGGATATAGCTGAACATAAAAACTATATAAACATCTCTACTTGTTCTATAACCGATCATAGAATGCAGTATAATCACGAATTTGATTGGAACAACGTTAAAATATTAGATTATTACATTATAAATAAATTATACATATGTATGAAATTCAAACGTTCTAACTTGAAAACAAAATCATTTTCAGTGAAAAATACAATATATATGATTCTTAATAATAATAAGATAACAATTATGATAATAATTAAGGTAACAAGTTATTTTTTCGTTTCTGCGAATCAATAAATAATAAGTATGTTAACAATTACCTTTAAAAACTGATTTCTAACTATCGGTGTAATAAAAAATCATAACGTCATTATTAATTACTAAATTGTAATTATAAAAAATAAGGAATACATAACAGTAATGTAGTATTACAAGTAACTTCCATCTCTGAATTGAACTATAATTTTCCGGATAATGTGTTAATTACATGTGCAAAAGAAACGATAGAGACTCTAGAAAAATTATGATCATTTGGCAATTATGATCATCTTAGCAATATCTTAGAGAGGGCCTGCAGCCGAGTTGTACAATTTGATCAATTTTACCTATCGTTGTCCCCACTCCTTTTGTTTCATAGCATTTAGAATTTAGATTGTGCATGAAGACATAAAACGCTTGATCTCAGGAATATAGCCGTAACATACAGGGCATTATAGGGCTGTAGACAAGACTTTGCCTACAAAACATATTGCCTTACATTCACTGTTTACAAATTTTTGTTATTATTATTATTATTATTATTATTATTATTATGATATTAGAAACTCAAAAGTAACACTTCAAAATAGAATACATATATTAATTAAGTTTGCATACTGAAAAAAATATCAAACAAATCATTTTTAATAAATAAATTAATAAAATAAAATAATGTGTGTGTGTGTGTGTGTGTGTGTATGCGTGTGTGTGCGTGTGCGGGCTTGTATGCGTGTTTAAATTTAACGCCAATAGATTTTCACATTCCCCTATTATGTTATTGCACACATATTTTATTTTATTGATTTTATTTATTAAAAATGATTTTTTTGATATCTTTTTGAGTATGCAAACTTAATTAACATACCTGTTCTATTTAAAATTATGGTTAACGATTGCGGCCGCATCTGCATTTTCGAATATCTGAAATACAATATGGATTCGGATATCCGGATCCAATATTTCGAATCCATTATATCCGCGCGCGCGGTTTTTAAATTACAGACTCACTAGAGAAAAGTCGGCGATACTGACATAGGTCTTTTAAAGTGACACTCCCTTATTTCTCAGAAACTAACTATTGGATTATTTTTATTAATACTATAATAATAAAAACATGATATAGTTTAATTAATTAAAAAAGTGTAGGCACATAATTTGTATATTTATAGCTTGTTTCTATACGAAATCAAATAAAAATTTTTACACTCTCATCCTCTCTCTCTCTCTCTCTCTCTCTCTCTTTCTCTCTCTCTCTTTTGCGTCTTTATTGTTTTGCTCTCTATATATATATATATATACATACCCTATATGTATAGAAAAAGATGTTGAGAAATCCGAAATCCGAATAATGAATGGTTTAATCATTAAACTTTAATGGTTCGGATATCTAAACAGTTTGAAATAGATTTGGATCCGCTTTGATCGGATATTTTATTTCAGATATACCTCTATCTTCCCGCGGGATATACTCGAATAATTGTCAATCCTAACTTTTAGTATTTAAATTTTAAAATTCAATAATACTCGATTTTTCTTTAACGTATCATATAAATTTTTAGTATTAAAAAGCCAATCGTATTTATTGTGTAAAATTATTTTATATATCCTAATGATAATGTAATTCATGAATTTGATATTCAAATCTATTCTCTTAAATTCAAAATCTTGACATGCTGTTTGTTCAAGCTTCTTCAGAAATTCAATAAATTTGATTGGCAGATGTGACTTTATTTTTTGAAAGTAGAACGCTTTTTGGTAAGCTATTTCTAGAATAATTAAAGTTGCTCATATGATGGTTAGAAGACTGTATGGAAAATTTGGTAAGCTGACAATGGAAATTCAAGATAATTTTTTTCTTTCAAATAATTAGCAGAGTCAATTCTTATTCTGATAAAAACTTACCAATCGTGGACAGTTATCAGTCGGTCGAACATAACGGACATACAATAAAAAGACTTAAAGTCAGTCAGTATAATAATCATATAAATTTCAATGTAATAAATAATATGAATTAATGAAAATTAATAAAACTAAATTTATAATGCTTGCTTATAATAAAACAATATAGATGACACAAGGCATATGGGAGCAATAGCCAGATTACAATTGCTAAAATATAATATTTCAAATAACATAAAATAAAATGAAACATACATTTGACCAGAAGATTCGCTCATTATCAATGTTGTCAATATAAATATAAATAAATATAATATTACAGCCTAACGGTTATATACGCAAGTTATAACTAAACGACTATAATTACATCTAATTAATTTATTGGGAATACAAATTAGTTCGGTCCGTTTCCCTAAAGATGGCTTCAGCTGTTGTGAATGGTTCATAGTGACAGCTGATTTTGGTGGTTTCAGAGAAGTTAAATATCTGCTAATAATATTCAGTTTATCGCTTTGAATTTCATACAAAAACCTTGATTTTTACTGTATTTGAAATATCGAATTTTGTGTTAACCAAGCAGCATTTGCGGGAAGTTTTGATTTTTTGCTTTAATTGGAAGAAAAGTGCGGCTGAAGCTCATCGAATGCTTGTCGAAGTTTATGGTGACACTGCTCCAACTGATAAATCATATTGAGAATGGTTTCGACGTTTTAAGGATGGAAATTTCAGCGATGAAGACAAGCCTCGCTCTGGACAGCCAAAAAAATTTGAAGACAAAGAATTAGAGGCATTACTCGAAGAAGATCAGAGTCAAACGCAAGAGAAGCTTGCAGAATCATTGGGGATAACTCAACAAGCCGTTCTGTATGATTGAGAGCCATGAGAATGATTTAAAAACAAGGAAATTGGGTGCCTTATGAACTGAAACCGAGAGATATTGAAAGGCGATTTTTCACTTGCGAAGAGTTGATTCAAAGACAATAGAGAAAAGGTTTTTTGTATCGGATTGTGACTGGAAATGAGAAGTGGATATTCTACGACAACCCCAAGAAGAAAAAATACTACGCTAAGCCTGGTCAATCGTTGCCATTGACCTCAACATCAACACCACGGCCGAACATTCATGGTTCGAAGATCATGCTCTGTATCTGATGGAACCAAAAGGATCTTGTTTACTATGAGCTACTGAAACCTGGCGATTCCATTACGGGCGATCGGTATCAGCTACACTTGATTCGTTTGAGTCATACATTGCGAGAAAAACGGCCGGAATACCAGTAAAGACATGATAAAATTATTCTTCTTCATGTCAATGCTCGGCCTCATGTCGCTAAAGTCGTAAAAAAATATTTGGAAACGCTCAAATGGGATGTTTTACCGCATCCGCCATATTCTCCGGATATTGCTCCTTCTGATTACTGGTTGTTCCAAAGGATGCAGCACGATTTGGCAAATCACCGGTTCACTTCTTTCGTAGAAATTGAAAATTGGTTCCAAAATTGGATCGCCTCCAAAGACGAGTCATTTTTTTGAGATGAAATTCGAAAATTGCCTGAGAGATGGGAAAAAGTAGTAAGCAGCGATGGACAATACTTTAATAGATCTGTTCATTCATTTTGTTTTGAAATAAATGCATTTTTAACACAAAAAAACGAACCGAACTAATTTGTACTCCCAATAGTTAAAAAATAAAATGATAGTACATTGATAGTAATTTGAAATACAAGATATGCATATTCTCTTTATTATTATAAATGTTCATTGGTGTACAATATATTATTGAAAGATAGTACAATATAATTGGAACTCTAAAAAGATTAGCCAATTGCAATAGTCATCCCATTCATAGTATCTTCACACAATTTACATTAGTGTGAAATCTGTAAATACATTATAAACAATAAAAGTGTAAAAAATTTTTATGAAAACTATATAAGTATAATGAAATTATCATGTCAAAAAAAGAACTACATACTAAATAAAAAATAAATTAATGAAAATTACTTTCTATCTTTGTGAATTAGAAATGTCCAATTGCAATCTGATGGAAGTTACAGAATAATCTTATCTTATGTCTCTTCGTTTGTTAGTCATTTTATTCATGTTAGCAAGCACTTTAAAGTATAATATTGATACAAAATCTTTAGAAAATAAGTTTGAGCTTTCCATTTATTCTTGAAATTATTATTGGAATATTCTATTATTGGAACTATATTATTATTATTTGTTTCATACTTCAAATTGCGAACTATCATTTTATTTTTTATAAATTAATTAGATGTAATTAAAGTCGTTTAATAAAACTTGCTTAATGTAACTTATAAGGATTGTTCAAGAAAAAATTCCCACATAAAAACTCACATATCTTCCAAACCCCTTGACCAATTTTCAAAAGCAAACCCATTTTAGAAACATCTTTTAATTACAATTAAAACTATATTTAAAAAAATTCTTAAAAACTATTTTTGACAAAAATTTTGAATTTTTTCTGGAATCCCCTCCATCATATTTTTTATGATGGTCTCGGTTACGATGGTCACTTCCTCGGATGCTCTCTTTCTTCGTTGTTTTTGGACTCTGAAAACCCTTTTTCCTTCCAGATCCTTCTTTATGGTTGATAGTCAAGTCTTCCTTGAAATACCTAATGACTATTGACACCGTTTTCCTGCAAACTCCCGCCTCACACGATTTTGAAATTCCGGGTGTTTTTGAAAAATTTTGATTATGGATTTGCGTGTTTCTACTTCACTAGCCATTTTGCAATTGAGAACAAAGCGATTACGAAACTAACTGTTTCAATTATTTCTTACATTCATTGCAAAGCCTACTAAATTAAAAAATTGTTTTTTTTTTTAAAGTGGTTTGGAGGATATGTGAATTTTTGTATGGGAAGGTTTTTTCTTGGACAGTCCTTATAATCATTAGGATGTAATCTTATATTTGTTTATATTTAACAACATTGACCAAATTTTCTAATCGAAACGTATGTTTTATTTTATGTTATTTGAAATATTATATTTTAGCAACTGTAATCTGATTATTGCTCATATACCTTAATGAAAATTGCATTAGGTGTACAACTTTGCTTCCGCCGTTTTCCTATAGATGGCTTTAGCGGTAAGTGGTGATCGAAATAAATAGATCATAGATGTCATATAATAACCTTGGGTATCTGTCAACATAACCCCATAGAAACATTAGTCGATTTGTGTCTGCATCATAAAGTTATTTTCGATTGAAAATGTCAGTTTACGAGCCAAATTCTCGTCATTTGCGGGAGGTTTTAATTTTTT
>Ga0157364_1003666_pt1 | contig 14981 bp, 7 predicted proteins | sample AttsexASBM2_FD_111476 | JGI IMG/M metagenome (GOLD analysis project Ga0157364, IMG submission 111476) | Fungus gardens microbial communities from leaf cutter ant in Ribeirão Preto, State of São Paulo, Brazil - Atta sexdens ASBM2 | ecosystem: Host-associated > Fungi > Mycelium > Unclassified ... | reverse complement strand
TTTGATTTAATGATTTCTTTAAACCCCTCTTTTTTACCCTCCTTAATTTTTTTTATACTATTATAAAAAAATAATAAGTATATTTTAAAAAAAAAAAAAAAAAAAAAAAATCAAAGCACATATCCAGTACTGATGAAACAAAAAACATAACACCTTAAAGAAATGTTGCCAGATGTAATAGGTTACTTAGCAAAAGTTGTTCTATTCGAAATTTTCTGATTATTATCATTTTGTTTAAGTGTCTTACTTGTACATTTACACAAAAATGTATTTGTATACAAGTATATGTACAAATATATAATACATAATAGTAAAATTGCATATTTACAGAGATTACGCACGTCTGTATGAATATTTTGAAGATTTTTCAATTCTTCTGCGAGAGAACAGTTTATTTCTTCTATTTTATTTGCCTTGGTTTCCATGTTTGATGCACATTCCTTATAAACTTCATTTTGCATTAAGAGTTCTTCTTTTTCTTTCAAAAAGTCGTTTTTCAAATGTTTAATTTCTTCCTCATGTTTATTAGTAAAATCGGAAATTTTATGAACATAACTGTCGGCAAGTTCTCCATATTGCTCTTTAAGTTCTTGTGATTTGCGTTGCAGAGCAGATAATTCAGCTTCAAGTTTTGAAATTTCATTCTGTTTTATTTCTAATGTAGATTCAAGATTAGATCGTTCTTGAGTTAAATTTGTGACGTAGACATCGAGTTGACATTTTTCTTTTTGTAATAATTCTATTTCGATATCGCGATCTCGTTTCACTATTTCCAATTTATTTAATAATTCTTCAATATGCGTTTCAAGAGCTTCAATCTGTTAAACAAAACGAAATAAAAAAAAAAATTCTTTCTTAATACAGCAATCCATTTCACACTCCTAAAATAAAGTAATTTAATTTACCTTTATTCTGTTCTCTTCTTTTTTGGCATTCAATTCAGCTTCTAATGTTGTTATTCCTTTTGATAGTTCGGTTGCACGACTTCTGAGTTCCTTTTCCATTGCTTTTCGCGATGAAATCTCTTGTTCTTTTTCCTTAGTCATTTCTAATAATTGAGAGCGAAGTGTCTGCATTTCTACTTGATGTTTATCATCATGATTATTTATTACATCCAGATGTAACTTAGCCTGCAAATTAAAAATATTTTGTAAATACAGTGTATTGATTCTAGTTAATAATAAATTTCTATTTAAAGATATTATATTAACCATTGTTTCTATATCTTTCATATGTTGTGTTTCTATTTCATCTTGTTTCTTACGCAATTCCTCCAATTCGGTTTCTAATTTCCGTATCTCATCTTTCATATCCTCGATGTGTTTTTCATGTTCCTGTATAGTCTTATCTTTGTTCAAACATTCTACTTGGAGATCCGCAAGTTGCTGATTAGATTCATATTTCATATTTTGATTTTTGGTTAAAGGTTGCGGAGTTTTTAATTTGGGATAATTTGATCCCGTTGATTTTGTAATTAATCGCTTCGATGGCAGTTGAGGCTATGTAAAAATATATTTTATAATTTTTGTGATTTTTTATGTTATTAATAATATATTTTAATGTAATAATATTTTTTCAAGAACGTACATTTTATATATGTACATACATATTTCTATTCAAATATATTCTATATTATCATGCTACTTAATCATAAAACAATGTGACTAACTATGTTTTTATAAATTTAATTTTAATTTAAAACATAATTAACAATATACAATTCAGAATTCTATAATTTATTATTTTTCAATAATAATACAATTTCATCTTTTCTTCAGATCTTTTTTTTATTTCTTAGATATTACAATTATAATTCATAAGAAATAACAAAATTTGTGACCATTCTTACCACCCGGAAAATAGGAGCCGTGGCACTACTCTTTACTGATGCAACTGATGCATTGCATTCTGCGCTACTTATGCTTTTATTATCTAAAAACCTATCGGACTTCTCAATAATAGCTCCTTTCACTTTATTGTCGAATTTCGGATCATAAAAGCCTGGTGGAGGTGCATCACCTGCGAAATGCATACATTAGCGAATTAAAATAATACACAAAAATTTAATTCTTTTTTTTGATCGTAATTATTAGTATCGTAATATACTATATATATTTGCAAATGTCTTACTTTCTTCTTTTTAAGTAATGGTTATCTTTAATAAAGTATATTTCTTGATAATCTTAAAATATACTAATTACAAATTTTAGAAAAACTCATTATTATTTTTATCATTCAAAACAAAAGTTTTTTTTTAAGAATATATATTATATATATAAAAAATCAAATTAAACAAAGAAACGACTTTATATTAGGTATGAGAAAAAGTTCGTGGCATTTTTCCCATTAGATGGCATTAAAAAAACGCCACGAATTTTTTCCCTAATATAATAAGCAGATCGGATTTATTTTTGGTTTAATAGTCTTGAATGTGATTAAAATGGATAAATCCTATAACAAGTTCTCTCTGTTAAGATGAACAGATTGATGATCAGGACAAATTATTCTTATGCGTTTTAATTCAATTATGCCCTACAAGATACGAAGATTTAAATATAGCTTGTTCTTAAATATTGCGTAATATATCGGCGATATACCAGCGTAAGACGCTGCAACAACAAAAGAGAAGAAAGACAGCGTTAAATGAGACTTCCTTTTGGCGCAACGTATCGTACACAGGGAGAAGCAGGCGCAAATGGGAAAGACAGCTGTTCTGAATGCAAGGGACATATCTCTATGGGGTCGTAGAATAACCAGGTGTAGCCGGTAACGTTCCCCATTGCGTCCATACACGATAAAATGTCTTCTTTTATTGTCTACCGCGCGCTTTCTTCTATGACGAAGGAAAGGGAGAGAATCAATATATGAGAAATTTAAAGGCCAGACACAGCGATATATAAAGATAACATATAAGGAATAACGAATAAAATATTGTGCTGTCTATCTTTTACTTGAGAATAGCTACATACAACAGGAGCTACAAAGAGCGAAAAGCGACAAGAATAATAACAACAATCACAAGACAGATTGTTACTAAAAGGATAAAACGAATTAGCGATCGCGTGGTCTTGACGATCATCGTACATCAGAAAATACCAAAGAGCATTCAATGCGATTTGTCAAAACTAGATAAAATATATTCGCAATCGATAAAAGTAATATAGAAAGTACAAATGTATATCTACTTCTAATATTCATATTGTGAGATATGACTGTAAGGTTGGATTTTATATTTCTTTTGCATCTTACAAAGGAACGAAGTGTTAAATTCTGATTTTAATGAAACTTTATTTATTTACTTATAGCTTATACATAAATAGATAAATTTAGAAAACATTAGTAGCCGCAAATAAACGATTCTAGGAGTGAAATAACTTCTTATGTATAAAATTTTCAGCTTTTTTTGTTATATATTAAAAACTATTTAATCGAAAGTTTCTAAGACAAAAGTTTTATAATAAAATTACTTCTTTAGTTACGTCAATATTTTGAAAAAAATATTTTTAAAAACGAATTTTGAAAAAATTTATTTTAAAAATATTAATGTAGATAAATAAAAATAATTTTATAAAACTTTTGCATTAGATACTTCTTGATATCTCGAATAGTTTTTGAGGTATATCTAATCAAAAAAGTTGAAAACTACAATTAAAAAGTCATTTCATCCCTAAACTATTTATTTGCCGCTGCTGATATTTTCTAAATTCATCTATTTATGTAAAATATAAATATACAAGTTTCATTTAAATTAAAACATTGACATTTCATAAGGTTTTCTCGTTAATTTTGTACTTTCTTCATTAATTATAATTACAAGACGTGTAGTAATAATTATTTTTGTAAATTAACATACTATAAAAAATATCTCTCCTGTCTTCTAAATTTTAAATATAAAATATGAAAGATTGTCTAAATTAGGTAAAGTAAATTTTGAAAGTTTAAAATATTTGTATTACATTAAAATTTATATATATTTAAAATAAATATATATATATTTATTTACTTATTTATTTATATATCATAATTAGGAAATTATTTATTTCTTAATTATGATACATTATTTTCATTTAAATGATAAGAGTATATAAAATATAAAAAATTGTAATAAAATAATATGAATTCCTCTGGAATTTCATTTTAAAATGAAAAAAATTGATTCACAATAAGTCTATCTTACAATGAAAAAGATGAAATTTCGAGAAAAATCGAGAATACCATAAAGAATAGACGATATAAGACACATGGAAGACGGTTAAAGCTTCATGTTCAACGTTAAGATTTTCCCGCCATAATGCAGTTACGTACACTTATGAATATGCAGAATAATTTAAAAAATATTAGAACAAATCCTATTGAATTTTCAGTTCGTTTTATGGAAATTCGTTGCAGTAACTTGTCCTATCAAATCGTTAATGTAATTAACGCATATAATACTTAATTCAATTTCATTATAGTAAAAACTATTCTGTACTCAAAAATTTCACACATTATTAATAACAATAAATACAATAGATTGTATATATATTTATATATATATAAAACTAATTAGACATATCGATATGTAAAGAAAAACGCGCTCGTAAAGAAAAAAGAAAGATCATTAAAACGTCATCACATGTCGCGAATTCGATTGCAATACCTTGAAACGAGGTGAAAATTATAAAAGTAAAATTTACTGGAATATTTATAATTTAATTCGTCAGCATCTAGTGAATTTGCTCATCTTTGTAATTTTCATCTCATTTCAAGATACGCGATTAAATCGGGAGAATATCAACTTTCCGGCAACAGGCATGTACTCTCTAAATTCTTTGGAGTCTCACTTCAAAAAGAGTGACTTAATTTTCAATATTTAAGAAGATTGAGATTTCATTCTTCTGAGTGACAATTCACTTAAAGATTTTAGGTCCGATTACACTAACGTACTTTAAGCGAGATTTAAAACTCTTAGTTTCTCTCTTTGAAAGAGAGGAAGAGATAGAGAATTTTAAGCCTCGTTTAAAATCAAACTAACGTTGATATGCTACCGAACTTTAGACTGTAGTAAACACGCGCTGTAAGCTTATAATTTCTTTCTTTATCGTTCATTAGACATAAAATAGCAGCGCCAAATCTTAATAACATTCGTCTTCTTTATATCGGAGAAGTTACAATCATCAAAATAAAATGATAAAGAGAGATAAGTCACGGAGTCAATGCACAAGATAAGCCTCGGCGAATTTCATCAGAAACTTTGAAAAAATTAAAAATTATCACACAACATCCGATCCAGATCAAAGTACGAATACGTTTGTCTCAGCAGTCATCAACAAAAAAACTTAACAACAAATAATCAGTCTTCTGTGCGTGAACTAACGTACACTTTTGGAACTTAAAGTGAGATAGACATATGTTTTATACTTGGCGAAAACAAGAATTCTAGTGCAATCTAATAAAAGAACAAAAAACAAACCTAAGCATAGAGACGAACGAAAAGTAAGAAGCTGCTACTATTAATTAAGGATGCAGGTACTATCAACAACAAGAGGCTGAATAGATCAGCTTGCAGCATGTATTTGTTAATCGCTATAACAACTTACTGCCAAATTCGTTGAACCGTTGTATCCTTGCCTTGGAGAAGGACATCCTCGTCGTTACTCGCGCGAGCGCGCGCGATTTTCCTGCCGTACCGAGTCAACGGATTCGCGCGGGATCGTTGCTAGACAGTCGTGGATAAAAATTACGCGTAAACCAACCGTTGCACTGTTCTTCTGTTCTGTTATCGTTATTTCGTTCGCTTGCACCTCTCGCTTACGCGAGAGCAAAACAATGCGAACCAGTACGGACCGTACTCAATCGTGCTCAATCGCGCCAAACACTGCGCGATACTACACGTTGCTGGTCCACGTCCCTATCTGATTCGACTCGCTGAATCGGTTATTTTAATTTGAAACGGCGGTTATTCTCCAGCTCGGCGACGATTCGCTGCGAAAGCGCCCAATGAGCGCATGAATTTACGAGAATGTGCAACCGATAAGTATGTTCAGTACTAGAGCTGGTGATTTATCATTCGCTTCGAAGTTATACAATTATACATATAATTATTAGTTTAATACAATAATAATAGTAATGGATATATATTTTATCACTTTCATGAGTTTTTATGATTCTGTTTCAATTTTCTATTCCTAAAATTATTTATTGTCTTATGCTAAGCAAAATTTATAATTAGTAAAGCCAAAACATTCGATCATATATTAATTTATTATAAATTCTTTATTCATTCATTTGAGAATCTTTATGGGATTGTTTTAGAGAAGTGAGATATCCTTTCTCATATTATACATATATGGAATTATTTAGTTATTCCTATGATTTCTTTTTTTTTTTTAGAAAAACGGAATGATTCCGATTGGAAATCATTTCGACTTGTTCTACAATAAGTTCTATTTATATTAAGTCTGATTATATATTATATATAATACTTCAGGTTTTATAACATTTCTAAATTTTTAAAAAGTATCACATTTTTTAGCATATACATATATTAATTAATTCATTTTATTTATAATATTTTTAGCATTTCCTGAATAAATTTGTCATTCGTACAAATGTATTTTCGAAAACATCTTAAATTTTAAAAATTCAAGGTTTTGAAAAAATTCGAAGCTTCGAATCTTCGAAAACAGTCAAAAACCTTGTTCAGTACTGGACATTTAGTGAGCTCTTGTATCTGATTCATGATTGGCATATTTCGTTAGATTAAAAAATCTTGATCAAACAGTTGCAAGAATTCCAGCTACTGAACACTCAGCAGTGACAATTGATAGTAATAGAGACAAATGTCATTCTATCTTTGGGAGTTTTCCAGTAAGAGACACAAATTGACACAAGAGTCATACTATCCTTGTTCAATAACCAGTGAGAAACAAAGATGGAATGACTCTTATGTCGATTTATGCCTCTGCTAAAAAACTTTCTTTGTTTCTCATAGCAACGTAAAAAAAAATAGAGTGATATTTGTGTCAATTTGTGTTTTTATTTTAAATGGAAAGTACTAATTTGTAAACATATAAGGGTGTGATCGAGTTGCCATTACGAATGCTTCGAAACATTTAATTCCGATTCCAATCAGAAGAAAGAATTTTACTAATTGACCAATCAAAAAATGCTTCGAAGCATTCATAGCAGCAACTCGGCTGCACCCTAACTCTGATTAACTTAATCGATTGATTGTTACATTGGAACTGACCAATTGTATTTACTGTTCCGCAGAATTGACCAATCACGATTGACACTTATAGCATTTTCACTGGCAGACCTGCGCATTCAATGCACTTTAATTTGTACACAAATTGCCATAAAGATGTTCATTTAATAAAAATATAAAAACGAATTAAACTACGACATCCTTAATACATTTTATTATAGTATTTGATAAAATATACATTGGGTATTTTATTAATGGAGATCTCTCACTTTTACAATCAGATTAGATTAATATATAACAGCTTTAATGATGCACTGAGTGCGCACTAGTTATGCCAATGAAAAACACTATTAATCGATCGATTAGGTTGATCAGAGTTGATGAGACCAGTCCATAAGAGTATATTGTAAACGCAGCAGAAGAAAAGGTGGATAGCTCGCGTCGCGATTCGTCCACATCTCGTCGAGTCTGGCCGAATCTAGCCGAGTCCCAACTTCCTGCACTCCTAACCTAAGTCCCAGATTCTCAAGTCCCAACTTCGAATCGTATTCGTGGAATGTAGTGGAATACGTGCACGACGAGTGCCACGTGTACCCGGTGGATCAACTGATCCCAGCTATCGTGGTCTACGTGATAACCAGTGGCCGCTACTGCTGGCTAATGCATCGCCGGTGGAGTTGTTAACCTCGTTGAGTTTCCGCGCAACGTATCAAACCTCTGGTTTACGATGAAATACAAGCTCTATATTGTACTCATTTTTCTTTCCATTTTAAGCTATGTCACTTGTCAATACAGAACGAAAAACGTAAGAACTCTTCTTATATCACGTATTTATCATTCAACTTTAACTAACCAAATCTCAATATGTTTACAAAATGTGACTGAAATGTTATTCTTACAGAATCAAGGCACCTCCTTGGCCGAACGCGTGCAACAATTAACCGAGATGACTTTGAAAAAACCGATATTGAAATTTAATGGGTCAAAATTTAAACAGTATATTAAAGCTCCTCCAAGGAATTATTCTATTATTGTTATGTTTACCGCCATGGCGCCTCAGAGACAGTGTCAGATTTGCAGGTGAACTAACTTGTATTTATGCTTGAATAAGTCACTACTAATAAAAATCTATGTGTATCAATAATTTCAACATAACGTTAGGCATGCCAATGATGAATTTACAATAGTGGCGAATTCCTTCCGATATTCTGCCTTGTACTCCAACAAGTTGTTCTTTGCCTCTATTGATTTTGATGAAGGATCAGATGTTTTTCGATTGGTAAGTAGAACATGCAAGGATATATAAATATATAATTAATATGAAATTTTCTTATCACAGATGAAGTTGAATACTGCACCAGTATATATGCATTTCCCACCTAAAGGTAAACCAAAAGCTGCTGATACCATGGATATTCAGCGAGTAGGATTTGGTGCAGAAGCAATAGCAAAGTGGATAGGTGAACGTACAGATATCCAGGTAATATTGTTAGCAGTCATTGTGTTGTGTCACATTATATTAAAACTATTCTGATCTCTGTCATATGTTTCCTTATCTGACTTTTAAATTGTTTAATATTGATTTATTGTCGATTGCAGATTAGAGTATTTAGACCACCAAATTACTCGGGTACAGTAGGATTAGGACTGCTTATAGTTATCGTAGCAGTTGGTCTATATCTCAGACGTAATAACTTGGACTTCATTTACAACAAAAATCTTTGGGGATTTTGTGCTTTGGTAAATATATTTTTCCTCGATTACTTTTTTCGTTTTACAAATAATCCTGATTTACTTGTTTTCAGTTCTTTGCCATAAATATGACCTCTGGACAAATGTGGAATCATATCAGAGGACCACCTTTTGTTCATAAATCACCAAATGGCAATGTAGCTTATATTCATGGATCTTCTCAAGGACAATTTATAGTGGAAACCTATATTGTTATGGTTATGAGTATCCTTTTGCTATATTCAGAAATTATAAAAAATAATTTACATAAAAGTATAGAAAAACTAGGTTTGTGTACATTTTATATTGTGATATAGACCTTAATTATGTATAAAAAGATGGAGCAGTGGTATTAGGAATGATCTTAATGACTGAGGCTGCAGCTCGTAAAGGAGATGTTAAGAAGCGTAAGATATTAGCTGTGATAGGTGCAGGATTAGTGGCAATTTTCTTTAGTCTTCTTCTGTCAATATTTAGAAACAAAGCTCAAGGCTATCCATATAGGTATGTATGTGTTTTATCTTTAATATATTATAAACAAATTTAACATTTTAAAGCATGATGATATTATTTGTAAAAGTAAAAAGATTTTAATAATATCATCATGCTTGACTTGAATATTTATAAGAATTGTCATTACATTTGTATCCCAGGGAAGAATAATTTGCTTGTTTCAGTTTATTATTCAAATAACTAAATAGAAAGGAAATATCTTCGTACATCATTTATTGAGCGAAAAATATTTGGCAGTTCCATATGAAATACGAAACTAGGAAGATTTTTTTACAAATGAAAAGTAAAGAGTTATATTGTTATAAATGTTGTATCACATTCATTATATATATTGTATGTAACATAAAAAATCCGCATTTAATACTATTGTACAATAAAACAAAAGTAGCAATAGAAATATGTATTTAAATTAATATAAGAAAATTCATTGAACCAATTTATTCATTAGAATTTTTATTTATTCATTTTTGGTATACCTATTATTGTTTTGCATATTATAACTACATAAATTATTGAATCATATCGTTTTCAGTTAATAATATGTTAATTTCGTAATAAAAGTTTTACCATATGTAAAGAATTATAATCTTTCTTTCTTTTGGATAATTTGTGAATGTTTTACGGTACCATTGATCAGATAAATATGCACATACCACCTAAAAAAAAAATCATTTATAGATACATATACTTGATCTCTTTTTATCAAAAAACATATATTTCTTACTGATTTCTATTTCTTACCTGATTTGATATAACCCAAAGAGTAATGTAATGAAATGTAGAAGCTTGCCAAAGAATCACGGAGAGCATTAAATATACAATTGCTTCGCACAATTGCAATGGACCTGCTATATACTTAAATAGACCATCAAATGGTATTTTATGTTCAAGAGATACGATGTCACCATGAGAATTTTTACGTAGTCTTGCAAGAATAAAATTTGTTTTCAATTGTTCATATGACGCCCATAAACATATAAATGCACAAACTAGTTTTACTGTTGTAACTTTGTGTAGGAACAAGATCGCATGCGAATCTATTAACGAAAAAAATTTTATACATATGTATATATGTGTGTATATACATATAATATACATATATATTTTTTACTATATATTTTTTTAATTATTAATAAAAAATATATATATTATATATATATATTATATATATATTAATAAAAAAAGTTAAATTGAGTAAAAGTTAAAAGTTAATAACTTATTAATAAGTTATTTTAAACATTAATTTTTTAACTTATCAACCTCTCTTGTAATTAAAAATTTTTTTCATCAAATCTTTAAAAATCCTAATATTCTTTCCTTTCATAAATTTTTTTATAAATTTCTTCTATAAAATCTTAAACGTAATATATAATCTACATCGTGATATTTATAATTATTTTGAATTTTAATCATTCAAAATAGTTATAAAAATTACAATTCTAATTATACGTGTGTATAAATATATATATATATATATATACAATTACATTCTATAATTTTTATAATTATTTGGAAGAGTTAAAATTGCAAAAAATTGCACTATAGAACATAAATTTAATGTTTTATTTGTAATTTAAGTTTATTTGAAATAACAAAGTAAAATTTTTTTAGAAAAAAAATTTTGTTTTTTTTTTTTAGTGATTTATAATATTTATTAAAAATTAGCATTTTTAGATTCAATAAAACAAATTTTAATTCTTAGAGAAGTTAATAAATTAATATGTTTAAAGTAACTATAGTTGATAAATTATTACTTTAACTTTATTATTTAATTTCTAATTTTCTAACCAGCTATTTAATCTGGTATATTTACATATACACATAGAGTTAGAAAAAATCTCCAGTAAAATATTTCGAAAACAAATATATTAAGAAAAATTTCATACAAAAATTGCATACAAAAATCTTTTGTTTTCTTTGTTTTGTTTAGATATTTCACCGTTCCGAGATTTTTTTTAGTTACTCTATATATAAAAGTATATTGTTTATATATAATTATACATAGACACTTTCTTAAGTAACCAAAAAGTAATAAATTAATATAAATTTGTACATTTTTTCAAAGTACCTTTAACAAATCCTTCAGATTCGCCTAATATACACAGAATTATTCCGATATAATGCGCAAATCCAATGAAATAAAGGAATACATGTATTTTTTGATTACTATATACATTAATGAAACATGACTCATAAAATCTCTTCCAACAATGTATGTTAAGTATGACAACAGCCAGAAATGCATCTTCTGCTGATACTAAAAAATAATTATTATATTATATTATTATATAAAAAAAATAATTATATTATCTATATATATCTATATAAATATAGAATTAATGACATTTTTAGTAAATATGTATATTCAAAAAAATATTTAAGGACATACTTAATGGTTTTCTGGATGTTCCTAATAATGTGTCTAACAATGTAAACACAATTTCAGGTATATTTACATTATAGAAATTTTTGTAAGAAAGTAAGCAAAGAGTAATAGTCATCAGTGGTGCACAAAATATGTAAAAATGTCTAAACCATCTACAAAAATATTTTTAATATTACAATTTGAGTATTAAATGAAAGACTATGTACATGTCCATTGTTTGATATTTAAAAAAATATCTTTAAAATAATGCATATTATATAATATATTTTTAATAAATTATTGTTAAAATACAGTAGTCATTAAATCTTTGTAAAAAAATATGTAAGATTTAGTTTACCTTTTGGGCACTTCGAGTTTTGCTGCTATAGTGTGAGGCGTCTTTACACTAAATTTGCCGTAGAGAAAGGCACGTTTTATCAACGTAGGTAAATAAGATTCCAGGAAATTGAATGATAATGACATTAATATTATATTCACTGAATTAAAGATGAAAAAGTGACGCATAATATTTGTATCCATTTCTTAGTTTGTGCTTCAACATTAAAAGAGTGCAGGCAACTGTCTAACGAGTCTATGCGAAGTGTACTTAGAAAGAGAATCTCTACGGTGCAATTTCTATTTAGAAAGTCCTTTGTAGTTATAAGCTTGATGTTCCACTTGTTGCACAATGTGGGTCACTGCAACAACGAAAAGTAATCTAATCATATATCTATACGAGTTTTGATAAAATTAGAAAGTATTTAGAAAATGTATTTTACACATATATGCATCATGTACGCTCACATACACCTGTATACACACATATGTATATACACATATATAATAAATAAAATTACATACATAAATATTACATACATAAAATATGTTTATAGCTCAGTATTCAGAACGCACTTTTATTTATCGATAAATATGCGATTCTATATTTAAAATTCTGAAATGGTATACATAATGTGAAATACTCAGCAAGAAGTAAATCATGAAATCAATGTCGACTGAGATCAATTTAACGGTCATTTTTCTGGGTTATGTTAAATATACGTTAACACCATAAAAACATTCTGAATACGAGCCATAATATATATTATATAAAATATATATATATTATAAAGAATGAAAATACATATTTCAATACATACAAAATCTCTAAACGTATTTTATGATTTTTTAGAAAATAACGATTAACGATATACGATATTTAAATATAAAACGCATAAAAATAGTCTATATTCACACGATGGAAGTAAATGTTCATCGACACGATATCAATTACATGTATGTTAACTAACTGAAATTCTATTTCTTTTATTTCTTCTGGAAGGAGACGTTTGACCAAGAAAATCTATAGTTCACGTTACGTATACTATCAGAAATGATGAAATTTTGAGCCCAGTTAGACAAGCGTTTTTCCCTTTCCTTTACATATAGAGATTTATCCGTGTGAGAGTTATACGGGGACAAAAATATTTCTATTGCATAAGGGAGGAGAAAATTCCTGAATAGGTTCGAATTCATCACTGATTAGTAGTGCTTTCTAAGTCGACATAAATATCGTTTTATCTTTATTTATAGAATAAAAAAAATAAGACGATATTTGTGTTCAAGATTGCTGATTTTAAAAGGCGAATCCAGACATTTCTCAAAGGAGGAGATCACTGATAGATTTATATATTTTTCGATTGATTTTTGGATTACCAGGTTTCTGAAACATCATGACATATGTCAATTGTAACGAAATTACAAAGAAGTACGAATAACAAAGAAAAAAGGAAAATTTAAATTTATTTTATATCATTCTCGTATTTTATCGTATTTTTATCGTATTTTATATCATATTTTTACGTTCTTATTACTTATTAAATTTGCTGCAAACGAAATTTTTTTTAAAGTCAAAAGATAGACTATTTGAATTATCATTAACATTACATTGAAAAAGTACTATGTAAATATTTAATTCACAAAACTTTTATTTAAAATTATATCAGTAAAAATAATATATAGATATAACATTTTACAATAAAATATTTACACTTTCTATTATTTCTGATAAACCTGGTCAACACTGTTTCTTTACCAATTTCTATGTTTTTATGTTTTAAACTTTCTATGTCAATTTTTTGTAATAATACGGAACTTTAAAAATTTAATTCATTGATTTGTATAAATAAAAAAAGGCTAAAATATAAATAATATTTTTTCGTTCGTTAATTCAATAATATTAAAAAGTTATTCAAGAATAAAGACTTAAGTGTGGTTTCTTCCCCCCTCCCCCAATGACCTTAGTTATACTTTATAATATGCATTAGTATACTAATTTCAACCGAACTTGCTGCATAGAATGCAAATACGTTTTCAATCTTTTTAAAAAAAAAAATAGTTCATGTGTAGAATTCCACACATGAAAAATTCTGATGTGTGAAGTACTCTACACACTCCCTACAAAAATCAGCATCCATGCTTGTATCACTAAATGAAAGACACTCTAGAACAGTGTTAGACTTGATTACAATGTTACTTTGACTTTAAGCAAAGCTTAAAATTCTCTTTTCAAAACCGAGAGAGAATGACAGAGAAGAGTTTTGAGTCTCGTTTAAAATAACGTTGATGCAATTCAGCAGCTTCTACAATAAGCTATTAGCACAAATCAGAAATCAGAAATCAGTAAAAAAATTGACCAGTCGTCAATTTTTAGCTTTTGATTTTTACTTTATATTAATTTATTGTAGAAGGCTCATAATTGTTACACGATTATTTATGATGAATTGTAATATGTCAAGTGTTCTACTAACTTTTCTGGGCTGCGTTCTACAGTATACATAATGCGTACGATATATAATATTATTTTATTGTTTGTTTTTATTCCATTATTTAATATTCTGCGAATAATAAAAATAAAATATTTTACTGTGCATTTATACATGCAATGGAACGCAGTTCCTATATCATTATACAAAATACAAAACTGTTGCGTGCTAAACGTAATTTATTTAAATGATTATATTTTATTAATCGCGTTGATTGCGAATACTGAAAATGTATAGGAGTGCATTCAGGAATTGCGTTCAAATAACTTTAAGCTATAGTTATATTATAATTTGCGTTATATTATAATAAAAATGCACACTAGAATTATCTGAGCATTACTCTGAACTCCAGTATATGTAA
>Ga0157364_1003665_pt1 | contig 14982 bp, 8 predicted proteins | sample AttsexASBM2_FD_111476 | JGI IMG/M metagenome (GOLD analysis project Ga0157364, IMG submission 111476) | Fungus gardens microbial communities from leaf cutter ant in Ribeirão Preto, State of São Paulo, Brazil - Atta sexdens ASBM2 | ecosystem: Host-associated > Fungi > Mycelium > Unclassified ... | reverse complement strand
TATTCGATAAAAATAATTGTATCGTGGAAAGAATCCCGTTTTTGTAGGAATTAATGTAGAAAAATCATTTTTATATAATACATTTTTTTATTTAAGTAACCATCATTGTAAATTGACATTTGTTATCCGAAATTGCAAATACTTAATTTTTAGCAATTAAATATAAATATCACGGACAGGAACAACATCCGTGACTTACCATTCGGGGCTTATCATTATTTGGCTTATTGAAAAGGGCGGGAAAGATGATAGAAACAGAGATCATTAGTCTCGAAATTATTTAAGAATTAAAGCAAATGAAAACATTGACTATATGTAACCTTTAGAAAAAAAGCAGAAAAGGCTAAAGAAATATAATAGAATAGTTGACTTGCGCGAGAGAAAACTTAAAGAAAAAAGACAAGAAATATAGGATGAAGAAAAAGAAGGAACAGGGCGAGGTTCGCGACTGTAAAGTGTCCTTGGAAGTAAGGTGACCCCTTGGAAGTTAAAAAAAGTAAAAAAGAAAAATATAGCATGAGAGTGAAGGAAGAAGCGAGAAAGATAGAAAGAGGCTGAAAGAACGGAGATGTGATATCTGCTCGCGAAGAGAGAGGCCGGGAACTTTTAAAAGTTATTTAAATTAAATAGACTGCGGAGTGCGCGGAAAGGAAAATGCGGGAGGTAGAGGGCAACACGAGGAACGAGATAAGGGTTGATTGCGAGAAGGTAAACCCGACGAGACGTGGGAGAGTAGCCTCGACGGTATTGATAGCGACAACACACCCGGATGAAAAATAAGCGACGCCTCGCCTTTAAAAGAGAAGACGGAGGATGAAAAGGTGTCTTTAACCCCCTTCTTTCCCTGCCCTTTAATGGCTCTATACCCGCAAGGCGCAAATACGCAGGAAGGCCCTTCGGAGAGACATGAAGATTCTCCCTTCGCAGATACTATCTCGTTTCGTTCTTTTCGATCCCTCGCGAAAAATGTAAAGGGAAGGAAGATACGCGGGGAAGTCCGATAATAATTCCTTTTAATGCTTTTTTATTAGCACATCCTTCCCAGATGGGAGCGGCCATTAATATTCGTAAAATTGCCGTTTTCAGTGGCGTTTCGTTCGATGCTTTATATGGAATGGCGAAAAAATTAAGGTTCTTTGAAGGTTATTCGTCCTATGTGAATTTTCGTAACGCGCCTTAACGGACACGTATGATATAAGTTTATCAATTATGGTAAAACAATGAGAAATTATAAATTTTTGTCTCAATCTTCTATAAATCGCTCATCGGAAATTCTGAATAATGTTAACTTGAACATACTAGAAGAATTGCATTTCATCAACATGCATAGGAATGAAGAAATTGCGCTATTAATTCCATAATATTAAATTATACCCAATTTAAGATATTTTTAATTATTTTGATATTTTACAATTGTTCCTATTTAATTATGCCATTAATTTAAGTGAAACAATGGAATTAAATAATTTAACGCGCAAGAAAATGTATTAAATTTTATTCAAATTTAGTTTATATACTAAATACATATATATTAATACGATATTTATTTTGAAACTAATCGTAGAAATGAATTATTTATATTTTAACATACATGGAAATTCAAAATAATAAAATATTATTTTTAATTCAAGAGATTAGATTACCATTGCTCCTTTGACATTTAATAGTGTGAGTCTATATCAGAATATTTTTTTTTATTTCAAAAAATCCTTATGTATGTACATTATATTATATAATTGTATCTGCAGTATAATATTATAATTTATACATATATTATTGATACACTGAGAGAAAAATGTTCGGTATTTGTAACTATAATTACATATTACTTATACAATTGTTACTACTATAATATTCTTAATAATAACTATACGTATAGTTCTAAAAACAAATATATATAGCTGGCAAATTAAAATGGCAAACTATAATTATAATTATTATAACAAAAAATGATTGAAATTACCATAAAAATGATTCAAATGATTAGATATCAAATTGTAGTATTTTGAATCATTTTTATGGTAATTTCAACCATAATTATAATAATTATAATTAAAGTCATTTTAAGTTGTCAACTATATTCGTTGTTGCTACTGTACATATATAGTGACTGTTACTAATATTATAGCAGTAATAATTATAGTAATATAGCTACAATAATAAATATCAAATATTTTTCTCTCACTGTACATTTTTCCATAGAAGGCAAACTTAAGAATGAAATTAGAAAAGTTTACTCCAAAATCACTCAGCAGTAATGCAGATTTTCATAATCACGCAACTTTTTATTATTCGCTGATCGATCCTTGCGCCTGATTCGATTCATAAACCTCACAACTTCCCACAGCGTATTAAGCGAAAAGTCTTCTCGACGCTTCTTGTAGCACCATGATGGAGGACCAAAGATCGCTTTATCGTCGCGATTTCCACAAACTTCGCGGAGTAATATCTATAAGGTCGCGCCGAGGCTCGCGACGAGATTTATCTGGTGCCTCGTAAAACCTTCATTACGACCGAACTTCGTTATTCTCATCTCCCGCCTTCTCACGAAGGATCACGCCAAACGAGTTGTGAGTGTTTGCTTATCTGAGTGACCTGACGGATCGATCGATCGATCCTAAACTCATGCCCAAGTCCGAGAACAAGTGCGGCATTAAATTCCCGATAAAAGCAGAAAGTGATCCGCACATCTTGCTGCATCCTGCAAGGCTTCAAAAAGAGCTACGGTTACGTCGGAGTTTCGGCGAAGATGACGGACAGGCTAAACTTTGGCATTGTTTTATCTTTCATGTCCTTTCATCTTAGGAAGCTCTCTCATCACTTGTTATTAATCCTTTGCAGATAATGTAAAATGAATGAATTTTATCGATAACAAAAGCGAAATCTTACATGATTGCGAAGATAATTTTATATGTCTTTTGATGGTTTCTGGCCATAAACGAGAATCTTTCGAAGAAAAACGAAATATTTTAATCACTTTTAAAAATATTTGTTCTAAATATAATAACTCAATGAATAATTTAATAAATTAATAATTTTATAATTTAAAGAATTGCATATATTTTTTATCTAGTAATCTCGTTATCTTATTATCAGTTATATTTTTTTTTATAACAGTTTATTGCATTATTTAATTATTATATTATTCGTCGAAATATACCAAATATTCTCACAGAAGAATTTTAACTTAAAATTAAGAGTAATCTTGCTTCTTCTTTGATATCATTTTTTATTTACTTGAACATTCCCATCATGACTCCAGCTGGCATCGAGGATATACCGGATAAAGAAAAAATGATGAGTCTGAGAGAGGTTCTCATGCGACCGTCTCGATGAACTTGACAAAAATATCGTTGGTCACAGATGTACTTCTTGGTGTACACGATCGTTAACCCGCTGAGGTTATTGTGACAATTAATGTGATACTACTCATTCTGTAGGTCTAGTTTTGTGTGTTCCGATTGGACTCGACCATCATTGGCTCTTTTCATTGCGATGGCAATTAACTACTATGTGACTAACTAACTGACTTGAACGGTCGTTAACTCTTTAAACGAATTTCTGTCGTCTGTATATCTAGTATGTTTGTTCCGTTTCTCCTCTATCTTGTGAAATAATTTATTATTACACGAGAATGATAGAACTTGAATTCTTAAATTCTTCTTGTTTGAAATAAATTTATTTTTAAGATTGGGGGGAGGAGGATATCTATGATGATAAATAATTTTTATATTTATGTATGAAAGTAGTTTCCTCTTCGTGAATTTATTTTTTTTATATTTTTTGAACTTAAAACAACAGATTTCAAATAATTTTGATTTCTTAAGATAACGAAAGGACTCTGAATTAGAACTTTGCTCGAGTTATAATTTCTGTTTAAATGCATGGAAGAAATGACAGCCGCTAATAACATACTGAATACGAATACCAAATAATCGTGATAATAGAGAGGAGAGAAAGAGAGAGAGAGAGAGAGAGAGAGAGAGAGAGAGATGAATAGAGAGAAAGAGGGTATATACATATCTGAACACATATCCGACCGTTTTCTGCTATATACATTAGCTCTCGTACTAACTTAGTGGTAGCAACTATTCTGCTGGTAAATGTTAGAAGATAGCGAAATTTAGTTGTAGGAGGCAATCTGGTTTTACTGCCTTTTAAATAGCATCAATTTAGCAGATGATTAAATATAGTATTAGGAGGACGGCGCTAAAATTGGATTCATCTGGTCTTGGGTTATTATTATTATTTGCCCTGCGTTGTAAAACTAAAATTAATTCTGCACTTTTGCTGTTTGTGATGACTCGTAGCTCGTTCCGTATATATGATCGCAGCATGAAACGATGTAATCAAATAAAGTTGAAGATTCTGTTTATAATTGAATAATAATACTGTCTAGAAATATAAAACATTTTTATATAAACATGTGAATCTGATAACTGGAGTATATGTACTATGGATGACGAAATTATTTAAAAAATTTCACACTTTGTAAAATAAAATTTTTTAAATTCTACCGTTATATAATGAAACATAAATATTAGAGATCTTTAGGAATTATATATATGTATTATTGCTATAAAGATTTCTAATATTCCTATTTATTTAATTAAATTAAAATAATCCCATTTTATTTCACAAGATATATTAATTAAATTAAAATAAAAATTTAATTTAATTAAGATAAAAAATTGATTATTCAAATTTCTTACTAGAAATCATAACTTATTATTATTTATTATTTTATATTTTTATACAATGGCTCAGTAGCTTAAATGTTAAATTGCGACATTTCATTGCCAAAATAAACTCGATAGTAATCAGGCATTGATCATTACTTTCCTTGATGTCACTAAATGAAAGGGCAAGTGCGAAATGCGTGCGCTTGGTGCAGTTCGACGCATCGGGCTATCTCTACACCGAAGGGGATGCAGAATATCAGGAGGGTTAGCGAGAGGGATCGGTGGGGTAGCAGGGCGTAATTTATGGCACAAGTTTTGATATACTGCGCGTTTAGGGTGGAACTTTAAAATATTAAAATAGCCGTGGCGATACGATGGAGGCTCGAACCGCGACGGGAGATTTATCATGCGACGAGAGATACCGGCCCGTGTGTATACCGGGTGCGACACAACAGCGCGACACGTCTCTCCTGCGACCGCGAGATTCGCCGTTCTCTGTCCGACCCCGTCGTTGTACGTGTCATGAATATATCGACCGATTTAACATCAATTTCCGCAATACGATTTCGAATTGAGCATCTCTATATTGGCAGATGCCTCAGCGCTCTGCGTTTTCGATCCGTGAAACTTCGATTACACACACATTATTAGGCTAAGATACTGTTTGATGAAAATGTGTGAAAAAAAATTGTACACGTCGTATTATCTCAATGGTAATTTATTATTGTCATAAATATTAAAAATAGTAATAGTACAAAAATTCGAGGCTTGTCATAATTTTATGGCAACAGTAATAATATCATATGAAAAAATAAAAGTATTTTTTATCAATTTATACAGTTTTTCCACTAATGAAAATATATTGTAAGAAATGTGCTATTTTTGATCTTGTTCCACAAATACAAACAAAAAATAGAAGTTCAGACATGTTATTTTTTAATATAGAATAATATAGATTTTCTAGAAGATATTAAAATTTTATATATTTAAATATGTGACATTTTAGTAAAGTAAACAATATTAAGTGGAATTTAATAAAATAGTTAATTAACCGTATATGCTGTTGAAGTTTTCACTATACATACATGAATGACTATATAGGGAATATCGTACTGGATTCGGTTGATCGCGGAAGCAAAGGATTAATGGCGAGCATAAAATCACGATATTTCGAAGCATTTATACACCATGCGGAACGAACACGTACACAAAAAGTCATTCGTTCAATTTCGAAACATGCAATCGATAATCGCCGGCGATAAGTCACATGAATCACGTGTCGGGGTATACTCGTTTCAACCCAAGTGCCACGGTCTTCATTATGTGCGCCCTCCGCAGTCGATAATAGATCGAAGAAAAAAGAAAAGAGAGGGAAAAAAAAAACAGCCGCCATCGAGGGGTTGGCCACCCCGAAGCGCATCGGCGCATCGCAACGGCGGCATGTGGGGCCGCATATGGCGCGTGGCTTCCCATTGTTAAGATCGCGGCTTACCTAACTGACTTTATGGTCGACCGTATTTTCAGGATGAATCCAGGGTAGCTGCCTAGTTGGGGGCGCGGGGCAAGTATACGCAGGTGTCACGGATCGATAATTATATTGTTCGATATTCTCAACTTTCATTAATCGGAAAGGTGGAGGATAAATTTCTTTTGCGTCTCATATTTTAAAATCTAAATGTATTAAATAAATAGAGAGAGATAGAGACAAAAAAATGAGATACCAAAGTTTCCAATTTCAATGAGAAACATTTTTCGATTTTTATGTCTTCGCGCATTCAATGTCACGCGATGCGATACGTCCGTGTGAATCGCGTTTGTGCGGGACGATTTATACGTTAAATAATGATTTTCATTAAATTCGGCTTTGACGGATACGCGTCGCGGGACAATCAGGCAGGAGAGCACGGATGTCGCGTTTGTGTCCGAGATAAAACATTCAGCGTTTTATATTGCTATCGGAAAAACACGGAGGGGACAAGCGTCAAGCGCATGTCCGTCCGTCGCTCACTTTTTGTACATTTCTGCAATTAAAACGATCGATTAACGTATCGTGCTCATTCACCATGTCGGCACGATCACGATGATTCCAGGTGCCGCGATATTCATTTTAAACGGGAATCACAGGGATAAGCCGGTACTAACGTGAAAATATGACGTAGATGCATTCAACCACGTATTGTGCCGAGCTGATCGAGAGTGCAAGCCGATTACTTGTTTTCATAAAGCCAACAGCGGTTTATGCATATTAATAATGATTAAATGTTGATTAAAAAAGAGGTTTTGGAGGACGGGTATATAAATAAAATTTATGATCCTCTTTATGGTCTCTGTATAATCTATGAGAAATGTAAAGAGAATTATCTATAATAATATGAAATTTTAAATAGTTTCTGTTTTACATGAAAATTTAAAAAACAAAATTAATATTATACTAAATACTGAATATAATGAAAAACCGATATTATTTCCAACATTTTGAAATAAAATTCTGGAAGGAAGGCATTCATTTTATATGCAGAAGTTACTTATCAAATTTGCACAAGATAAACGGGAGTAATCTGAGATTTCCAAAAGCCAATCTTTCAGGGAAAGTTATTGGGAAAAGTTTTCATGTTATCGAAAGTTATTCAACGTTGAACGAACGGAAATGCTAGTCGATCGACTGCCAATTAAACGCGCTCGTCGATACCGTTACATAATAATCCCCTTGTCAGGCAGGAGTTCAATGGGAGTCGATTAAACTTTAAACACGGTGATCCATGACTCGATTATGATCATCGTTCGTTAATTAAACCACACGACGCCCTGGGGCCTCGCGCTTTGTCGAAGTTAACTTTTAATCCCATTGAAATCCTACGTTGTCCAAATAACAGAATTCCATTGCTGCGCAAACTACGTTATTAATCATTGAAAGAACATCAATCCCAATCCTGTAGTACGCCTTGTCTTCAATTAATTATACGTAATATCCCCTAATTATAGCATTATTTTTAACGAGCTTAGAATTATTATTTAGAGAGCGAAAATTAAGAAATATTGACAAATTAAAGATTTATACGCAGTTGTTGGAATTTAAAATCGTCTAAATTTATTAAGTAATCAGTTATTTTTTATATACTAGTTATATACTAGATAAACTAAGATGAAACGATCTAAGATAAACGATAAAAGAAATTTTAATATTTCAGAAAAGACAACAAAATCGTTTTATTTAAAATTATAACATAAAAGAGAGAGAGAAAGAGAGAGAGAGAGAGAGAAAGAGAGATGAAGAAAACAAGAAAATAATAATAATAATACTTTTGATAATATATAATATATAATATATATTTCTTATAATCTGCAGCTGTGCTATTCTTTTATATCTCTCGATTTATCGCAAATATTTCAAATCACACTCTCAAACTCTCGCCGTTGATATGTCGCAATACGAAATACACAGGCGATCGCGATGCCTCGCCGCCGAATGGATGTTGTTTCGAGCGTTTCGTGCAATGCTCGCACCGGATCGAAATTCGCGTAAATCAAAGCGCCGCGAAATTCGAGCCGCCCGTATATTACGTTGGAAAACTGTTCCCGTTTCCAGGGGAATTCGATTTATCGCTTTCGGCCGCGCATTACTATCGGGCAGTACGAGATGCAGTAGCTGTAGCCGCAGCATATCGCGTTCGCATATCCATGGAAAACTTTTTCAACTAGCAGATGCCGTGTTGCCTCGCGTCGCGTCGTGTCGTGAGGAATGAACCGTGAAAGCCGGGAAACTATATGAATACTAAGGGCCCTCCGCGATTCACCGGGCAGGTACCCTACTTGGCATAGCAATCAGCAATTCTCTTGAAAAGGCGGGAAACTGGGACGCGGGACATTTAAATTATGCATTTCTCGCTGACGAGGACGAGTCGCGAAAGCTGGAACTTTGAGAGAAAGGTAGAAAGGAAGAAGAGAAGAACACACTGCGAGAAATCGTGCTTGCATAAAACGCAATGCATGAATCGATAGAATTCACAGACGGTACACGATTTCTCGAACGCAACTTACACATATGTTCACATTTTAATAATTAAACGGTTAATCCGATGTTATAAGATCAAAGCGGAGCTTTTATGAGCTTCATTAATTAATAATGTCACTCTTTTATATTCTCTTATACATAACATCAAACTTTACTTTATGCCTGTTATTCTTGTTTTCATAATTACTAAACGTATTTTTATATTTCGCATTTGTTTTTCACATTATCCTTGTTTTTTATAATTGTTATAAACGTATTTTTCGTAGAATTTTGAAGGACTGAGAAACGTAGTGTATTTTGAGTTATACGTTCTTTCATGAAAGAATCATGGGATGGTTAAAAATTTCGATAGCGAGGGCGTAGTAGAAGGAAAAGAGCGAAAAATTGTGTTTTCGCAAAGCAAAAATATACGAATCGATAAACGTCATCGTCTTGTGTTCAATTTCCCGCAGGAACAGTCACCAATCGTTCAATGTATCCCTGGTGCGTATCGAGTATTGTGGTGTAGAAAACACCGAACCTTCGATTGCATACGTGTAATAGTGCAGGTCTTTTATCGGCTGCATACCGTTGCGGTAATGCGTTTACCTCGTTACACCGAATTTTTCGTTCCATCGTCGTCCAGAAGTGCAAACGCAAATAGAAACTCGCGAATGAAGGATCAAAGGGTGGAAATGGAAAAGCAAGAATGTAATTAACCATCGATGAGTATAGTTTGAAATCTTTTCTCTCTGTTTCCTTTTATTCGATTTTACGTGCAGTTTTCATACATTATACGCGCAAAGAGGAAGAGGGAAAAGGAAACTTTTTAAGTTAAATCTTTTGATCTTGCGTCTTTAATAATAATTCAATTTTAAATATTCACACATAAGAAAATGAACACATAAGTAAATGAGTAACAAGATAACGCGATAAAATTACAAATTGACTGATTATTTATTCGTCTATCCATCGATAAGCATTGCGCAAACGATAAATTTGTGTCAATCCGCATACAGTATGATTCATCATGCAGTTATCGAATAATGTATATTTTGTTGAGAATTCATGTATTTATAACTTGATTAGCTTTTTAATTTTGTATTATCCTTATAATGCAAATCCATCTTCTCTTTTCCAACAATTTTTTTAAGTAAGAATCTTGCTGCTTCTATTTTCAACAAAGTCGTCAATATACATCATTAAACTCTCTCTTCTTCTTTTTTTTAAAATTTAAATAAATAATCTTCTATTATGTTTTCTTTTCGATTTAAAAATTAATAAAATATTTTAATTATGAATTTTAATTTTGATCTTGTTTATATTTCTTAATATAATACTTAATTTATGACTGATAATATATGATACTGAAAGTATCGAATATTTTGATATTACACTGTTAAGTACAGTTTCATGAATTTTAGTTTCGAAGAATTTGTGAGCATGTCTACATAGCAGAGAGACGGATTGTTTATCTAACTATCTGTCTATCTTGCTCGCGCCCAATTAATTATTCCTAATCAAGCACATTTGCAGACTGCCTGTTCACAATTCAATAATGTCATGATATCGCGTTTCAATACGTGAATCGAGAACTGAAAATTGGTGCAATGTGCGCATCATCGATCCTCAAATGATCATTGATGCGTTCATCGTGTGATGGTCTCCTGTAAGAGTAGCTTTTCATATAATGATCTGTATATCATTTGTGCACCTACTGTACAATATCCATTTAAATCGCAAGCACGCTACATTAACTCTCTCGAAATCTTTTTGTTAGGAAAGATCTAATCTTTTTGTCAAGCATTTTTAAAAGATTGTAAATATTAAGAAATTTTTAAAGAACTTTTAAATAATTTACGTCATGTACAATCATCAAGAAATAGCGTTAAATTCTGGAATTTGTCTGAACAATCGCATGAACCTTGTGAATTCACCTTTAAACGAATTCGCATAATTTATCGGTCGATTCAACGCGATCACCGGATGCAGGAAATGCGTGTCTGCGCACAATCCGAGCGCGATCGAGCGCGCGAGAATGTGCGCTTAGCTGTGCGCAAACATATCGGATACGCTCTCGGGAAATTTTATTTCTCGGTCGCAGATGCTTGTAGAGATACGCCACTGATGTATGTCCTGTTGTACATTGTATTTCTGTCGTATACATATATGATTGGAAGGAACGATTGACTGTATGAGCCACGTAAATAATGAATGAAAAAGCATATTGTGATACATAACAGTGCAATAAATAAAGACTGATATAAAGAGAGAATCGTAAGAAATTTCACTTTGTCGAAAAAAAGCTCAGATAGTGTCGCATTCTTTCCTTTTCTTTTTAGAGATTAGATGATAAAAATGAAGATTATTCGAGGTTTTGTGAAATATATTAAAAGTATATTCCTTTCATATTTTAGAATTTTAGAATTTTAAGCGTTTTATTAGGAAGTGCTTACAAGAAATTTAAATTTTAATACATATTTCTTCGAATAGTTAGAAATTTCTTTAATATATAATATTTATATTTTACTTATAATTTATCTATTTTAATTTTTTTTTAAAGACAAATGTTTATTTTCTTCCATATTTTCATTAAAAGCATTAAATGTACGTTTGGTGTTTTTTTTTAAATAAATCATACACAAATATTAAAAAACATCAAGCTGCAATATTAATAATTATATTTTACAATAATTCTGGAGAAAATATTAATCTGTTTGTGATACGCGCATTATGAATTACATGATAAAATACTAATTATTTATTCAAAAATTTATTATACATAAGTATAGAGTTATTTAAAATATGTTATTAATATTATGAGTAAACAATGTTACGTATTAAGAAGCTTTTTAGAGAAAAGCATACCTGAAATCGATACACTCGATACAGCGAAACACCGTCAACGAAATGGACGACGTTTTAAGGTTTTCTACTTAGAACTTTGCTTCATAGCAAAAGAAAAAAAAAGGAACTAAAAGTAGCTTATGCTTTAAGAAACAGAGAATTCCGAAGACAAATCGTCAGGCGGACGGAAACCCGATACAGCCCGCGGTAACGTTGAAAGCGGGGAACTGGTAACAAAAGATAAAGCGGGGGAGGATGATGGAAGACAATGCCACAAAAAGGAACCGACAAATCAAGCAGGAGAAACAAGTCAAAGTCTTAGCTGACGCGTATCGAAAAAGTGCCAAGAACAAAGATACGTAATTTTATACAACGTACGTTTCATACAGAATTAATTAAGATAAAAATATAATTAATTAAATTTTTATTATCGTAATTTTTGTAGACTTACGTACTTTTTAATGCACGTTTAAGAATGCTATAATTTAATTATGACATAAAAATGTATCTCAGACAAGAAATATGCTTTATATTTAATTTAATAAGTTTTAGTTTTAATAAGGTTTAGTTTTAATAAGTTTGTTTAATTAATAGAATCATTTAATATGAACATTAAATCGTAAATTACAAAGAAGTAAATTACAACGAAATAAAATACAAGAAGTGCAAAGAGCTTTGTTTGAAATTTGTTAGCATTTCAAAATTAAATTTTATGAATATCGCTAGATATTGTTTTTTCTTCTATTTATTATTTTATAATAGTAAACATAAAACTTAGAATAATTTATAGTAATTAATTTTTATTTATTTATATAACTATTAAACATATATTCAAAATTTGAAATGCTCCAATTTATTATGGGAAATTATAATTTTTAAAGTGATATAGATACATTAAATTGAAAAGAAAAGATTTAATTGAGCGTTTAATATTATAATTCACAAATGTCTAAATAACATTTATAATCTCCATTAATGATATAGATATCAAATTAGCCATTATTTATTATAATTATATTTATAACTTATTAAATGCATATTTAGTGTAGAATCTGCAATTTCGCAGGATATGCTTTGAATCCTATGTATATCCCGAGATTAATTCATTTGCTGCCATAATCTGGTTAGCCAACGCGGACGGATTAACAATGTATAAGCATTTCTAAATTTATGTTAAGCTGGCATTTAGAACAGGTTTTCTAAACTTTCCAATCTTACACTTACCATTTCCTGAAATAAATAACTAGATTTTACATTGAGGATATAAATGCATCTACAATTTAATAAGATTTTAATTAAATTTTTTAATCAATTCATAAATTAAGAAAGAAATAAATATTCACTACATATATTTTTATTTTTGAGTATTTATTGTTTAATTCTCTTATTCAAAAATATATTGAATAAAATAAAATTCTTTAAAAATATTTTGAATAGAAGAATTAAACGATAGATATCTAAAAATAAAAATATATGCAAAAAATACTTTTTTTAAAAATATTTTGATTAAAAAAAATATGGAAGAATACTAAGTTATTCTACTGATTCTACAAGTTAAATAGAAAATTAAAAGTAATTGAAAAAATTTGGAACTTTTAGAAAGATAGCTTTTGTAGTAAGTTATTGAAAGGACGTATGTATTAAAGAGTGGTGTGCAATTATCGATGATTGAAATTATTATTAGCTGTAGCGCTTGAGCGAACGACGCTGGCGATTAATTCGATTATCGTTTCCTTCCGTTCTGACGGTCGAAGAGTCGCTCTAAATCGAGATCACGTTCAACAAAACAAGGCAGTACGCGAAAATTAGATTTACGAGCCGGATAATTATGAGAAAATGAAATTTATAACTAATGAAAGTAATGATTATGTTTGTCCGCGCAATATCGGTAACCTCATTAGAATCGAATTAATAAGAATAATAACCAGGAACGATCAATAATAACAATAAAAATTTCTGGAAATTGAGAAAAGAACGAAATTAGTAAATAACATGTTTTATATATGTTTATATTCTGTAAACAATTTTTTATGAATTTAAGAATAGAATATAATGGGAAGTAGGAGTCAACGCTGCGTTAATGTTTAACATATTCTTGAATTTGTTAAACATTGAGAAATCCTATATAATTATAATTATTGTTAATTTTTTATAAATACAATTTTCTGCAAAGAATTTTTCTCCTATTTCATATATAATTCATTGATAATTCAATGATTTTGATTTTTTTCTTGTTTCTCGATGCTATATATTTTTTATTTCGATCAATCTATCGATCAAATATGAGAAAGAAAGATCCTCATCTCGAAGAACTTAAATTACATATTTAACTACAACACGATGCTTTATGTAAGGAAGTTGTTTCGTAGACAAGACTTTAATAGCATCATTAAGATATTATTTCTCATTATATGAAAACTTTCACTCATTTCCGAATTATTTAAATCAGCAATAATATTGTGACATTGTATTTATTTATATTTAAGATAATTATTACGCTCTGGTGATTTCCTCTTAACGAGTTTACTCAATATTTCTTTTACACAAGATGTTTAATTTGATATGCACTGAATTCGTTTCTAATGTTTCTTCATGTTGTTACCTTTTCTACTTGATGTATGATATTCGGTTTGTAATCAACAAAAAACAAAACAAAGTTTGTAATCAACAGTAAGATTGCTTTTTGTAAAAAATATTTGTAGTCAAACTTTCCTCAAGAAGTAGAACAGACTATCTTACATAGATTTTCTCTCAAGATTGTTAAATCTATTTACAACTTTGGAATCTAATAAAAATTGCAAATATTCGAGATGATGTAATATCATATTTTTGAAATACCGCGTATAAATTTTTGTTAAAGGAAAGTCAGCTTCAATATATACGTTAGAAAGTATCTTATCAATTATGTCACGCTCCATCGAACATTTCATAAACTTTCGCGTATTGCGTCGAAAGCTTGTTCGGCATTTCTCCGTAAACTATCGGCACATGCAAACGAATAGTGCTCGTCATACTAGAAGGAAGATTCACTAATAACAGCTTTATAAGTGCCTGGATATTTAATTCATCACGCGCAGTCATTGAGCTGGGCTGGGTCGCAGGCACGTTCCACAAACAGATAGTGCGATACATATGCAGTGAACGTGCATAAAAGTGCACCTCTCCATCTCCATTCGAATAGGCCGATATAATTTTAATACTTAAGAAGGAACAATCCTACTTTACCATCTCAATACTGCTCGGCTACCTCGCGCACCTGCGCGCTTCACGAACGTTCACTCGAGCAGCAATTACCGCATAAATTATTCCGTTACACCGGAACAGAACGTTCGCCTTGTCGCCATCACTTCCGCAGATCTCGTATCTCGAAAATTGATTACGAACATTTTATTGATTCATGTGTCGCCGGAAATATTGTTTTATACGAGAGCGAATTCAATTGATACACTAAACCAACCATTT
>Ga0157364_1003664_pt1 | contig 14983 bp, 5 predicted proteins | sample AttsexASBM2_FD_111476 | JGI IMG/M metagenome (GOLD analysis project Ga0157364, IMG submission 111476) | Fungus gardens microbial communities from leaf cutter ant in Ribeirão Preto, State of São Paulo, Brazil - Atta sexdens ASBM2 | ecosystem: Host-associated > Fungi > Mycelium > Unclassified ... | reverse complement strand
CTTTTTCATTAAAAGAAACATTATTTTAATCATGTTAATCTGGCAAGTTGTATTTACAGATTTAAATACTTTTAAAAAATTATATATCACAAATTTTTCAGTTTTTTTTTATAAATATATATAGTTCTATATATATATAGTTAGTTCTATATAAATATATATAGTTATAAATATATATATTATTATTACTATAAATCATACATATAATTGTTATTATATACTAGAACATTATTTCGATTACAAGATTAGATTTGTAATTGTGCGCTGTGCTTGTTTAGAACTTATAACCAAGTCTTAATTAAATTCGGATATATTCTTACGTAACGAAAAAAAGAAAAAGGGATAATGTTTTTTCAGTACGATACTTTCCTGAAAACCCTTTGAAATAGAACTGCTACTTCTACTGGGGCGGAAGACTCGATTATTTGAAGTTTGTGTAACTCGTTTTACCGCTCTTCTTACTTTAATTACAAGTGATAATCAAATTCTTTCTTCAATTTCATTTCACGACGAAAAAAAAGACTATTTATCGGAGAGACAAGAATCGAGTCTACATTAAAATGGACATTAAAGTCAACAACAACCAATATTAGAGTGAAACTTCACGGTTTAACTTCAAACGAATCTACTTTGATCAAAATTCCTTGTAAAACGTGAGCCCGGACAACTGTAAAAGATTGCAATCGATTATCTCGGCCGTTTGTGTAAGGGCCGTAGAAGATTCTCGTCCGGTGAGGAAGCTCGCTACCAAATAGGATAGCATTAATCAAGCGGTACTTCCGTGAGGAAGTTACCGTCTCCACATACAATAAACACCTACACCAAATTTGCATATTGCATACCATCTCCTAATTGATAGTACTAACCGTATCGTCTGTAGGTCTATACAAATTCGTGAACATGATTTGGTTGAGAAATTACCTTGACATTCCAAATAATTTAATATAAATATATTAATAGATAACAAACAATGAAAATTATAATTTATTAAAATGATAAATTAAAACGATAAGTTAAAATTTTTTTCTACATTTATAATATTTGATGCACGCACATTATACAAATATTTATAAGTAAAATCTTTGTCATAGAAAACTATATTCTTTCCATTCAAGTTAAGTTGAGGGTATTAGGAGAAGAGTTAAGAAGAATTACATCAATTCATAAAAATACGTATAAATAAACTTGTCATAATATATATTTCTTTTATTAAAAAGGAAGAAAATTTATTTTAGAATCTTATAGACCGGCTTAATTTGTTTATACATTTTAAAACAAAGTTGGGAATGTCACTTCATAAGAGTAACGCCATTATCATTATTTAGAGAATAACAATTCGTTACTTTTTTGAAATAATATATTAGATTTAAAAATTACATTATTGGACAATCAATATTAATTATGTAAAATCAATTATTATTAAAACTTAAAATTCTCTATATAATAAACTTTTCTTTATATTAAGCTTATATTTAATAAATCTCTCTTAAATAATTATTATTTTTATTTTTTAATATCTGCTCTGTAAGAAATTAAATTGAAATTTACAAATTTCAAAACGCAGATTTTATTTAAAATTTTTATTAAACATTGTTCGTAACTAACGTCATTAATAGAGTTCCAATTATTATTAGAGTTCCAATATTCACTGCCAATACTGAAAATTTATAGTTCACTTTACGTGTATACTATTGATTTCAATATTAGCAATGACTATCGGAGCTTAAAATATAAGGTACAAAATTTTTTGATTTATTTAAATTTCTATTATACAATATTTCTAATTAATTAAAAATAATATGATTTTGAATAAAAGTAATAAGGAATTAAAATAACGATCGTTACTGAAAAAAAAAAATAAAGATAATAGTGTTATTTTTCAACCCTGTTTTAAAGGCAGTATAATGTATACGAGAAGTTATTTTTTTCGTCGATCAATGCAGTCAATAATATCGAACAATGACAAATCCAATGATTAATTACCTTAGCCGATGTCGATGGCATATAACCGATGCAAAGATCTAGTATCATTTATATCATTAGATCGGAATATGCACGGCTACATTGCATCTAAGCCGTGCCATCTAAGCCCTTGACAGCGATTAATTACGCAAATGCAATGTTAATTAAAACGGAAATTAGTATCAACCGTGATACGCGTTCCGTTCGGCTTAGCTTCCGCGCGCAAGAGAGCATGCGTGCTAACAGTCATCCGATAATGATCTGTCCCCTATTTTTTGACACTCAAATGCAAAATGTTTGCTACTGATTCGCACATGAGCGACAAATGCGAATGAAATAAAGCAAAAAGAGCTAAAAATGTGTAACTGTAAATACAAGAGGATGAAAGCTACAGTTGAAAATCGATACAACCCGGTTTTCAATTCAGAATTTTGTGGAAATGCTTTTCAGGTGTCTCTGAAAATTTACTGATACGTTATGCCAAGCGCAATGAGTAAATAAAATAGGATGTATGTGTATAGATAAATATTCTGCTTTCAATGATTTATCCAAAAATATGAATTAACAAAAAATTGAAAATTAATTTAATAAAAAAATATCAAAAATATAAACAATAAATAAGTTATTATGTAGTTATTATTATAAATGATATAAGGCTGCTTGTTTCTTCCAATTAATCCCCAACAAAAATACATATGTTTCATACTCTTCTTTAGGAAAAATATATTATCAATATTCATATGTGTATGTATAATAATCACACGTATTAATTTGTTTTGAATATTCCATGAATTAGGATATTATCAAAGAATAATTAATTATGTACATATCATATATTTCAGAATTTACATGGCGTATATATGTTTCATAAACCCCAATAGACACACTAAATTTGCATCATATATACCAGTTATTTCCAAAACTATAAGAGTTACTCTAATTAGTTTACAATTTCACGTGATCAATAATTACGATTTATACTAATACCGACAATGAGAAAATTATGAAAAAAGTAATTAGATAAGGGAAGCGCTAATTGCAGTCAAAATTAGACATTAAACTAATATTTCTATATTTTTTTAATAATTTATCTCAGATATACAACTGCACGCCGATTACTTTCAGATTTGCAATATAGTCAAATTGAAATTTCATAAATTAATCGTTTAATTTTGATCGTTAATTTGATACTACTAGCATCTTAAACTTGTAAAAAAATTATTGCAAGTTCTTTACAAGTTTAAAATGCTTGCTTTATTTATTGCAGGTAATATTTAACTTTGACTGTGTCAATATATACATAATATGCATATACATATATATTATATATATATATGTATATATTGATTGGCGCTTCTCTTACTTAGTTGTATTCATACAAACAATCTTGAAACCTAATATTAAGAAAAATAATATTATTAAATGTAATTTTCGATAAAAGAAAAATATTAATTCGCTAAAAATTTGTACGCGAAAGATATATATAACTTAAATCATGCGTAATTTCTTAAATGCATTTGTTATCCTGCATATATCTTATATTATCAAACTATCTTAAGATGCTAATGCCATTTGATATTATGAAGAAGGTTTAATGTACAACGCCCCTAGGCGTATGCGGTTACTATATCATCAAAAGATATTTCCTGACCCTCCGCATTCAAACTGGCTGTTAGAAACGAGTTACAGAATGCGACGTAGTATTAATCGACCGTTAAAAGTTAACGGCATTCTTCCTGCATGGGAATGAAATAAGGCTGAATACGGAAACGCGGGCGCTGTGATGCTCTCTGAGCATCGCGCGAACCCGCGCGATCGATCGTCATAAAATGTGGAAACGTCGCGTCGGTTCCAGACACGAAGCGTGATTCACAGTCCTACGAAAATCCATGGCTCTCGCATAGTCTGTTATTTTTTTAACCGGTAAAAATACCCTATGCGCGAGGATTAAATTGCAGAGAATTAAATCACGGGAATGCGGTTTATTTCCGCTTGATCTCATAATTGCGAATGCGCTTTGGATCAAGTTTCACATCGAAATAGAATTAAAAAATATCAGATAACTAAATATTATTACACAAATTTTACCACTCATTGATAAAGGAATCGAACTTAAATTAAAATGCATACAGGTTGCATTATTTCGGTATTCGTTTTCTCTATATTTTGTCAAAATGTACATATGCAATAGTAAAAAAAGAGAAATTCGTATCTTTGCACACTTGCATTTAAAATCATTCTGGACTTGCGATATGACACAATCTGCCAGAAATACAATCCTTCACATTTCATCGAAATGGAAGTCATTCAGCAGACCAACCTTTCAAGCTATCACGTGACATTATTTGTGATTCGATGTTTTTTTGTTTTCGATGTGATTTCAAAGGCAAAAAATGAATAAAAAGATAAAAATAAAAAAAACAAATATAAAACTCACTTCACAAAAAATTAATTAAGTCTAAATTGACTTTCACTGCATAAAAAACTTAGACTTTACATAAAATTAAAATACTGTATATTGTTTGTTGCATTCTATACAATATTTTTTATAATATTTTAATCATATATATATTTAATTTATACGTTGTCGCACAAGAAAAATTACTCAATGTAATTTAAAATAAATTAATTCTTCAATTAATTATAAATTCTTAGGAATACAGAAAGTTTTCGGTTAAATCTTTTCAGTCGCTGATAAAAAATTCACGTATTTCATGTTTAACTTGCATATATTATTTACGTATAAAAATACATAATTATATTTGTCAACTCGAGAAGCGAGTTATATTGTTTGAATGAAACGAGAATTTCTTTCCTGAGATTACTGCGCTTTACGATTTTCGAAATAACCACGTGGTACTAAAGACTATAAGTACTGCAAAAATAAAAGGATTCCGCCAGCTTTTATTGGCGCGGACCAGCCGATTGATGGCTTTCCAGCCGTCTCGTATATGTTTCGCCGTTACAAGCACAACAGCATCCAACGAGAGCGCAACAAATCGCAATACGCTCGACATTGAATCTCGATATGCAGCTCTTAAGGTACAAAAAAATGACATAATTCGATATAAAGGCGACGTCAGTGAAGCGAAACGAGACTCGCGAGAACATAAATCACGTATCGACGTGGCTTAATAAACTGAGACAAATGTTAATCTGAAACCAGTTTTTACACGGAAAGAATGATTTTGCTGAAGTATATCTAAAAATTTAGCTACAAATACAAATCTGAAAATAATCTTGTTTGGACCATCAAATCATAATTATGTATAGAACATTTAAACTGGTTGTTAGAAAATTAAAACTTTTTGCAGCATTGTCACAAACATTTAAGCGTTCTATGTAATTATTTTGATGGCCCAACAAAATTATTTTTAAATTTGTATTTAAATTTGTGGGTACTTCAGCAAAATCGTTCTTTCCGTGTACCTGCCTTACGTCATTAAAATGCAAAAAATTTAAAAGAAGAGGTGGCATCGATAATTTTTATGCAAGTGCAAATACAATTTGTTATAGCATTTATAAAAAAACTCGAAAAGTTTACTACTGATTTTGTTAATATGGAATAATAATTTACTATTTTAATAATCACCATAAAATTATAAATAATATCAACTGAAAATTAATGCAATTCATATTTCATCAATTTAATGATTGACACGTGATTATCATATTTTTATTATAATCTATTTTTATATCAGATAAACGTATGACACAAAATAATAATTTTTATTAAAATGCAAAGTAATAAGAGAAATATGGATAGATATACAATACAAAATAAAATAGAAATATGCACTTCAAAAGGCGGTAGCAAAATGTCGTCTTGAAGTCTAAACCGATGATAAATATTAAACCAATGATACATAATTAAAAAAGTCAGTAAATTAAAGTAATAACATTCAAAAATAATTTAAATGTCAAGAGGATCGAATTGATAAAATAATAATATAATAGTAATAAATTTAGATAAAATAATACGAAACAAGACTTATAATCTTAGCAAAGAGTATTGTACATTATAACGTAAATTGCAATATAGACATTATTAGTTAAATATTAAAATTAAATATTAAAAAAGCAATATAAAATTTTTGTAAAACGTTATTAATTATTGATTTTAAAACGATTAAACGCTAAATCAAAGAAGATCCAAAGGAATGCGTTATATCGTGGCACTCTCTACAGTCGCAAAATGAAATCCGAAGTTTGCCCGTGATATTCACGATCAAGCCTCTCTGCTGTTTAAAGAGTCGCTTTGACTTTTATAGAATGTTTATGCTAATCGCTCTGGTTTAATCTCGCGAGAAGTATACAGACTAGATCTGGGGCAATAGCACCGAGAAGTCGTGAGCGAATCGCTCAAGCAATGAATAAAAGACCGTATGCAATTGAGGTGCAAATTTCTCTCGAATATGGCCGAAGGGATGAAGTGGCCGCTGGTCGCGCTTGACCCACGTTAAAATGATTAAACGGAATGGATATCCGAACTGTGCTATACCAACTTTTTAAGTATTGAAAGCAATTTACGTACTTTACACGGCTGTTAATCGCATTTTCCGAGTCGGATTGAATTTCGCGAAACTCATTACACGTATAATCGTTTACTTGCCAATCTCTTTTACGTACGGAACTGTACTTAAGCGATGATAAGTCTTCCACAAAGAACGGCAAACTATTTAAATATTTTTGCGAAAGAAACGAAGAAAGATATATTTTTAAGCATTTGCAATAAGTTACAAGCATTAATTTAAAAAAACATAAAGTATGCAAAGTCTTGTTAAAAAAAAAAGGCGTTATTCCGTTTTTATTCGTTAATGTTACACGAGCGGTACAAATATAAATAGCTACATAAATTTTTTAATCTTATAACTCATATGTATAGAATGAGATAAGCTAGAGTTGAAGCAGACTTTGATAAAACCATCACGAATGAAGTGAAAAGAAAATTATTCTTAGAACTTAATGATGAAAAGTGTTTGTAACTAGAATTATTATAAGAAAGTTATCCAAGTAGGTAAAGTAATGTAAGACGTTAATGGCGAAAGTTAGATGCATATAATAAGACGTTCAGGAAAACAAATGGTAACAGTAAAAGGGAAGAATCTAAATAACTTCTATAACTAAAAAGAGGTATATTTTAATATAAATTTCGAAAAAATAAAATTTGCAGCAGCTTTAATCTATCGTAAACTAAATAATAACGATTTTGCCAAATCGTGAAACTGATAATTAAATATTTTTATCCTTTACCGATACAATTAGCTGCTACGCTATTAAATTCATAATGTTAAATTATATTCAACTTGAGTTATTTTTAATCATTTTATAAGTAGACATTGCTCCCATTCGATATATCGAGTAATTTAATTAAAACAATAGAGTTAAACAGTTTAATTTAAGAAAATGTATTCAATTTTTAGTTTAAATGTAATATAAATATGTAATATAAATGTTGTTTATTTTGAAAATAACCATAGAAATGGACTGATTTTGACATTTTAACACACATGGAAATTAAAAATAATAAAATGTTATAACAATCTTGTTATTTTTTTTCTTGTAATTTTATTATTGTGTAACAAAATGTTTTTAATTCAAATTGAGCTATCATTGCTCCTTTGATATCTAATAGTATAAATCGTCCTTTAGGTGTACTCAATTGCGATTATACCTTCACGATTTTCATTCATAAATCAACTTTATAATTATCTGGCGTAAGCGTGCGCATGTTCCCATTTAGTGATAAATTCCTGTCCGTGAGTTTAGTTCGCGTCAGCTTTGAAAACTGGAATTAACCAGTGAACAAAAAAGGCAAGCATAATTGCAGTTGCTCTCTGTTTCGCGCTTTTTCACGGCATCTCGAAGTTCTGCATGGCTTGCAGTTTTCTCTGTTTTCCCGATATACACCTCGTAAGCATTTACGCTAAACGTTTGGAATGTCGCGCAATCGCATTTTGTGCTGACAATTATTACTGAACATGAAATAAATTCTATGTTACGGAAAATAGTCGTAATTTGCGTAATCTCAGCACATAATGGAATATTCTAATGGAAGGACATTCATCTTTTTCACACTTGTTGTAAACTTACAGCTGCAGAGAATGCGTTATATGAAATATGAAGTCTTTTAAAATTATAAACAGAAAGTTAGAAATATCTAAAGTAATTTATTTAATTAATTCGAAAAATATAAGTATAGTCCACTTGTTTGTAATTAATTATAAAAATAGTAGTAATATTAGTTATAAATTTTCTGCATTTATGTAAATATTGAAAATGTTTAATTTCAATTAATGTTCAGAAATGTTTCTTATTTTGAATTTAATCAATTTTCAATATTGAATTCAGAAAAAAAGTAATGCTTATGACTTAGGCAGGCCATTTTGGGTAAAACCTACAATAGGAACTATCTTTTATCGTGCATTTTGTTACTATACGTTTTAAAATCAAACGGGAAAAAACGGGAAAAAAACGGGAAAAAAGAAGAAGGAACAATAGTTCAAATATGGGCAAATAATTTAATAATAAGTCTATAAATAATTTTGTTGAACATGTAGCATGCCATATAACTATATTTAACTTGCTTTTCAAGCAGTATAATTATTAGTTTTTTGATAACAAATTTGCACAGATATATTTCTTTTTTTCCTGAAAAATGTATTTTATTATTAATGAAATTGTATAAAAATCTGTAAACAGTATAAAATTAGATGTATGAAAGGCATATTGAGTTGCAATAAAAATACATTATGTTTCTTATTATAATTTAATTTCATGCATGACACGATATTGCAAATATTACAATAGATCAAGAACTTGTACAATAGGTCAAGAACTTGTATACTGACCATCAACTTGCTGAGAGTCACAACTTGTATATTTTGTATTCTTAAATGATAAGAAAGGAGAATTATGAATGTAATATTTAATGTGCTTTGTAGGCTCGTTAATTATGCAGAAGCTGAGAAAGATTATTATACATGCAATTATTGTGAATGAATATAAGAAAAAATAAACTAACGTTTATTCTATTTAATGTTCTAATATATATTTTTTGTCCTTTATAAGTTTTCTTTCCATGAAATCTTATTATTCTGGCATATTATGAAGATAGTCAATTTTTGGCCACTTTTTCAAAAACAGCAATTTTCTTTTTTTTTTTGTTTTCAGAAAACTCTTAATAACTCAAATTCTAATCAATGTAAGTTTATCCTCTTTACAAGAACTGAAATAGACACTCTACTAATTTCATTATACATATCCTTGTCTGCAATAAGTTTAAACAATTTACTATTTTAACGATATAAAAAATTAAAGTAATAGTCCATATTTGAACCTTCTCTTCTAAATTAAATGTAAAGAACAATTTGCGTGACGACCTGGATCATTCATCTCAGACAGATAAAATTGAGTGGAAGCTTTCATGAATACCAACAATGATGTAGCAATTACCATGCAACTTGTATATATTGAGGTCGAAAAGATCGCCAACAGAATGCGAAAGAGCGGACAATCAAGACGCTGTTTACTTGAAGAACTGCCAATGCTCTCTTTTCCCTTCTTCTATTTCTCTCTCTCTCTCTCTCTCTCTCTCTCCCCCCCCTCTCTCTCTTTCTCTTCCTTTCGCATCATTTGGGTGAAATCTGCGGCATACATCGAGCATTGCACTGTTGACGGGTCACGTAAATCCGAGCAACGATTCTCCCAGGAGGAAAGACTACTATTTGCTCCGGAAAAATAGAGGTGCATTAAAGGCCAATTTGACCGCAGTTTATTTATTAAGAATCGAGATGAAACTTAAGGGATCAACAACCGCACCGAGTCGCTGAGAAAGATTATACAACAACATTTATTCGTCTAACGTTATCATCTTGAATCTAACGATCGCATGAAAAAAAACTAAAGCTAAAGTTGCAGAATGAAAAGCAAATTATACACGAAAATGAGAGAAAGAGAGAGAGAGGGGGGAGGGAGGAGAGAGGGGGGGGAGGGGCTGGAGAAGAACGCAAGGTCGAGAGGTTGAGAAGAGAACATGAGAGATGCAGGGAGTGAATTGTCAAGCCGAGGAGGCTTTGGAAGATATAGAACAACAAGAGAGCTGGATGGTATGCTGACGAGAAACCGAGGGACTCCGTCGTGGCTGAAGTAGCACTAAGTTGACACACAAAGAGGGACGGACTTTAACATCTGATAAGCTGACGAGCAAACATGTTTTTTGTCCTCGTAATACAAAGCTCAGTATAATATGTTAATGTGCCGTGAAATATGTCGCGCAAGATAAGCGTATGTATGTGCGTGTTGCTTACGTATGAAGAGACACGTACATGTAAGCCGAGCAGGAAAACTGGTGTGCCCGTAGGGGTGAAAGTTAAAAAGGAAAATCGTCGGCCGTGAACGGTTTTACTTACTGGCTTGGGACACCCGTTGGATCAAACGGGCGCAATCTCGTAATAGAATTCCATCGCGGCTTTGGTTCTGGAAAGCCCTAACGCTTTCGAGTTTCAAGCGAGCTCAGCGGATGAAGCGCGGATATTTCTTGCTCGAAAATGATTTTATGGCTTGGATTATTCCTGTCTTTGGAGCTAGAAATATGACTGCGAGAGTAAAGTAGACGGCTTTGAATTAATATAAAATATGTTAAATGAAGATCCTATGAAATTTATTAACAGTTCAGCATGGTTCAAAAGGTAAAAGGAGAGTACAATGTTTTTTCGCGACCGTTCGGGAATCATTTTATTTCTATATTTTCTTATATAGTTTTCTTTATGGAAATCGAAAATTATTATAATAAAATTATTATAATAATAACGTTATATTCAAAATTATTATGTTGAGATAAAATTAATAGAATCTTTATTCACAATTGTTGATCCAACTCTCTGAATTAATTTAAATGAATAAAGTAATATATAAACTGCGATTTCGTAATGATAAATAAGAATTTTTCTTTATTTCACTGTATATATCAATTTTTCCTTGAATGTAGCATTTGTATAATTTTATTATTATTATTTTATTATTATTTTTTTATTATTATTATATAATTTTCGGTTTTCATGAAAAAAAAGAAGAAAATGTAGAAATAAAACGATCCCCTCCGAACAGTCATGAAGAAATAAAAGTTATACTCAACTTTGAAAACTATTCGTAGTTAGATTTAAGAAGTGAGTCAGCAGGGAGGTACTTTGAATTCGACTGCGAATGTAATCACTTCGAAATTATGGCAATGATTATGAACGCTTAACCATGCGAGTTTAACAAGAAACGAGCATCAGGAGACATTGCTAATCCGTTTAGAAAAGCTAGAGCGTGTGCCAGCAATTCCCGCGACGACGCACGCTAATGCGTTCAAACGTGCCACTCACAATTTCAGATTTCTCCGCATGCTACACGCTAATTGGCATGATAGTCTTGCGTCTTACACCAAAACTGGCTAAGACTGGCTAAAAGGATCTTATGGTGATAAACGCGCTCGCACTCAACTTCAGCTGATTGGAATTGTTGAAGTACGATTTATATCTATTTAATACAGCGAAAATGCGAATTAAGATAATTGCTATAATATTTATGAAAATTCTAATAGAGATTTAAGATAGATAACAGAATTATTAAAAATTTTGAAATTAAGATTATATTAATAAATATTAAAATAATCTTTTAAATATATTTTTATAAATATTAAAAATATGTTATAAAAGTTTTTTTAATTGAATATTAAACGATTAATATAATTTTACAAAATGTTAAATATATAATTTACTAATAAAGTGTCATAATATAATTTATTTTCTACAACAATCATAACAACTTATGATTTGATTAATTCATAACTACAACTATATGTCTCCTTATTTTAAAAATCAAAACTCAAAAAATTAAATTTCTTAGAAACGGGAAAAAATTATTTTTCGATTTGATAAAAAAATTATTGACTATCAAATATCGGCAAACAGAATATATTCTTACATGATCAAATATCATTTTTGTTGTTTTCATTCCACAACTCTTAAAAAATTACCATTTTTTAATTGTAACGATTTTGATAATTATTTTTTAAACAATCCTTCTTGAGTTGTGACGATTTTTTAAGTTAAGTTAGTTTGCTTTTGACGATTTATAAAATAATGTTTGCCTAACTCATTCGCACTCATTCATGATAATAATCTGAAAATGTTCATTTTCCTTGTATTTCCTTTAAAGAGAGCAATACGCATTTTAGATTTTTAATTTATACGTTACTAAAACACAATAAATATATTATCAATATATTTATCAATATATTTATCAATATATTTATTATTTATTATTTATTATTTATCAATATATTTTATTATTTCCACAACATAAATCATGAAAGTCGAAACAATTTCAATATATCTCGCTATTGAATCGCTTAAGTTTATTTCGCGCGTATTATAAAGAAGATATAAAATTCTCTCAATTACCGAAAAACATTAAACTCCTTTCGTATCATAAACAGATCAGGGAAATTGTAATTTACGTCCCCCTCTTCTCATTCGCGACATTCTTGCATCAGAATAGATACATTGATGCTTGGTCGTTGTAAAAAAATTTAACCGCGATTCTTCCATTGTTCACGAATGTTGTACTCGATCGAACAGTCGTCGTCAACAATTTTATTACTTGGGTTTTACGTTCTAAACGAATCACCGTAGCATGCATTCATCTCTGTACCCGATGAGAATATACGTGCATCGCATGGGCCGCCCCGCGGCATATTACTTGGACAGGATGATAAATACGCGATGCAAGAAAGGAGGAATGTTTATGGGTTATTGTAGCAAAAGACACCTAATTCACTGTCATCTGCACAAATTCCAGGCAAGGGCGTATTTCTCAAGAGTCAACCTCTTATCCTTTTAATTTTGCTTGATTAAACAAATATAAAAAAAAAATAATTGCAACATATATCGTGCAATTTAATCTGTCTTACATCGTTTCTTGCAATATTATCAGTGATGAAATAGCTGTATTACAAATTGTATTAGTTACAGGTTTGCAATATTTGCACAAAACTTTAGATACAATAACACAGATAACAGGATTTAATACTTTTAAGCTCGACTAGTTACAATACATAATAAAATTTGTGATGACATTTAGAACAGAATAGAGAAAACTTAAAAAAACTCTCGGATATCTATTAATAATTTTAAAATATTATTTACGATAATTTTTCTCGGAAAAATTTAATAAAAATTATCAAGCATAAATTATTACAAATAAGTTTAACATAAAGATAAATAAGTTTGACATAAAGATAAAATATCTCATTTATATCTTCAACGTTTTTTTCCAGACATTATTACAGATTATTACAATAGTTTATTAATTTATGCACGGTTTATGTCATCAATCTTTGAATAAAGACATATATCACGATATTGCGATAGTAATTAACAAGAAACTGATTTTCTTCAAAAGGGTGTTGTATGTTTTAAAAGCGATTAATCTTATAAAAAAGATATATGTAAATCCCTTATTTTTGTCTATAAAACAACATATTCAAAGTTCATCAAAATCGGAATAAGATCATAGATATTTTCTTGTAAGAAAGGATTGATATTTCTCCAGGAATAACCATATATATCTAATTCAAAAATAGAACTGACCATCTCAGATTGCCGCGCCTTAAAGGTCATAAATTCACGGTGTGGCCGCAGGAAAGAGTTCGCCATTTGATACGGAAATCGGGAACTCGGCCCGGAAGCCTCACGCCAAGCGGCTTCCAGGTTGCGTTACCATAACGATAAATTCCATGAGGAAGATAGCGCACGCGACCTCGGATTTGCGATGCTGATATTTTCGATTTCACGAATTGCATCGCACTGCCGTGGGATATCGCAGATGGCGAACAACCGGTTTGAATGCTGCAAAAGCGAATGCTAATAACTTACCTCCCGGCACAAATGAAAATATAACTTTCAAGGCACGAGATAAACTTCCCGGTGACTTTGATATATCCAGAAAAGATTGCATTGCGCAAGTTTATTAACTGGAGATTTCCTTATCTTGTTACATATTTGATTTTATGAGGTTAATAAAGTTTGTGTAAATATTCGTTTATAGTATTTTCGCTCAATTCTTTGTGTATTTTATGCTGCAGTCCACTTGATGACTACAAACGCTTCGAAAGTAGATTTCTTTGTGATTGATTAATTAAATGCTTTGAAACATTCATAGCGCTAAGTAGACTTATAGCTCTACTAAACTGATCTATTGATATTACTTCATAAGTTAGCTGAAGAATGCAATATAGATAGTCATATCGGCGAAATTCCTGTCCGTCTAATCTCGAAACTCGAAATTGTTATTAACAAATAAGTTTAACTGGTTGTAAGTTTAGCCTTGATTCTACAACTTGGGGTTTCGTGCTGTAATACTCATAGCCGCAATCCCGAAAGTTAAAATCTCCAAGGTGCAGAAACTCAAAAGGCATTATCTTCAAACCACAAATCTCAAGAGAAGGGTTTCAGAATTCACGATGTTGATAGGAAATTCATGGCGCTACACAGCAGTGCTATATTTCAAGTACGCTGCTGTCACAAAAACTTCATCGAGTGATATCTTTTCTTGGCGCTTACTTGAGATATTCTTTCGAACAAAAACTAATTCTATTGATCTTTTCCACACAGTAAAATTGTAAAATACTTTCAATATTATCAAAAGTTAAAATTTGCGATATTCATTATAGAATCAGATCTGAAAATTTCCCTGACTATGTTTCTCAACAGAATTCTCCAAGCAAGAATAGCAAAAATATTACAACGTTCGTTTGTACAGACAATATCAGAATGAGTTTCTCGTAAAAGGTCACAATACTATTACAGACACATCAGAATGTTGGCAATGTTGGCATCATCTCTCATGGAGAATTGCTGCAGCGATTTGTCTGATAGCGTGTCCACTATCCATTCCAATAGCTATACACGTAAAATTATTTCGTTCGCCAATAAGGTGGAAACAGAGATGATAATAAAATTGCGACTCGCATACG